>Ga0209002_10000855_pt1 | contig 24563 bp, 29 predicted proteins | sample Rifsed16ft2_FD_184010 | JGI IMG/M metagenome (GOLD analysis project Ga0209002, IMG submission 184010) | Soil microbial communities from Rifle, Colorado, USA - sediment 16ft 2 (version 2) | ecosystem: Environmental > Terrestrial > Deep subsurface > Rock core/Sediment | place: Rifle, Colorado... | reverse complement strand
TAGTTCATCAGTGTACACTATTCCTTCGAAATAGCCTGGTCTATGGCCTCCGAATAGGCCGTTTACGATTATACTACGATAGTTAGTGTCAACTACAACCTCTATCTTAGCTGCACTCAACGGAATCATCGACATACAATCAAGGACTATCGCCTTTTATAGCTGCTTTGTATGCGTATTTTGTTAGTGTGTGTGAAATGAGCCAGCTTAACCTGCTTACTGGCACAGCTATGCAGTTGCCAAGTCGCATTAATCGAACCGACACTTCCACGATAGAAGGCTGGAAGTGGATGTACGAGATGACGTCAAGTCCCGAGCTAACTCTCACGGAACTACTTGATCTAATTGAAACTGAGAAGGAACTACGAGAAGAAAAAGGAAAGCATTTCAAAGATTCAAAAAGCCTCTTCGAAGACTTAGATAGTACCGATTAGATGTAGTAGCCTAGAGAACCTCTTGTGGTCATTTTGGCGCTCTTCAAAGTTCAAGAAAAGATTCAGAAAAATCGCCAGCACTCTAAACGAGAGAGCAATAAATGCGATAATTGAGCTAGAACAATCAGAAAATCCGTTATCGTTAGGCGTACAGAAACACGGACCGTTGCATGATTACTGGACTTTTGAACTCAGACGGGAATGCCGTATCCTCTACAATATTGATGCTGATAAACGCATCATAAACCTACATCGCATATGCAGCCACAAAGAAGCCTACCCAGACTAACATCAGTCCTGAAGAAATCTCCCGACTTGACAGCTCAACTCATCTCCCGAATCTTTGACAGAACCCGATTCAGCAAAGTTTATGTTGAATGCGCCTTGCTCATGTCGAGTTCCGTTTCAGAGCTGTTAAGCTTGGGCAAGGTTCGAACCGACACCGTGAAGAAGGCTTCCAGGGAACTGTTGAGAAGGTTCCCCGAACGGTTTAGTGGAGACTTTGAATCCGACAAGCAGGTCGTTAACGCACTCGTGATTACTCCATCGAAACGATTGAGGAATAGAATAACTGGCTACATTACAAGGTTGAAAGTTGTAGAGGCCGAACGCGCAGCAGCCACACAAGTCGCTGCCCAATCATCAGAATCACCTCAACCTGATGAAGCTCCAGAATAACAGAAAACACGTATCCCGACCATTATCGTTGCGAGTAATGCTAAAAGGGCAGTGTATCCTGTCCCTCTCGGAAAATCCCGAATACTGTTCGGGAAAACGGGTCAGAGAGTATCAGAAACATTCGAGAAGCGTTGAAGCGTATTGCACATTGTGGTCTGTGTCAAACACGTTCCGGATGCCACAGATATCCGCTTTGACCCCATCACACTGAACTTAATCCGAGAGGGCGTCCCATCGATCGTCAACCCCTTCTGCCTAAACGCGCTAGAAGAAGCAATTCGACTCAAAGAGAAACACGGCGGAACCATAACCGCAGTTTCCATGGGACCACTGCAAGCTCAGGAAGGCCTCCGTGAAGCACTTGCCATGGGCGCCGATAGAGCAGTTATGGTGTCGGATAGGGAGATGGCTGGGGCAGACACGCTTGCCACATCCTACACACTCTGGAAAGCTATCGGGAAGATCGGCGAAGCAGACCCGTTCGATGTCATTCTCAGCGGGAAGGTAGCACTTGATGGTGAAACAGGACAGGTACCTCCGGGACTCGCGGTACGTTTCAGTATCCCAATAATTTCGAACGTCACGAAGATTGAGAATGTAGATCCCAATTCCCGTACAATCGTAGCCAAGCACAGGTTTGATGACGGCATCGAGACTGTGAAGGCTAAGCTTCCGGCAGTTCTAACGATTACCGAGGAAGCAAACAAGCCGAGAAAGTTCACGATTGAAGGAATGTTGAAAGCTAAGAAGGCAAAGATCGAACTTTGGGATAAGAGTGCAATAGGCGCCGATCCAAACCTGCTTGGCCTCAAAGGGTCTCCGACGATCGTAAAGAAGGTCTTCCCCCCACCGGGAAGGAAGCAGGGCCAGATATTCGATGGGACAGCAGACCCACGCGCCGCCGCAAAATGGTTAGTTCAGAAAGTGATCGAAGTAAACGCTCTTGGCGCGCCTCCACCCAAACCACTTGAAGCTGAGGTGCAAACTCCAGAACAGAAAGCTGCATCGAATCCGAATGCGAAGTACGGTGAGGTTTGGGTTTGGGTTGAGCACTTCCATGGCACACCAGCTAAGGTTTCGTGGGAACTCCTTGGAGAGGGAAAGCGTCTGGCGAGGATCTATGGAACTAAACTGTCAGCCCTCGTGATCGGCAACAAAGCGTCTCACATAGCCAAGGAGGCTTTCGTGTGCGGGGCGGACAGGGTGTACGTGATCGAAAACGAGGCCCTTGAGGATTACCGAACACAACCCTATGCGATTGCGATGGCGCAGGCTGTTAGGAAGTACAAGCCTGAGGCTTTGTTGATCGGTGGAACGATACGAGGCCGGGACCTTGCAGGATCCGCGGCAACTTTGCTTGAGACAGGTTTGATTGCTGATTGCACGGCATTGGATATTGATGTTGAAACCGGGACTTTCATGGGGACCAGACCTGACTATGGTGGCAATTTGATGTCCACCATTATCTGTCCCAAGAATCGACCGACGATGGCGAGTGTACGTCCTAGAGTCATGAAGAGCCTTCCACCCTCCCATGAAAGGGAAGGAGAAACAATCAAGGTCGATGTGAACCTCAAACCGGAAGACCTGAACACTGAGGTAATGGAATTCGTACCCATCGAGAAAGTCGGAATCCGACTCGAAGACGCTCAAGTGATCGTTTCGGGAGGTCGAGGCCTTGGTTCAGCCAAGAACTTCTACTTGGTCGAGGAATTGGCCAATGTACTTCGCGCTCAAGTCGGAGCCTCGCGAGCGGCTGTACGTGCAGGCTGGATCGGTTACGAACATCAGGTCGGCCAGACAGGATTCACAGTCAGACCACGCCTCTACGTGGCTGTTGGGATTTCAGGCGCGATACAACACATTGTGGGCATCATGAATGTGGATTACATTATTGCAATCAACCGCGATCCAGAAGCCTCTATCTTCAAGATGGCTGATTTCGGGATTGTAGGCGACCTTTTCAAAGTAGTACCGGCACTCATTGACGAGCTCAAGAACGTTGGCATAGCTGAGTTGGCACCATGGCAGAAAAGTTCGACTCGGTAGTTGTCGGTGCCGGTCCAGCGGGAATTGCAGCCGCCTACACGATGGCGAAAGCTGGGCTCAACGTACTCGTCGTCGAGAAGGGTGAAAAGCCAGGAGCGAAGAACGTTTTCGGCGGAATCATCTTCAAACACCACACCGAACAGATCGCTCCCGAATTCTGGAAGACGGCGCCCATCGAACGACGAGTTGTAGAGTATCAGTACTGGTTTCTGTCGAAAGAGTCACATGTGCTTGTGAGTCACAGGAACCAACGCTTTAACGATCAGTACAACGCATTCACAGTTCACCGCGCGAAGTTTGACCCATGGTTCGCCAAGCTCGCAGAAGACGCAGGCGCGACGATCATAAACCGAACCACAGCCGACGACGTAATCAAAGAGAATGGAAAGATAGTCGGCGTCAAGACCGAGCGCGGAGAGATTTCTGCTGATGTGGTCATAGCGGCTGACGGCGTGAACTCGATGCTAGCCCGCCAAGCAGGTCTCAGGGAAGAGTTGGACCCTGACGCCGTTGTCTTGACTGTGAAAGAAGTTGTCGCACTTCCCAAACAGAGGATAGAAGAACGGTTCAATCTTGGACCGGATGAAGGCGTTGCAGCACTACTGGTTGGTTGGGGACCCGGGATGCATGCAGGGTTCCTGTACACCAACCGCGACACACTCTCCATCGGCATTGGCGTGAGCATGCGCGATTTGGATAAGAGTGGCCAGCGCCCCAACGCGCTACTTGAGCAATTCAAGAGTCACCCCTCAATAGCTCCTCTCATCCGAGATGCGGAACTGAAGGAATACTCGGCGCATTTGATTCCTGAAGGTGGATATGATCACGTGGCACGAGTCTACATGGACGGAATGCTCGTGGTGGGTGACGCTGCGATGCTAGTGAACGCAATCAACTGGGAGGGAACGAACCTGGCCTTAACCTCTGGAATCATAGCCGGAGAAACAGCCATCGAGGCAAAGAGGAAAGGCGACTTCTCATCTCGAACCCTAGCCAAGTACCGGCAGAGGCTGGAACAAAGCTTCGTGCTAAGGGATTTGAGGAAATATCGAAATGTCCCAAGCTTCTTTTCCACCCACCCGCACTTCTTCACACTGTACCCCGAGCTCGCGAACGAGCTGGCCTACATGTGGCATGTTGTTGATGACGAGACCAAGGATGAGAGGATCAAACGCATGAAGTCCACGCTCTTCAAACGACGATCCAAACTGGGATTGGTGAGCGATGCGTTCCATCTTTGGAGGCTTTTCTCATGACCGCACAGCGGGTGCTAAGCATTGAAGATAAGCTCTATCGGGACCGCTTCAAAGTCGATGAAGAGCCTCATCTCTGGATCAAAGATCCGAAGATGTGTGTGAAGTGCCCCTTCAACTTCGTATGCATTCGAGTGTGCCCTACTGACGTGTACAAGTGGGAGGAGGATAAGATCACAATCACCTATGATGCATGTGTGGAATGTGGTGCTTGCCAGATCGCATGCTATGATATCGGCTGGAAGCATCCCAAGGGCGGTTTCGGTATCTCTTACAAATACGGTTGAGAAGCATTGTCAGAGTTTTGTCGGTTGAAACTCAATCTTCAGGCTACCATTCAGGTTGCCCCAGTCGAACCTTGGCACACGTCTCCTAAATCTCTTGAACCGCTGACTTAGAGCCTGCGAAACGATCGGCAGAGCTATCGTCGCGTCCGTGAAGCATTGCACCATTCTGGCACGTGGATGATATTTGCCCCAGCTCTGAGCTTCCTCAAAAGTGGAACCGCTAAGCCCACCCCATTGAGGCACATCGGTGGTGAATTGAATTGCAAAGTTGTGAGTGCGATCGTGTCGCGTCTGATAACTTGCTATGACGGCTGTCTGTTGGATGAAATTCTTTGGAACACCCCCGCCGACGATTATGACGGATGTGTGACGTGATTTTTCAGTGATTTTGGAACTCTCGTCAACATCACGCATGTGATCGACCATTACGTGACGCTTCCGGCGTCTGTTTGCGAACATCAACGAAAATCCAAGGCCACTGTCACAAAACGCCGGTACAAACACCGGGACACCTGCCTCGTAGGCTGCGACACAAATCCCGTCCCTTTCTCCCGCCTTTTCGGAAACCCATTTTCCGAACTCATGCATGATTTCCCGCGACGAGTAAGGTCGGCCGGATTGCAGGCGTGAAGAGAAATCTTTCTCGATCATAGTGTCTAGGTGGTAGAATTTCTTCTCGTCTGCGTATACGTCATACATTCGGTCGATTCTGTGCCGTCGCAGCATCACGTTGTCGATTTGATCGGTTCCTAGGAAGTGTTTGCCGCCTATTGTTTCATACGCATCATGATAGAGTGTTGCGCCTGTGGTTACAAGGACGTCGATCATTCTACGTCTGATTAGGTATGTGATTATTTCGCGCATCCCAGCCGGGACCATTGCCCCCGCAAGGCCCAACCATATGACCATTTCACGCTTCTTGAGCATCGAAGTCCAAGCATCAGCCGCTTCACCCAGCTTGCGCCCCTGAAATCCAGTCAACGCCATGTCGGCTACGAGTTCACTGACGGTCTTGTCTGGATGAATTTCAATTGGGCGCGTTGGATGTTTCAGAACTTGACCGCGGTCCAATTTGCTCGCCCCACTAGTCCATTCTCAAATCAATTAAAGCCTACTAAAGCTCGAAAGCAGCGCGCAAAATTGAATGCAATCACGTTTCTCCTAGAATTTCATTTATCAATTTTGCATCATCCCTTTTCTTGCTCTTGTGTTGCTTCCAGTGTTTCTCAAATCTGTTGATGATTGCGAGAACATCTGTCACAGGGACCCAATCCGAAGTTATCGGATACATCTTCCCAGCCACAGGGGATCGCTCCAAGTCTTTGATCTCTTGCTTCACCTGTTCCAGATTCATTTCTCTTGACCGTTCAGGTAGTGCGGTCGTGTATGGATTTAGCTTATTCGATGACGACGTTTCGCGCCTTTCAGCAACTTTGGAATCTGCGATAATGCATCTTCGGCGCCTTTCTTTGATTCAACGACCTTCGTCCTTGTTCTCCTTCCAAGTTTTATTTGCAGGGATTTCGCGATCTTCTTTTGCCACTGTTGATCGACAACTATTACGCATCGATTGTACGCTGTTGCCTTCAAGTAATGCAGGATGCGTGTCGTTGCGTAATTGATTGTGCCTGTCGTCGGCGGAAGAGCATCCACTGATTGAGATAATGGGAACACGTCGAGCAGCTCTTGCGGGACAACTGCGAAAGCGAGGTTGTAGGAGCAGATGTGCACACCAGGTTGTCGCTCGATTTTTCTGAGCAACTTTTCCAAGGAGGGATTTTCGCGGAATGGTTTCAGATATGATTCAGGTAACAGAACAATTGTGTTAGCGCGCGAAGGGGCCTGGTACCTTTCGAGGAGTCTTTGCTGATGCCTGATGACCTCAGGGCGGTTGAGAGAAGCCGGCGTCGTGATGAATGGGCCTTTTTTCTTTCTGATGGGCGTGTCCTTCTCAAAGTTGGGCGCGTAGTGGAGCATGCGGCGAAATGCTCGTTGAAGAGCAGGGTGCGCTAGTGACCTTGCCTCCACAAGTTCCCAGAGTCTCCCATCTACAATGGCTTGTTTGATTGTCTGGAACTCGCTGAAGCAGGCGTGGAGGTTGTGGGAGGCGAGGAATCTTTCACGGTCGACCGGAATCATGTTCCTGACTTTCTCGGGGGTCTTCCCGTGGCAGGTGGGACAGTCGCATGGGAAGTATTCTAGGTCTTCCAGCTTTGCCGTGCCTTGGACCGTCATGAATCGCCCGTTGCGTGCGAAGAGAGCGTATGATGCGGAATCGAAAATGTCACATCCCAACGCCACTGCCAGCGCGAACATCATCGGATGACCGCCCCCGAAGAGGTGAAGTGGTCTGTCCGGTGGGAGGTTGAGCTTGGCAGCCATCACCATGTCGACGAGTGTATCGAATTCGTATTGCTCCATGACAGGAGTCGGACTTCCGAGGGCGTGTATTGAGAAATCTCTTTTCGCCATTTCACGTGCCGAGTATGAAACCAGATCTGGGTAGATTCCGCCTTGGACCGGTCCGACCCAGAGAATATCCTTCCGACTCATAACGCGAAGAGCCTCATCGGCCCTTCGTATGGTTTCATCCACGGTCCTCTTCGCTCGTTCCTTTGATAATTCCTGTCCAGTCGGTACATCAAGGATCACGGCGATGTCGCTGTCGAGTGTCTCTTGAAACTTGACGATTTCATTCGGTTGGACTTCCACGTCTCCATATTGGAGGATTTGGTACGCGCCCGAATCTGTTTCGACAACGCCATCGAAATTGAGCAAATCGTGAACTTTTGGCACCTTCCCTTCTTGGCGCGATCGTCGCCAGATGAGATAGGAGTTCGTGATGAGCGCGTCGAATCCGAAGGTGTTCCGCAGTTGCTGTGCGGGGATTAGTTGATGGTGTGGGTTCACAACCGGTAACAGTAGAGGAGTCTCTACGGTCCCGTGTTTAGTGCGAAGCTGGCCGATTCTGCCTAGAAGGTCTTTGCTGCGGATCTCAAATGACAATTCAGCGCCAAGCTTCGCCCGTTTCGCTTCGTGAAGTCCTTTGACCTTTGCTTAAGCTTGTGTCTGCTCGCGAATAAATTCATCGTAAACTTTCTGAACTCTTTCAGCAGCCGGCCCAGCGCCTTCCAATATTCCCTTCTCAGAGACCCTGATCCTATCCATTACGACGATCACGCCGGCACCCTCGCTCACTTTGACCATTCTTGGGAAGACTCGGTCCAGCCTATCTGCCAAGGCTTGGAGGTTGAAGGGTTTCTCAGAGCTGAAAATCTGCGCGACCTTGCCACCGTTTAAGAAGAGTTTGTGAAGAAGCTTGCCCGATTCATCTTTCGCGTCCGTTAAGCAGATGTTCAGCGTGTGGGAATCCACACCCGAAAGTATTCCCGTGTAATTCTTTCCGTCAGTTGTAGAAACGGCTACGGCCTTTTGCAACAGGGAGGTAATTTCCTCCATGAAACGACGATCTGGTAGAGATGACATGGAATTTCGCCCCACTGATGGGACATGAGGTTACTAATACTATCGCTCGCTTTTGGGTAGGGCAATAAGCAAGTCGTTAATGTGAAATCGGAGCCTGGATTATTCGCTTCGTCAACCAGTTTCCTCAATCAAGCTGACACTCTTGCTGATTAACGTCTGGATTTTGGGACTGGCTATTTGGTAGAACACCCATTTTCCATTCCGTCTTGAACTTAGGAGACCGGCCCTTTCCAGAATTCCGAGATGGTGCGAAGTGGTTGGCTGCGTTAACTCAAGAGCAGCCATGACTTCACATGAACACAGCTCTTCATTAGCGATTAGTTTCAGAATCTTGAGTCGAGTAGTATCACCAAGCGCAGAGAAGAATGCCTCTAATTCTCGGAAAGTCCGTTCATCAATTTCCTTGGTCCTTGATCGCAGTTGTGCTATTCGTTCAATGGGGGTGCAGGAAGAATCAACTAGACCTAGGTTTATGAGACGCTTAACTCTAGCTTGAGCGATGGCTGAGCTCACATTTACCAACAAGGGAAATTCATATTAACGTTCTTAAATATGTTGCCTTATAGTGTCTGAGGTGAGCGAACGTGGGTCTGAGTGAAGAAGAAATCAAGAATGTCGTTAGGCAAAGGTACGGCCAATTAGCCGTACTAAATGAATCATGCTGCGCCGAATCTGAGAGCGCGTGCTGCGGGTCAGCTTCAACCAATGAGGTTGACCTCCCGAGTGAAGCCCTTAGCGTCGTTGCCAGTTGTGGGAGCCCTCTGGCGCATGCGGACGTCCAAGAAGGAGACACTATACTAGATCTTGGTAGCGGTGGAGGCATTGATGTTTTCCGAGCATCGAAACTTGTCGGAGAAAAGGGCAGTGTAATCGGACTTGATGCAACCCCCGAGATGATTTTCAGGGCACGTGAGACAGCGAAGAAGCATGGTTACCAAAACGTCTCATTTCGACTAGGTGAAATAGAGCACATGCCCATTGAAAGTAACTCTGTCGATTTGGTCATCAGCAATTGCGTTCTGAACTTGGTCCCAGACAAGCAATCAGCATTCAAAGAGATTTACCGAGTCCTCAAACCGGGAGGCAGGATTACAGTATCCGACATGGTAGCAACTCAAGAGGGTCGAAAGATAATCAAACCAGATGAATGGGCAGCGTGCATTGCAGGGGCTGTGACCTTCGAGGAATACAGGGGAATTCTTGAGGGGACAGGATTCCTAGACATCATAGGATTGGACGAGTCTCACCCAATAAATCAGGAAATGATGTCGAAGGGGCTTCAGGTAAGAAGCGTTACATGGATGGCTGCGAAGCCTAGCTGATTTGTCCATCAGACTAGTGTGGCGTCGGATCATAATCAGAGATACGAAATTTGGTTATCCAGAAACAGCTGCCCTTTCCTTCACGGCAGCAAGCAACAATTTCGAACTAGCCATAGCAGTGGCCGTCGGAGTTTTCAGCGTTGACTCAGGGGAAGCATTCGCTGCAGTAATCGGCCGCCCTTTTTTGAAGTCCCAGTACTCATAAGCCTCGTGATGGCGCGTGCACACCACTTGACGCAATCTGAAGATAACCCTACGCTGAAGCGTGCAGGGCTAACATTATCGGAAGCTCGCAATCCACTGAAAACGAACGCCGTTGTGTTTCGCTTTCACTTACGAGTAAGAACGAGCCATTTCAAAGCAGCTTGCTCGTTCTATCGCTGCGCTCTCGAAGCTTCAACTCCTGAAGGGCAAGTCTTGCCTCCTCGGAGCTTTCTGACGTGGCGGCGATTCTCGCGTCTTCCAGCTTGACGCGTTTGCCGCAGTAAGGGCATGTGCGGGTCTTTTTGTCGGAAGCTGCTAGGAGGAATCGTTTGCAGTTGGAACATTCGACAACGAGATAGTGCTTCTTCGGGTTAGGCATTGGATATCACTTCAAGTACCTATCAAGGAGCCCTTCTTTCTCAATTCTTGTCAGCCAGTCGACCTTGACCCTGCGCATGGGACGCTTTCCGATTAGGGCGCTCTTCGCCAAAGCCAAGCATTTTCGAACGCTTTTCTGCGATGTATCGATCTGCATCACCTTTCGCTCCCCATAATACCCAACGGCAGCCATGAGGCATGAGTCGAGTATCTCTGCCAGCACGTTCTCGTGAATCTTGTTTGCAGCCCACTTCTTGGCCCGCAGACGAGCTTCAAGAGTCTTCGGGTGGCATCGCAGAACGATCACGAGTTTAGCCAAATGGGCTGGGACAATCGCCTCCGATACGTGACTGTCAACGACAACAAACCCCTTCACACCTAACAAAACTCCCTTCAGACTCCTACGTGTCCTTGCTAGATCAACTATCTTCGTTCGCCTTTGCCTATCAAGACCGCGGTAAAGTCTGTGCTTCTTCACATATTGAGTCAGAGAGAGATATTCGGCATCGATTGCCATCGCGAGTTGTTTGGCGATAGTCGTCTTGCCTGTTCCTGGAGTCCCGGTGATCACAACTACATTTCGTGCCATCAATCGCGCCAACGCATCACCCTCACTTTTTCGGCCTCATCTGCGACTCTCGCTGACGCAGGTATTCCCGTATGCCCTCCTTGATGTGCTTGTAGAGTTCAGAATATGGGACTGCGCGGGGATCCTTGATGTTACTTCGCTCGAGGCGGCCTGAGATGAAGGTGAGAAACTCTACGTCTTCAGGGTTGATATTCTGTGCGTAGCGCTGAAACATTCGTACAATACGTCCACTCACCTTGGCGAGATAGGGGTCAATCTGTGACAATCAAGCACACATCAGAGAATCAAAGACCGCACTATCTGAAAGCCCGGCTGAGCGCCTCATAGTCTTCCGCACTCATCCTCCAACCCACCGCTCCTGCATTCTCTTCCACGTGGGGAAGTGATGCGGCCTTGGGAATCGCAACGACATCATCCTTGGCAATCAGCCAGTTCAGCGCCACTTGGGTTCTGGTTTTCCCATACTTCGACGCGATTTGATCCAGGACTCGCCATCTTTCGCCGTGCCCTCCTTGCGGGATTTGGCCTCTTGCGATGGGACTGTACGCGATTATTGTGACGTGCCCCTTTTGCGCAAACGGCAGTAGATCCTCTTCGATTGATCTGTCTACCAGACTGTATTCGACTTGGTTTGCTGCCAAACTGCTCTTTGAAAGCGCCTCCTGTGCTTCGCGTGTCTGCTGTACTGAGAAGTTGCTGACGCCGATGTGCCGAATCTTTCCATCAGCCACAAGGCGTTCCATGGCTTTCATCGTCTCCGTTATTGGGATACTTGGATTCGGCCAGTGAACTTGGTAGAGGTCGATGTAGTTAGTTCCGAGTCGTCCCAGGCTGGCTTCGCAGGATTTGATGACATTGTTGTAGGAGAGATGTTCTGGCGATACCTTGGTGGCAATGAATACGTTTTCTCGCTCAGACTTGACCGCCTTGGCGACAACCTCCTCGGAATGGCCGCGAGCATACATTTCCGCGGTGTCAATGAATCGCATGCCCAACTCCAATCCCGACCGAAGAGCCTGAACTTCCTCATCATCACCTCTGAGAATCCTACTGCTGAAACCGCCGATCCCCCAAGTACCGAGCCCAAGCACGGGAATCTTCTGGGCACTCTTACCCAATTCTTTGAATTCCAATTGTATGCGACCTAGATTCTAGCTACTCTGCCGAGTATTGCTGATGCCCGCTTTTCTATTTGCTTACTAGTCCCAAAGCTCGCTGGTCTCGTTCTTTCAACTAAGAACGAAGCCACTGCTGCCCCAACCGATGCAGACCATAGCAGATCGGAGGTGCGAACCCACGTGACAAGAAATGCTCCAAGTAGAGCGTCACCAGCGCCAGTGGGATCTCGGATCCGAGTCCGAAGGGCGGGCACATTGAAGGCTCCGTGATCCTTAGACCAGATGATTGTACCTCTGTCGCCGCGAGTCAATAGCACAATGCCGGATCCTAATTTATTCAAGCTTCGCTCGGATTTTGTGTTACTCCGAATTGCGTGAAGCTCGCTGTCGGAAACCTTCAAGACATCTATCATACTGAGAAGCTTGGCTTGCTTCCAATTTCTGATTCGCACGCTTCCGTTCGCCCCTAATTCGCGGACGTACCCTTGTGGGTCTAAGGCAACAACTGAATTCCTGCGCGTCAGATCAGACGCAAGCGAGACTGGAATTTCATGAAGAACTGGGCCGAGGTGGATTGCTGACGAAGGAGGAAGATTCGAAAAATCCTTTTTTTCAAAGGAGTCGCAGGTTGAAGTGACTCGGATAGTTCTTCTTCCATTCTGGTATCTGATTCTGAACCGCGTTGTGGCGAGGCCTGCGACCCTGATGTTGGCGGCTGATATGTCACGAGCCCTTAGCCATGCAATGTGTTTCTTCGGGAAGTCTGGACCGACCTTGCTGCTCAGGGCTACATGAGCACCCAGAGCACGAGCCGCCAAGCTCGCATAGATACACGGTCCGCCAAGCTGTGGGCCTTTCACCGTTCCCCCATGCTCTATGTAGTCAAGTACGATGTGGCCGACCGTAACCAGATCGTATTTCATGGCGAGCACACCATTCTCATCCCTTGCCGTTAAGGTGATGATATTACACAGAGAGCACTTTGAGTAAGTGCAGGTTCAATGAAGCCATTCCAGACCCAGCTCCTTGTAAAGAGCTGCGAGAAAAAATAACCCGGATACGAGATAATAATTCCATCAGATCTAGTTCTTAGTCGTGGGTTTCGAGGCAACGACGATAACGCACTCAGTGGGGATCTTGACGCCTGAAGGTGTGGAGTACTTGGCTATGTTCTTCTTGGTCTTCTCGAGTACCTTCTGTTGCACTTCTTGTTCCTCCTCGCTCAGAGAATGCCCGATCGGAGTTCCCTCTAGTATCATGGTTAGATAGTGATCTATGCTCGGAGCAATCCAATTTCCGGTCACATGAATTTCCTTCGCCCCTTCAAAACCGACCTTCTCGAGCATGTTTGTGAGTTCTCCTGGTCCTCCGAGCTCGTAGGGGGTTGGCAGATATCCGTTCTCATCGGGTGTTGCGTTTTCGAGCATCGGCGCGATGATCACATCAATCGCGAGGGCTTTGTCGCCCGTGCTCCAAACGGTGAAACCTGCTCGTCCGCCGGGCTTCAGTACACGGAAGATCTCCTTCGCTGCTGCGTCAGGATCAGTGACTATTTGAAAACCGAAGCATGACACCGCCATATCATAAGATTCGGGTGGAAATTCGAGTTTCTCTGCGTCCATTGTGATAAACTCAACATTCAGAAGCATGCGTTTCGCGGCGTTCTTCCTTGCAATCTCCATCATGTTGCTCGATAGATCGATACCAACAACTCGTCCCCTTGGACTTACCATCGATGCAATGGTCATGGCCGGCTCACCGGGACCTGTGCAAACATCCAGCACGACATCGTTTGGTTGTGGCCTCAGGATCTCTAGCAATGACCGGTGGTAGGGGATCAATTGCTCTTGGAGTGGGACATATTTCTCAGCGCATTCGTCCCAGGTCTGGCGCGTGTAGTTCTTGTAATATTCGTCGGTGTATTTCCAAGTCATATGTCATATCTCCGCTAGATTTGGACTTCCGTGAAGAAAACCTTTGCCCATTCAGCCTAGTACTGCCCAAGAGTGCCTTGTCTTTGGGATCTTCGATACGCCCATGCAAACACTTGCAAGCTGAGTGGAACCATGATGATTATGAATGCGATGAGCGCGACCAAGTCGGTTTGCAGTACGGCGCTGTCGAAGAATGTTTCACCGTTCATGAAGGTGCGTCTAATCCCGTCCAGGCTGTAGGTTAGGGGGAGAGCAAACCCGACCCACTTCAAGTACCATGGCAGAAGCCCGAGCGGATAGAAGACGCCCGAGACGAGTTGTGTGAGCCATGTGAATCCCCACGCTATAGGGTCGCCTCGTTTTATCATCACAACTATCCCAGCGCTCATCGCCCCGATGGCGAGGTGCCCGGATACCAGCAATAGCGCGAAGACTGCGCCTGTGGCTAGCGTGCTTGGGGTGAGAATCACTTTGCCCCCGATCAAAAGACCGAGTCCCAACGCCCCGACCAGTATGATTGTCCCGTAGAGGAATCTGAAGAGGGACGCGCCGAGCAAATAGGATCGGTAGCTTGTCGCTGAGGAGAGAATCGTCTCGATTGTTCCAGTCCATTGTTCATCTCTGACTCCTTCGGTTAAGCCGTGAACCGAGTTCTGGACATATTGGGAAAAGGCGATACCGAGCATTGCGAATGTGAAGTAGTCGCCGGATGAATACCCTTCAGCGACTAGATGTGCAGGTGTGATGATTTGAGCTACGAAGTAGTATGTGGCGACTAAGATTGCGATGTCGATTACGTCGAATACGACCCAGAATTTGTATGTCCAGTAGATTTTGAAATCTCGAACGATGAACGCTTTCGCCTTCTCGGCGAGCGTTGTCTTTGATCGCACTGTAGGTTCTTGAAGCATCTGAATGATCTTGTCGCTTTCCATCTCAGACTTACCTCTAGTAGCTCGACGTCGTGCCCTCGGTTCGGATCCTGTCGTACCCCACATTGAATGACCAGAGACCTAGAGGAAGCAGAATCACAGCATAAACGACCAAGACTGCAAGATCGAAGAGAATGTCTTGACTTGCGAGCGTGGCGCCTTGGATCAGGCTCTTGCGTAAGGCGTCGAGAGCGTACGTATAGGGCATCAGTTCCGAAGCGATTGCAAGCGGTGGGTAATTTGATAGGAGTTGGAGCGGAAAGAGAGCGCCTGCGAAGAACTCCATGAAAAGTGATACCATGAAAGTCACCGGATCCGCCTGTTTGTAGACCAGAACTATTCCGGCTATGAAGATGCCCAAGCCCAGATGGCTCAGAACCATGAATACGAGAACTAGGCTTGAGGTGAGTAGTGCTGCTGGCTCGAAGTGCAGTGGAGCATTGAATCCGTAGACACCCACGGCCAAAGCTCCAACCATGTAATACAAGCCAACGAGAAAACCTCGCGCGGCCTGACCGAACAGGTAGGAACGCATTCTTATTGGTGAGCTTGCGATTGTTTCGAAAGTCCCTTCTCGGATTTCGCTCTGCATTGAGTGACTGATCCGGTTGATGCAGAACCAGAGATAGTTGGCGAAGGCGATGCCGATCAGAGAGAAAGCTAGGTAGCTTGTGCCGTAGCCGCTGGCGGCGATTTGGGACGGCTGAACTTGTAGGCTGAGGAAGTAGTAGATCGCTATCGAAACGATTGTGTTGAAGGTATCTGTGACGACCCAGGTTCTGTACGTCATGAAGATCTTGAGCTGACCCCAGAATATTCCCCAAGTCTGTCGTACCTCAGACTTGTCTGGCGCCACATTGTCTTGGAAGTATGTGATGAGCTGATTATCCATGATTGTTCCCCTCTGTTATCTTCACGAAGATCTCTTCCAAGTGTGGTCTGATTTCGGAAATTCCTCGAATCCTGAAATTGCCGGCGAGAGCGTTCGCAATCCTCGGAATTGCTGAATCCAAGTCTGACACTTCTGCACGTATGATCCAGCCGTCGCCTGACCGCTCCGATATCACAACCCGCCGTATCAGATCTAGTTGTTGAATAATCTGCGTGGCTGCTTCGCCATCTGTTCCCTCTAGTCTCACTTCGACAGTTTTCGCTTCATGAATCAAATGGGCAAGCTGATCCATTGTGCCGAGAGCGACGATTTTGCCAGTGTTGATTATCGCTACTCGTTCGCAGAGTTTCTCGACTTCGTAGAGGTTGTGACTAGTGAGTAGGATGGTCTTGTGCAGTTCCCTGTTGAGCGTTTGTATCAGCTTCCGGGTTTCAATTGCAGTCTGCGCATCCAAGCCCACCGTGGGTTCGTCGAGTAGGAGGATCGGTGGATTCGGGAGTAGCGTTCTCGCTAGCATGACTCTGACTTTCATTCCGGTTGAATAGTCTTTCACAAGGCTGTCCGCTTCCCGTTTGAGATCAAAGAATTCCAGTAATGCTTCGATGCGCTTGCGGGCAACGTCAGAAGGTACGTTCTGGATGTACGCGTAGAAGCGCAAGTTGTCCCGTGCTGAGAGGCGCCAGTAGAGAGCTCGTCCCCCTGTTTCACCGTGCAGCCAGCCAATTGTCTCGCGTACCTTCGCAGCTTCCTTAACGATATCATATCCTCCGACCTTTGCCGTTCCTTCGGTCGGGAGAATAAGTGTGCAGAGCATTTTGATGAGCGTCGTTTTTCCAGCCCCGTTTGGCCCGAGCAATCCGAAGAGTTCGCCACTGCGAATTAGGAGATCGGTATGGTCGACAGCCACCAGCGGCTTTTCCTTTCCCGGATATTCTTTTGTTATACCTATGGTTTCGATCGAATGATCATTCATAGCTACTTTACCTCGCGGACGTTGACGGATCTTCGCAAGAAAATCGGAAATTCGCGAGTCGGCGGAGACTCTAGGCTACCTTGACAGGTGAGAAAACGAGTCGGAGAGCAGCCATTCTCAGTCTCCTGCTGTTGCAGGTGGCTGATGGGTTGTGCGTCGATAAAAGGTTTCATTAGAAATTGGATATGGGATGGCGGAAGGATAGGAGATATCGTAGCAGACCACTTCAGCCAATTCCTCTGATGTCGGCGTAGAGAGTTGTGATGTTCATCTTCATTCCGGGCGTGGAGATCTTAGTCTCGTGTCTAGTTGATATCTTGTCTTGCACGGATGGCCCTCAGCTCTCAGGACTTTGAGTTTGGTCAAGTTCGCTATGATCGACCACAGAGTGCCGAGTTGAATGGCATCGATGTGGGAGCATACGAGGCCCGAGTGATCGGACAGAATGTCTTTGATAGCCTTCTGTTCTAATCCGCCATTGTTCTGACTGAGTGCTCGTGTTATCGTTTCGTACCTCTTCACCGAATCTGGAGACCTCTTCTCAAGGTTCTCCATGGTCTTCATTTCCTCGTCTATGTAGTGATTCGTTGCGACCACGAACCTGCGACCATTTTCCGCAGCACGAACGCTAACCTTCTCGGGGCTAGCTTCCACGACCGCCATATTCCCACTCTTGTCTGCAAGCAGGTAGTTGCTGGCAGTCAAGAAGCGAATCTTCATCAGAAATTCTCTTGCTTCTTGGACGTCTTTGCATTTGTCGAGAATGTAGCGCACCGCCAACGCGAAGCTGAGCCCTGGGGCAATTGTCCTGCTCGCCACGGATGAAATTGCGATGGCCAAACCGTTCTCGTTCACTCCATCTTCCCGTCCGACGAAGATGTCTGTTGTGCCTAGACTTTTGTAGCCTCGTGCAGGCGCGGTCAGATAACTCTCCGTATACTTCTTGATTCGATAGTAGAAGTCGTAGTTCCTTCCGAACATTACCTTGGACCCGTCGGCCACCGCGAAAATGCTGCATTGGTTTCGTAGCTCGGTGGCTCCTACTGTAATGATGAAGGCGCGAAGTGCTTCATGGTTCAGTTCACAACCATCAGCGAATCCTCGAATCTCTTCTAGAATGTCAGGGAAATGTCTCGTCACTTCATCAACACTCGAGTTCCCCAAGGCCAGAGTCTGAGCACTAACTTCGGGAAGTTTGAAGCAATGCTTGCGGAGAACTGTTCCATATCGAAGACCCATTTCATAATAGGATCCTCGGAGCCTCGGATGATACATGTCTGCTCAGCGAGGACTCTGAATGGTCTCCTTTAGGATAATGGTTTCCGAACGTTTGTGGGGAGAAAAATTCTGCCGTAAGCCAGTTTCTTCAGAAGTGATCATGATACCTGCGCTGGGACTTTGCGAAGTGAGATGACTGGTCCAAAAGCCACCCACACGGCACTTAAAGTGGCGACTACGCCTCCAATGATTAGCGTCGGCATGATTCCAAACTGCGATCCCAGTACACCACCAATGAGTGAACCGACCGGTATGGTTCCCCAGACTATAGTGCGCATTGTGGCATTCATTCTTCACTTTGACTATAGGGACGCATATAAGCCGGGCAGACTATAACATCCCATGTCAGATCGAGTTTTTCGGTGTGGCTGTCAAAAGTGCGGTACCGAGTTTGAGTTCACCGGACCTTATGAGAAGTTTAATGATTTCATGAACTCGGAAAAGTTCACTTGTCCGAGCGGTCATATTGAAAATCGTTCTCCCCGAGGTTTTGTCAAGGTTATGACGATGAGCGAACCGCTGCCGATCCTAGAGTGGAAACCAACTGACGGCAGGAGCTACGTGAACATCCTTGACTTCCAAACGACACGCATCCAGGGCATGCAGATGGACCACCTCGGCTCTGGTCTGTACATTGATCGACGAACAAGGAAGAAGTACGACTACGAAGAAGACTCAAAAGGAAACCGACACTACTTCGAGATTCCCGTGATGGCAATCGCCGCTAGAAGCCAACCATCTCCTAGTGAATCGATTACGCCAATCGAACATACTGGTGTTCGTACGAAGTCTATGCTAAGACTTGCACATTAAGTCTCTCCGCAATCTTCTGTAGCAGAAGTGGCACACTGGCTCCTGTCCTCGCGCTTATGTTGAGTATTTCTTCTGTTCCGAATATTTTGCGGGTCTCTTCGAGGACCTTATCCAAATGTTCACTTGGTGTAATGTCGATCTTGTTGACGCAGATTAGAACGGGGACTCCGCTGAATTCCTTTTGCATGACCTCATGGGAGGCTGAGTTCTTTCTGATGACGGTTTCAATATCGTCGCTGGCGTCGATAAAGAGCAGCACTAGATCCGAATTCGCGAGTTCGTTCAACGTGGTGTGGAAAGCGTTCAGAAGCATTGGGCTTAGGTCTTCGATAAATCCGATCGAGTCAATCATGATAAATTGATCACTCGACTTACCTTTCGACGTTGTGTGTACCTCGCGGGCGAACGTAGATAGAGTTGTGAATGGCCCCAGACCTGTTTCCTTAGATTCGGACGCCAGCCTGTTGAACAGCGTGGTCTTTCCGCTCTGGGTGTAACCCGTCAAAGCTACGATTCGGAAACCGACTTTTCCCCGGCGCTCGCGAAGACGCGACTGTTTCGATCTCAAGTTGCGTAGTTGGCCCTCGATTTTGCTTATTCGCTTGCGCGCCATCGCTTCATAAACTTCGTACGGATACCGGCCAGGCCCACCTCTTCCCATCTGCTCGCCAGTGATCCCGCGCATTCGAATGGATTCTCGACCCCAGGAAAATGTGTAGCGCAGTCGCGCTAATGCTATTTGGAGTTTAGCCTCTGTAGTGGCGCTGCGTTTCTCGAAGACTTCCAAGATGAGTAGGTTTCTGTCGAGAACGCTAATTTCATCACCAAGCTTCTTCTTGATTCTGAAAATTTGACCAGGGGAGAGCTGTCGCGTGAAGATTACGGCTTCGATCGATTCTTTTTCAAGAGTTTTCCCTATTTCGTCGAGTTTTCCTTCACCAACGCAATATGCGGAATCGATTGCGTCTCGGTGTTGTGTAACTTGGCCGACCACATCGTAACCCGCGGTCTTCGCGATGTCGCTCATTTCGTTCATTCGAGGTTTGGTTTTAGGTACAATGCATTCTACGAGTAGCGCTCTCACGTGCGGCACAGACTTTGGTTACAAAACATGTACTATTCATTCTAAGCTGAAACTCATTTTCCTAGCGGCGTCCATTCTGGCGCAGGTTACGCAAAGACCCTCGCCAGAAGGCAATCCCATAGAGAAGACAGGGCCGCCACATTTCTTACATCTTGTCGGAGCTATCATTAGAACATCAAACATGACCATTAGCAGCGTCGCTGACTATAAGGAAGAGCCCAAATGCGTCGTCTCAGCCATCCAATCATCTCATATTGGACCCAATTCCAATGGATCGCAGAAAACCGGTCCACTTCTTAATTGTGAACGAAGGCAAATCGGAACGATGATGAAAATCTAGACTCGATGAGTCAAACCACGCGCGGAGGGAAGAGTGGCACTACCTGCCCGCACCAAAAAGACACCTTGCAAGGGAGTTCCAATCATCGTACTTCACTTAGGAAAGTGCCAGTTTTTTGCGACCTTCCTCAGTAGCCTCTTCTAGTATCGCATATGTTCGTGGTCCATCCGACTCATCGAGTATGAGGATAATGTCTTCGTATCCCAGGAATGCGTCTACGATGTTTATTCCGTTGCGGTATAGCAAGTCAGTTATGTAGGCCGCGATTCCAGGAGACTTCTCAGCTTCCGCAGATAGATGTATGGTAACCTTCGCCGTTTTCATTCGAGGCTTTAGGGAGTATCGACCCTTAAGCGCGGCCTTCAGCTTTCCATAATCGTCTGCATCAGCAATGATCTTGATGGAGCTAACGAGTGGGAAGATATGAGGGCGTTCATCAAGCTCAGAAGAAAGTTCCACTAACCTCTTCAATTCGTTAATGAAATCATCTCTCTTTGGAGTAATTGTTACGTCGACCACACCGCCAATCAGCGTCATCTTTGAGCCTCTAAGTATTGACATGGCGGGCGGTAGCCCAAGCTTCGACTGCGCGTCCGAAAATCTCTTGATAATTACAACTATAGTGTTGACGTTCACGTCTCTTCCAGTGATCCGATCGACGGCAGGCTTGATGCTTGCCGCTAAGGCATGGTAGTTGATGAGTCCCATCCGGAGGTGCTGATAAACGGGACGGTTTCGCGTTAAGAGATCCACTACGACCTCGGAGATTGTGACCCTTACAGCCTTCATGGCTAAGCCTGCAATAGGCCAATGTTATACTTATATCATTTTGTCACAAGTGTTATATACGAGTTACAGCTATTACTTGCTTTAGCAATACTTGGAGTTAGTAGGTGAATATAATGCAAGCAAACAAAATGTTCCCGACTTACGTGTTCGCCAAGGTCCAGCGCGACCGTGTACAACATGTTGTTGAGGAATTACGAAAGTACAGCGAAATAGAGTTCTCTGCACAAGTGACCGGTCGATACGACATAGTCATGCGAATAAAGGCTAGCAACCCAGAACTAATCTACAACATAGTCAACAAAATACGCACTATCCACGGCGTAAACGCTACCAATACATTCACTGCAAATGACGGATTCGTTAACGGTCAGAAGCTTGACGCGCAGGGCGTTTGGGGATTCAGTCTCCTATCAATCAACAAACCACTACCAGAAGTAATACAGAAGCTGAAGAAGCTGCCAGCCCTATACGACGCCTGGAGTATTCCAGGTCAATTCGACATCATCATGAGCTACAAGACTAAGAACTATGAGGACCTCATGAAGACTACCGTCGAACAGATCGCCCAAACTGAGGGCATCTGGAGAAGCGAGACCCTATTCGCGTACCAGCCTAACGTTAAGGCGTAAATCTCTAGTAACCTGGGGGAATTCGCCCTCAGTTTACCCGTTTTTTCCCGATAATGGTCTGCAACAATCGTCTACCCATATGCAAATCGACCGTCTAAATCACAACCAAGCATGTTGTGCTTCACTAACATCTCATTTCTAGAGAGTTCGTTGCAGCGCAAATCGTTCCTTGTTCGTGATAAAGCGCAGGTGGGAGTTGTCTAGTGAACACTTCGAACTATTTGAGGTAGCTTCCCGGTAGCATTATCATCACGGAAGCCCTTACTGTGCATATGAATTCAGGCGGAACTGATCGGCTACTAAGAGACTACCTTGAAACCAGATTCGGGGCGGCTCTGGATTACTTCATAATTGAGAGTCAAATGTCTCCTGACGCAAAGGGAGATATGGGTGTGACAGGGACTTATCGAAAGGGAGCCAGCGACAAGAAGGTCTTCTTCACGGTCACAGTCAACCTTGCATCACGCGAAGTGCAAAACCTGCAGGAATACAGTTGAAGGGAACAGGAAAAGTTCTTCTCGCTAGTTTGAATTTAGTTGGCGGGATCTTGATTTGACGAGACCAGAATGGCAGAAGAAACGGAAGAAAATGGCGAGCAGGAGCGGCAAGTCAAGCGGTAAAGTGAGATAAACGATCTGCGCCATGAGTAGTGCATTTAAGGACCTTGTACAAACCGGTCTGACAATGAGCAGAGTTGATGCAGATTGAGAATAAGCAGTGCTGACGACGCAAAGAGCGTGGTAAGGAAATACATCATTGGGACCCGATCTCGGCATAGAAAGATAGCTTCGGTAATGATCGATGAGGAAGTTAAGGGCCCGGATGACAAGGGCACATGGATGATGAATGGAACCTACGTGACAGAAGATCGTGACAAAGTACAGTTCACTGCCTCCGTTACATCCAAGGGTGAAGTACTAATGACCGAAGTTGTGCCCCCTGATGTCGCCGGAAAACGATCATCAACGTTCAGCCGACGATAGCCTCTTCATCTGCTAAGTAGAATGGCGCGGCTGCCTTTTTTCTGAAGAACAGAACCCTAGGCCACGAGCACCGCAATTTCGAAGCAAGCGACGTAGCAGCGCCGTAGACGGTGGAGTTTGATTAGCGCGACCTTGGAAGAACTCGTGGAACCGAATGGTTCCTCTTTGCTACTTCACTATCGTGACGATATCACGATCTTGAACGACATGATCCATTCCCACACGTTGAGGGCTGAATCTTACGCTTGTTCCTGAAACTAGTGCATACTTCGCCTCGCCCGCGAACTTCCTGTGAATCTTTTGACAGACATCAGAAATTGTTGAACCAGCTGTCACTATCAGGGGTTCTTCGAAATCTGGTGAACCGTTCCTCGGTTTGAGGTAGACCTTGATTAGTCTCAGGCGATCGTAGATGGCCTCCGTCAATTTATCGAGGTTGAGGTCTTGATCTGCGGAGATTGAGACCAGATCTTCGCCTATGCGCTTTCTAGCCTCAGCCACGTATTTGGGACCGACCAAATCGATTTTGTTTAGGACAGCTATCGCTGGAACGTATCGACGATTTCCGGCTACTATGTCTATGAGTTGGTCGTCGGTGATGTCCTCCCTGATGATGACATTGCCGTGATTGATTTTGTAGATGTTCAGTATTGCTCGGGCAGTTGACTCGGTCAAATGGGTTAGGTTGCAGGTCGTCGTTATGCCGAGCCCGCCTTGAGATGCTCGGTTGATGGTCACATTCGGAGGTTGAGTGTTGACCCGGATTCCTATCTCATACAGTTCCTTCTTCAGGACGCTAATCTGATCGGGTTGGAACACGTCCAGAATTAGGAGTATTAGGTCGGCGTTTTTTGCGACGGATAGCACTCTCTTGCCCCTACCGCTGCCCGTTGCCGCGCCCGAAATGATGCCGGGTAGGTCCAGAATCTGTATCCTCGCTCCCTGATATTCAAGTAAGCCAGGGACAACCGTCAGAGTCGTGAAGGCGTATGGGGCGACCTTTGATTTGGCGTTTGTAAGCCTGTTTAGGATGGTTGATTTTCCAACACTCGGTAGGCCAATCAGTACTGCGGTGCAGTCGCCACCTTTCTTCAGCTCGAAGCCTGCTCCGCCTTGCTTGGACCCTTGAGCCTTCTCCTGTTCCGCTTTGAGCTTCGCGAGTTTCGCTTTCAGCAGACCAACATGGTGCTCAGTGTGCTTGTGAACCTGGGTTCTTTTCATCTCCTCCTCTATGGCCCGAATCTTCTCCGGTACACCCATGTTCGTCTGCTCCAATCATGAAGATTGCAGAACCAGCAATAAACAGAACGTTAGAGCCTCTCAGTGAACTAGATCGAAATCAACTCTACATAATCAACCAATTCCGTTGGTGCTGGGAGGGGGTTTTTGACTCCAATTTACCTGTAGATATAAGCCCCTATGCCTCGGTCGCGAGTCTGGCTTCTGCCTTTCCCAAGTCTCGCTTTGCTCCTAATTTCTCGAAAATCTCTGATGCCTTCATCAACTGTTGTCGTGATTCTTCTGGTGAGGTCTTTGCTATGGCTTCACAATAGGTTGAAACTTCGGCTGCCCCACCCACTCAAGTTAACAGGACCGGGGGCTAGGTTGTGGCAGTGATTATCTTCTTCTAACCGGGACCTGAACTTCCGCGTTTGCCCATGCACGGGGATTTGTCCATGGGTTTTCTGCGTAGACTTCTCTGCTGGGGCTGTCGGTGGCTTTGTACTGGCTGTATCTTAACCATCCGTAGATCCCTGAATAAACCAAACGTGGGGAGACTTTTTCTGGATCAAAAATGACGCTAACGACGGTGTGCTTAGGAAACTTCTTGATCCTTATCTTACCATCCATTCTTGCTTTTCCCTTGATCTCTAAACATGCTTCAGAACGAACCTTACTGGCAGGCTTGCTTCCGGACTCGTCAATCCAACGCATGATCCACTTTCCGGTTCGCAGTTTATTCCTCTTCGCCCACTTCAGCAGATAATCAAATTCAGTTCGGAACATGTTCGGACCGTGGGGTCCGTAGTGGATCAAGGATGCTACCGTGTAACTTGGAACCTGTTTTATTTTGATGTCAACAGTCATATCGATTCAACAATTGAGCACTACCAAATC
>Ga0209002_10000853_pt1 | contig 24584 bp, 29 predicted proteins | sample Rifsed16ft2_FD_184010 | JGI IMG/M metagenome (GOLD analysis project Ga0209002, IMG submission 184010) | Soil microbial communities from Rifle, Colorado, USA - sediment 16ft 2 (version 2) | ecosystem: Environmental > Terrestrial > Deep subsurface > Rock core/Sediment | place: Rifle, Colorado... | reverse complement strand
GATCTACATCCCCTTCCCTCAGGCGATCCCATTGGTCGCCGTCATCGATCCCGAGACGTGCATCGAGTTCCAGACGGCTCACTGCAAGAAGACCTGCGTGGACGCGTGCGGGGAGCGAGACGCGATCGACTTCAAGCAGACGGAGCAGACGATCGAGTTCGACGTCGGGACGATCATCGTCGCGACGGGGTTCCAGATCTTCGACGCCGCCCGCATGACGAACTACGGCTACGGGAAGCTCCCCGGCGTGTACAACGCCCTCGAGGTCGAACGCCTCGCGGCGTCCAACGGGCCGACGGGCGGAGAGATCGTCCTCCGCGACGGCCGCAGGCCGACGGCCGTGGGGATCGTCCACTGCGTCGGCTCGAGGGACGAGCACTACAACCCGTACTGCTCCAAGGTCTGCTGCATGTACTCCCTGAAACTCGCCCACCTCGTGAAGGAGCGGACGGGGGCCGAGGTCTACAACTTCTACATCGACATGCGGACGCCGGGCAAAGGATACGAGGAGTTCTACCACCGGCTCCTCTCGGAGAACCTCCATCTGATCCGCGGCAAGGTCGCGGAGGTGACGGACATGCCGGAGTCTGCGGCCGAGGAGGGCAAGCTCGTCATCGTGGCGGAAGACACCCTGTTGGGGGGGATCCGGCGGGTGCCCGTGGACATGGTGATCCTGAGTGTGGCCCTCGAACCCCAGCCGGACCAGGAGGCCGTGCGGCGGATCCTGAACATGTCCTGCAGCTCCGAGGGGTTCTTCCTCGAGAAGCACCCGAAGCTCGCGCCCGTGTCGACGATGAGCGACGGGATCTTCATCGCCGGCACGTGCCAGGGGCCGAAGGACATTCCCGAGACGGTCGCCCAGGCCTCCGCCGCGGCGGGAGAGGCGATCGCCCTCACCTCAAAGGGGACGATCACGCTCGAGCCGAACCTGGCCTACGTCGAGGAGGGCCTCTGTTCGGGCTGCCAGATCTGCATCCCCCTGTGCCCGTACAACGCGATCGAACTCGATCGGGCTCGAATGGTCGTCCGGATCAGCGATGTCTTGTGCAAGGGGTGCGGGGTGTGCGTCGCCGCTTGCCCGAGCGGCGCCATATCCCAGAGGCTCTTCGAGGACGATCAACTCCTCCAGGAGGTCGAGGGGGTGCTGTCCCGATGATGCAAACCCAGCATTTCGAGCCTAGGATCGTCGCCTTCGTGTGCAACTGGTGCACGTACATCGCCGCGGACGCCGCGGGCGTCTCCCGCGCGAAATACTCGCCCAACGTGCGGCTCATCCGCACGATGTGCTCCGGACGGGTGGACCCGCAGTTCGTCCTCGCGGCCTTCGAGAAGGGCGCGGACGGCGTCCTCCTGTGCGGCTGCCATCCGAGGGACTGCCACTACAGCTCGGGCAATTACAAGACGTTGCGGAGGTACGCCCTCCTGAAGAAGATGCTCACCCAGCTGGGGCTCGAGGACGATCGCCTGCGCCTCGAGTGGATCTCCGCGTCGGAGTCGGAGAAGTTCCGGCGGGTCGTCGAGGACATGACGGAGCGCGTCCGGAAGCTCGGACCCTTCAAGCCGAACGGAGGCGAGTGAATGGCGGAGAAACCGAAGGTGGCGTTCTACTGGTGCGCCTCGTGCGGCGGATGCGAGGAGGCCGTCGTCGACCTCGCAGAGGGAATCCTCGACGTCGTGGGCGCGGTCGACATCGTGTTCTGGCCCGTCGCGCTCGACTTCAAGGTGGAGGACGTCGAGGCACTGCCGGACGGCAGCCTCGCGGCGAGCTTCATCAACGGCGCGGTCCGCCTGTCCGAGCAAGAGGAGATGGCGCGCCTCCTCCGGCGGAAGTCGAAGTATGTGATCGCGTTCGGCAGCTGCTCCCATCTGGGTGGCGTCCCGGGGCTCGCGAACCTCTGGGACCGGAAGTCCATCTTCGCGTGGACGTACCACGACGCGCCCAGCGTGGCCGACGGGAACGGCCTCGAGCCGAAGGAGACGATCGAGGTGCCCGAAGGCACGTTGGAGCTCCCGGCGTTCTGGGACACCGTGAAGGCGTTGGATCAGGTCATCGACGTGGATTATTATCTCCCGGGGTGCCCGCCGACCCCGAAGCTCATCGCGAACGCGGTCGACGCGCTCCTGCGTGGTCAGCTCCCGCCGAAGGGCAGCGTGCTCGCGGGGACCCGGGCCCTCTGCCACGAGTGCCCCCTGAACGAGACGAAGCCGGAGAAGCTCCTCCTCAAGGAGCTGAAGCGGGTCCATCTCACGACCGTGGACCCGGAGAAGTGCCTGCTCGCCCAGGGGATCCTCTGCCTCGGCCCCGTGACCCGCGGGGGCTGCGAGGCCCTCTGCGTGAAGGGGAACATGCCGTGCACGGGGTGCTTCGGGCCGACGGACGAGGTGCGGGACCAGGGGGCGAAGGGGATCTCGTACCTATCGTCGATCCTGGATTTCGACGAGGAAGCGGACATCCAGCGGGCCCTGGAGAGCGTCCCCGATCCCATCGGGACGTTCTACCGGTACAGCCTGCCGCGATCGTACCTCATGCGGGCCAGGGAGGTGAAGCCCCATGCCTAGCCAGGTCACGATCAACCCGATCACCCGCCTGGAGGGCCACGGGAAGATCACGATCTTCCTCGATGATCGCGGGGACGTCTCGCGGGCATACTTCCAGGTCCCGGAACTCCGGGGGTTCGAGAACTTCCTCGTGGGTCGTCAGGCGGAGGACGCTCCCCAGATCACGTCGCGCATCTGCGGCGTGTGTCCGACCGCCCACCACACGGCCGCGACGAAGGCCCTTGACGACCTCTTCCGGGTCGAGCCTCCGCCCGCGGCGAAGATGATCCGCGAGATGCTCTACAACGTCTTCATGCTCGAGGACCACGCGCTCCATCTCTTCTTCCTCGGCGGACCCGATTTCGTCGTGGGACCTACCGCGCCGAAAGCGGAGCGGAATATCCTGGGCGTGATCCAGAAGGCGGGCCTCGAGATCGGGAAGCGGGTCATCGCGATGCGGAAGGATCTCCGCGGGGTCCTCACGGAACTCGGCGGGAAGGTGATCCATCCCGTCCACGGCCTGCCGGGCGGAGTCGCGAAACCCGTGACGGAGGAGATGCGCACCCGGTTCGAGGAGATCGCGGGGCGCGGACTCCAGTTTGCCCTCTTCTGCCAGGACCTCTTCAAAGACGTCGTCCTCGGCAACCCGGACTATGTGAAGATGATCACGTCGGACGCCTACACGCACCGCACGCACTACATGGGCCTCGTCGACGAGAAGAACCGCGAGAACTTCTATGACGGTCGGATCCGCGTCGTGAATCCGTCGGGACGGGAGATCCTCAAGTTCCCCGTGCAGCAGTATCTCGAGCACATCGCCGAGCACGCGGAACCTTGGACGTTCGTGAAGTTCCCCTTCCTGAAGGGGATCGGCTGGAAGGGCTTCGTCGACGGAGAGGACAGCGGCGTCTACAGCGTGGCGCCGCTCGCCCGGTTGAACGCGTGCGACGGCATGGCGACGCCGCAGGCCGCGGAACTCCGTGACAAGTACTTCGAGACCCTGGGCGGACGGCCGGTGCATCACACGTTGGCGAACCACTGGGCTCGCGTGATCGAGATCGTCTATGCCGCGGAACGGTTCCAGGATCTCGTCGGGGACCGCGCAATCACGGATCCCAACATACGGACCCTGCCCGCCGAGACGCCCCGGGAGGGTTTCGGTGTCGTCGAGGCCCCGCGAGGGGTCCTCATCCACCACTACAAGAGCGACGAACGGGGCGTCCTGACCTTCGCGAACCTCCTCGTCGCGACGCAGCACAACGCGGCGCGGATCGCGATGTCCGTCGACAAGGCGGCGCGGAGCATGATTCACGGAGGCATCGTCGACGATGGAATCCTCAATCAGGTCGAGATGGCCTTCCGCGCCTACGACCCGTGCCACGCCTGCGCGACGCACTCCCTGCCCGGACACATGCCCCTCCTCGTCCAGGTGTTCGGCCCGCAGGGGGACCTCGTGCAGGAGATCCAACGGGACGGTTGAGGTCCGTGGCGCTCGTCATCCTCGGGCTGGGCAACGATCTCCTCGGAGATGACGGGATCGGCCTCTTGGCCGCGGAACGGCTCGAAGGCCTCCTCGGACCCGAGGTGGCGGTCCGCCGGAGTTCCCAATCCGGCCTCTACCTGCTCGAGCATCTCGAAGGATTCGACGACGCCATCGTGATCGACACGATCCTCGGAGACGCCCCCGGCCGGGTGCGGGAGCTGTCCGTCGCAGCCTTCCGCCCGATCGGCGTGCCGTCCGCTCACTATGCAGGTCTCCCGGAGGCCCTCGCCGTCGCGCGTCGGGCGGAACTCCGGGTGCCCTCGCGGCTGCGTATCTTCGTCGTGGAGATGGCCGCGGGCCAGAAGATCGGAGCGGCTCCGGGCCCGGAGGTCGTCGCGGCAATCCCCGAAATCGTGGCCCGCGTGGCGGACGCGGCTCGGACGTGGGGATACGGTCGAGGGAAGGAATCCCCGCCACGCAAGAGGAGGAGGAAACGCAATGCATGAATACGGCCTCGCGCAGGATCTCCTCGCCGCAGCCGCGGAAGAGGTCCGCCGCCTCGGCCGTCCTACCGTGGCCTGCCTGCGGATCGAGGTCGGCGAGCTGGCGGGCGTGTCCATGGAGGCCCTGCGGGCGGCGTTGCAGGTCGCGGGGCAGGGCACCGCGTTCGAGACCGCGACGATCGAGATCGAACGGGCGCCCGGAAGGCTGCGATGCGAGGGCTGTGGCCTTGAGGGGTCTCCGTCGGAGCTGGACATCGCGGACCCCGAGACGTCGAAGCCTTGGATCTGTCCGCGATGTGGCTATCTGCTCCTCGCGACTCAGGGTCACTCTCTCGTGCTCAAGGATCTCGTCCTCGTGGACGCGGCCGCCGGCGGATGACATCGTTCGACGCGGGGGCGATCCTCGGGGTCACTTCTGGCCCACGAGTTCGAATCCTCCGAAGGCCATCGGCGGCACGTACGCGCATCCCGGCGTGCTCAGGAAGCCGTGGCTCGGCACGAGGTCCTTCCCGATCCCGACGACCTTCCGGAGGCCGTCGTAGAAGTTCCCCGTGAGGAGGCCGAACTTCACGTGGTCCGTGAGCTCGCCTTTCTCGATGAGGGTCGCATTCCGGACCTCGAGGGCGAAGGACCCCGAGAACTCGTTCACCTCCGGGGACGCGAACTTCTCCACGTAGACCCCGCGGTCCACTTCCGCGAGCAGGCTGTCGAGGCCCTTCCGGCCCGGCTCCACGACGAGGTTCGAGACGTGCGTCTCCGCGGGGCGCGTGTACGAGCCCTCGACCGTCGCGACCGCACGGCGGAACCCGTTCCCGGCCGGCGTGCTCAGGAGAGGAGCGTGGTGGTGATCCGCCACGTATCCTTTCAGGATGCCCGCCTCGACGAGCGTGCGGTCCCGGGTCACCATTCCCTCGTCGTCCGCGACGCACGAGGCCAAGCCCCTCGGCATCCGGGGCCGGTCCCGGATCGTCACGCCCACGGACGCGATCTCCGCTCCGATCTTCCCGACCCAGGCGGACCGCTTCTTGTGGACGTTCTCCCCGTTCGCCGAGGACCCGACGCTCTGGAGGAAGATCTCGCCGAGGTCGAGCGGATCGAGGACCGCGACGCCCGCGCGGCTCCCTTTGAACGTCTTCGCCTTGAGATTCTCCGCAGCCCGTCTCGCGGCCGTCCGGCCGAGCTCCGGGAAGTCGATCCCGCGGATCGACGTGTTCAGGGCCTTCAGGATCCCCTCCCCGAACTTGCCCTTCGAACCACACTTCGCGGTCAGGTAGCAGAGGACGAGGGTCCCGCGGTGGCTCGCGACCACGTCGTTCGAGTTCGCTACTCGGATCGCGTAGTCCTGGATCCGGAAGACCGCCTTCGGGACGGAGGTCGACTTCGAGGCCTTCGCGGCATCCGTGAAGGCCTTCGCCGCTTCGAGGAGCCCGGAGACGTCGGTCGAGGCGGTCGCGGCATCCCACGCGCCCGCGACCTCGCCCTTCGCGGTCTCCGTCGGGAAGCCGGAGAAGTCCGGGTCCTCGGGGACCTGCCCCAGGGAGTCGATCGCGGAGGCGACGCTCGCCCGCACGTCCTCCGAGGACGCGAGGGTCGTGGACGCGAAGGCCACGCGCTTCCCGCGAGCGACCCTCACCCCGAGCCCCCCCTCCTGGCGGTCCTCCCCCACCTTGGGCACATCGTCCTCGATGTAGATGGAACGCGTCGTGAAGGAGATCGCGAACGCCTCCGCGGCCTCTGCGCCGTCGGAGCGCGCCCTTCGGACGGCATCGGGCGCGAGGTCCAGGAGGTCCACGTCATCCGCCCCCGACGACGATCTTGCATCGCATGAACGGACCTCCCGCGGACACCGGCACGTAGTCCTCCTCGCCCTTCCCGCACGTGCCGCCGTCGAGCTTCAGTTCCCGCGAGACCATGTCGACGCTCTTCAGGATCGAGAGGGCGTTTCCTGTGAGGGTCATCCCGCGCACGCGCGGGCCGACCTCCCCTTTGCGGATGAGGAAGCCGCTCTGGGTGACGGCCTGGAATCCGCCGCCGACGGGGTCCTCCATCCCGCTGATCCAGCTCTTCGTCAGGACTCCGTCCTTCGTCTCCTCGAGAAGCTCATCCTTCCGCTGACGACCGGCGGCGAAGAACGTGTTCGTCATCCGCACCCAGACCCGACGGCCGAAGTCCTGCGCCCGTCCGTTGCCCGTCGGGCGTGCCTTGAGCGCGCCGGACGTCTCCAGGCTATGCAGGAATCCGCGGTAGATCCCCTGGTCGATCACCTTCGTCTTGTGCGACGGGGTGCCTTCCGCATCGAAGGGAATCGAGCCGTGGGCCCCAGGGACCGTGCCGTCGTCGTACATCGTGACGAGCGGCGACCCGACCTTCTTCCCGACCTGGTGCGTCAGGAAGGATCGCTCCTTGACGATCTCGTCCGCTTCCGAGGCGTGGCCCATCACCTCGTGCGCCAGGAGGCCCGAGACCCCGGGGTCCGTGACGACCGTCCGGAGGCCCGCAGGCGGCTTCTCCGCCTTCAGCATCTCGCAGGCCTCTTGGGCGACGCCCCCACCGAATTCGGCGAGGTCCATCCCCTTCACGAGCTCCCAGCCCACCGTGCCATCCCGGAACTCATACGCGGCCTCGCGGCGGTCCCCCTCCGCGGCGATCGTCTGGCCCGCGATCCGCAGGCGCACCTCGCGCCATGACACGCGCGCCCCGGAGGTGTTCGCGAGCTCGAAGGACCAGTCCGATTCGCTGTACGAGGCGTTCGTGCTCGAGATCGACTCGATCCGCTGCGCCCGGCAGAGGTCCATCACGGCAGCGATCTTCTCCTCGCCCGACACGTCGCTGGGCTCGACCTTCACCTTCTGGCGGATCGTCTTGCGCAGGGAGGGCATCGCCCGCAACGCGATCTTCGGCACGCCGGCGCGGGCATCCGCCTTCGCGATCGCGACGGCGCGACGCGCCGCCGTCGCCACGTCGTCCGCGTCCTGCGACGTCCCGGAGGCGTAGCCCCAGGCGCCGTCGACGAACGCGCGGACGCCCCATCCCTGGCGGCGGATGCGATTCACGGCCTGGATCTGCTCGTTCGCCGCCCGGACGACGAAGGCCGTGCGGTCCTCCCGCCGGACATCGCCGAAGCGGGCGCCGGCCTTGTCGAGCGCGTGGACCGCGACGGTTAGGAATTCGGTCACGCAGACGGCGATGACGGACCGCGCTAAAGGACTTGCGATTCGAACCTGACTGTCCCCGAAAGCCCGGGAGTATGCTCCCTGTGCTCCGTGGCGGAACGTCCGAAACAGGTGGTTTGAGTCATCCAGTCGAGCCGCCACAGAATGTTGCGACAATCTGGATGTCTCTCTCTGGAAGGAGGCAGTACACGGTGATCGTCTCGCCTCACGCGTGCGGCGTTGGTCGGCCCATCGGGCCGCGCCAATTCGAAACGGCCAGGATGGCGTTGCGCCCCGGGTAGTCGAACTGAAAACCATCGATGTCCACTCGGAAGTTCTTTGCGGAGAAGAATTCCTCGCTCTTCGTGAACAACCCCGTCGGGAGTTTACCTATCAAGTAGTGATCTTCGCCGGTCACGGGGTTGCGCATCGGTTCGAATTCCGCGCGGACCTGGTTCCCGATGCCGAAGCGACTCCGCTTGCCCGTGAATCGGAATTCGATACGGGCGGTGCGAACCTCCGGCGGTGCCGTCATGGTGGACATGTAGACGTTCATAGGCCCGCCCGCCTTGGCCGTGGCAATCGCTTCTAAAGCTTCCCGTTTCGGCCCCGTCGCTCGGGCATCGAGGAAGACGACTCCCCGTCCGTTCCCCAGGTGGATCGCTTTCGGCCACGCCGCGACGAGGACGAACTTCAATCCGTCGAGGGGAATCCCCCCGTAGCTACCCTTCACGATGCGGTACGCGAGCGCCGTCTCGCAGTTCCCGTACGTCGGGGGTGAATCGAACGAGCAGGGGCAACCCCAGTTGCAGTTGCACGCCATGAGTTGCTCGACCTTCAACTTCCATTTCTGATTAGGCATTGCGACCCTGGAGGAGATTCGCGGTCGGCAACAAGATGCTTTCGGCGGTTGCGCTCGAACCATCAACTCATCAGGCGCGCGGGGCCTGAAGCATGCGGAACAGCCGCTCCGGCGGAGGCACGGGTGACAGTCTGTCGAGAGTGTCTCAAGCGGCTCATTCGCCGAGAGTGTCTCGGGCGCTTTCGATGAACTTGGCGACTTCCCGAATCCACTTCTTCGCCTCTTCCTGCCCCGCCTCGGTGCCCTTGTAGTCATACTCGGGCTTCGCCGCGACCGCTCGCGTGACGAGGGAGCGAAGGTGGGCGTATTCAGGGTCAACCTTGTTCTGCTTGATCAGCCTCCCAAACGTGACCGCAGCGTCCTCATGTCGTGTCGATCGGCGGCCGAGAAAACGCATGCTGAGCGCGTCGTTGGCCTTGATGAGGGCGTGAATCGACTGGGCAATCGCAACGGTGAAGCGCGCCCGGCCCTTGGCTGTGTTCGCGAGAGTGAATTTCGCCGCGTCGAGCCAGCTCTCGGCCTCCTCAAGGTCCTTCATACAGCACCTGTCCCGCCCTGAGCGCGTCGCCCAGTTGGCCCCGTGACCGCAGTTCCTCGGGCGTGACGATCATCGGAACGACCTTCATCCCAGTCCGGTCTTGGACTTCGGAAACGGCGGTGTAGATGCGGTCCATCGCCCGCTTTGACCTCCGCGAGAGGACGATGGCGATGTCCACGTCGCTTCCTGCCGCTTCCCTTCCTTCGGCCACGCTGCCGAACAGGACGGCCTTCTTCACCGACGGCACATCCGCTAGCCGTCGTGCGAATTCCCGCGCGGCGGCTCGATGCGGGGAGAGCTCAAGCGAACGCATCCTCTCGAGGTCCCTCAGGAGCGCGGAGTCCTCGTTGACCGATAGATACTGGCTTGTCCCGACTCGCTCCGCCGTGAGCGCTCCCAGCACTCGGAGTTCCTCCACCGTCCGCCACGTCGTCGCGTAGGAAGTTCTGGCTTGAATCGAGAGTTCCCGGACTGTAAACCGCCGTTTGGGATTCACGAGCAAAGCTTCAACGATGCGCCGATGACGGAGGACTCTTCCCAGGGGTGCAGGGCGGGGCCGCCGTGCACGAATGTCGCTTTCGGGGCTCTTCCCGGCCGCCCGGCGCGCACGGAGCAGGAAAGCCGGCCGCGGAGCTCCCTTGGGAGCCTTCACGGCGAACCTCGCCCGGCCGTTCACCTCGATCAGGCCAATCCCGAGCGTGCGGGCAAGTCCCCTCAGCGAGGTGCTGCTCCGCTGAGAGGGGAGGGCTAGGTAAGCGGCGCTCGCATCCGTGGCGTACAACGCCGTTCGTGCCACGGCTTTACGGAGCTCGCCGAGGTGCCCTTTCGTTTCGACGATGACGACTTCATTCCCCTTGACCGCGACGAGATCCGGCCGCCAGGATCGAATCCGGAGCTGGCGGATGATCGAGTAGCCCATTCCGCGGAACAACGCATCTGAGGCATCCAAAACCTCCTCCTCTGTCAGCACGTGCTTTGAAACACTGGTATTCATTTATGGATAACGATATCCGATTGTGAATATATAGCTTTTGCCGTACCCGGCAACCTGGCTCATTCACGTGACACTATGTATGAGTCGCTTCCGCTCTTCCTGGGACTGGAGTCCCGGGGAGGCTCGGAAAGATCGGTCGGCTGGAGTGGAATCTGGCGCACCACTTGACTCTTCCGGTGGGCCAGCCTGCAAGAACGGTGCGAGCGTCGCATGGTCCATAGTCAGAGGGCCCTCGAGCCCGCGGACCGCGAGGGCTTCGGTCCTGGGCTCGACAGGCAGCTCTGCATGCACCCGACGATCCGGGCGAGCCCCGCCTCCTCTGCCGCCGTGAGGTCCGCCGCATCCGACGCGAGATCCGGCTGAATCCCGATGAGGGTCACGGGCACCCGGAGGCTTTCCTCCAGGTACCGAATCACGACGGAGAGCGGGAGGGAATGTGTCGAAGGGGCCCGCATCACGACGCGCTCGGGCCCGATGACCGCGACGGTGCCCGGCCTCTCTCCCAAGTCCGCCGCATCGAGGAGGAGGATGTGCTCCGGATGGAACCGACGGATCGGCCCGGTCACGGCCTCGGGCACGGTCCCCGCGAGGAACACGCGTGCGCCGGGCAAGTGCAACGCTTCGATCTCCCGCCCTGCGAGGATGCCGAGCCGGTCGTGGACCTGGAGCTCGTCCCCGATCCCGACGATCGCCACCCGGGCCGCCCCGCCGAGCCGTTCCCGCAATTCCCCCTCTAGCCCGCCATGGCCCAACACGATCGTCGTATTCATCGAACCACCACGTCCTTGTCCGTCCCGGAGCCCGAGGGTTCCGTCGTAAGGTAAATCGCCTTCGGATCCGTCGGGCAGTACTCCTCGCACAGCCCGCAGCGGATGCACGCGAACAGATGGACCTCGGGCTTCCGCTTCCGGACGAGCGCCTTCCCGCCGAACTGGACCTGCCGCTCGCTCGCGACCATCGAGATGCATTCCGTCGGGCAGACGATCGCGCACTTCGAGCAGCCGATGCAGTGCTCGTCGCGGATTGCGATTCGCCCGCGGAAGGCCTCCGGCACCGGCAGCTTCTCCGCCGGGTACCGCACGGTGGCGGGCTTCCGCCCGAGGTTCCGGATCATCTCCGCCACGACGTTCCCTTCGATCACGGCGCCCACCACGCGTTCATCGCGAGCACGACGAAGACCTGGAGGATCGCGGCGCTCGCAAGGTACTTCCAGCCAATGTCGTTCAGCTGATCGATCCGCAAGCGGCCCATCGCGATCCGCAGGCTCGTGAGGACGAACAGGATCGCCAAGGTCTTCGCGAGGAAGAGGCCGAACCCGGCGAGTGACGCGAGCCAGGCGGGCTCGAGTGCCCAGGGGAGGAGCGGTCCGCCGAGGAACAGCGCGGCGACGAGGCCGCTCCCGGTGACCAGGGCAACGTCCATCGTGAGACGCATGAGCGCGAGCCGCCGACCGGTGAGCTCCGTCCACGGCCCTGCGACGATCTCCGTCTCCGCCTCCGGGATGTCAAAGGGGGTCCTCTCGAGCTTCGCCTGCAGGCCTATCAGCGCGACGATGAACCCAATGGGCTGGAGGACCGCGAACCAAGGATGGGAGGCCTGCCACGTGACGATTTCGGAGACGGACCAGGTGCCCGCCATGATCGCGGGCGCGAGGAGGGCCAGGAAGAACGGGACCTCGTAGATGAAGAGCTGCGTGACCGCGCGCACGCCCCCGATGGTCGCGAACACATTTCGACTGAGCCAGCCGAGGACGAAGAGAGCGATCGACGGGAGCGTCAGCAGGTACAGGATCAGGATCAGGTCCCCTTGGAACGCGACGGGGCTCGGTCCGACGACGGGCACGTACAGGAATGCGGTCGCGACGGCCGCGAAGGCGAGGAGAGGGGCCCAGTCGAAGTCCGCCCGTTTCACGTCCGCCGGGGTGATCGTCTCCTTTGCGAGCATCTTCACGAAGTCCGCGAAGGGCTGGATGAGCGGCGGCCCGACCCGAGACTGCATCCGTGCAGCGATCTTCCGGTCCAGAAACTGGAACAGGAACGCGTACCCCACGAGGAAGAGGAGCCCGGGGAACACGACCACGTACAGGACGAGGAGCGGGACGTCCATCAGACACCTCGCTTCTCCCGATAGAACCGCATGCCGTGCGCCCTCAACTCCTCCCACGTCATCGTCTTCGTCTCCCGGTCCTCGCGATCGACGATCGTCACGCGGGACGTGCACGACAAGCAGGGATCGATCGCCGCCACGACGACCGGGATATCGGCGAGGTGCTGCCCGACGAGGCTCACCGCGACAGAGGTCCAGTTCGCGAGGGTCGGCGTCCGGATGTCCAGGCGCTCTACTTTGTCCGTGTTGTTCGTCCGGATGAAGTGGACGAGTTCACCGCGGGGCGCCTCGTACCGCGACAGGATCTCCGCGCGCGGGGCGGCCCTCGGGGTCGCGACCTTGATGGGGCCGCCGGGGAGGTTCTCGAGGGCGTGCCTCACGATCCCGACACTCTGAAGCAACTCGCCGATCCGCACGAGGGTGCGGCCGTAGACGTCCCCGTGGGTGTCCGTCACGACCTCAAAGGGCACTTCGTCGTACGCGAGGTACGGATCGTCCCGCCGGATGTCGTACTCGATGCCGCTCGCCCGCGCCGTGGGTCCGACGGTCCCGTACCGGAGGGCCTCCTCCCGCGTGAGCCGGCCGATCCCGCGGAAACGGGCGAGGGTCGTCGGCTCGTGGGCGATCATCCGCCGGTACTTCGCGATCCGCTCCTCCAACACGGGGAGGCGCCGGAGGACCCGGGCCACATCCCGGTCCGTCGGGTCGCGCCGGACGCCCCCGACCTCGTTGATCCCGTAGTTCACGCGGTTTCCCGTCAGCTCCTCGAGGGAATCCTGGACGGCCTCCCGGTCCCGCCACGTCCACATGAACAGCGTGTTGAACCCGATTTCGTGCGCCGCGACGCCGAGCCAGAGGAGATGGGAGTGCATCCGCTCGAGCTCCGCGATCACCGTGCGGATGTACTGCGCCCGCTTCGGGACCCCGACCTTCATCACCTCCTCAATCCCCTTCACGAAGACGGTCGTGTGGGAGTGGGAGCAGATGCCGCACACCCGCTCGAGCAGCGGCACGACCTTCACGAAGTCCCGCGATTCAGCGGCCTTCTCGATCCCGCGATGGTTGTATGCGATATCGATCTCGAGCCGCACGATCAACTCGCCCTCGGCGATCACCTTGAAGTTCACCGGCTCCTTGAGGGCGGGGTGATGCGGCCCGATGGGCACGACGACCTCGGGCATCTACTTCGCCTCCTCTGGCACACCGCCGTAGAAGACGTTGGGTCTGGGCTTCCAGTCCTTTCGGAGCGGGAACTCGTCCCCAGGCCAGTCCTCGTTCAGGATGATCCTTCGGAGGTCCGGGTGCCCGACGAAAGCGATCCCGAAGAGATCGTGAATCTGCCGCTCGTAGATCCCCGCGGGCGGCAGGAGATCGGACACGGTCGGAGCCTCGGGGCGGTCCCGGGGGACCTCCGCGGCGATGGAGAGGACCGTGCGGTGCGGTCCCGTGAGGTGGTAGATCAGCTCGAACGACTTCCGGTTGTCGACCGCGGCGATCTGCACGAGATGGTCGCACGCGAGGACCCTCCGCGCACGCTCGAGCGCCTCCCGGACGCGCGGCAGGGGCGTTACGATCCGGATGCGGTTCGATCGCACCTGGTCCACGAGGCCGAACTCGTTCATCGTCGCCGCCACTTCTTGGGCCGTGAGCCCGTTCGTCATGCGGTCACCTCCGGAGGAGCCGCCGGCGGGGCCGACGTCCTCTTCGTTCGCCACTCGCGTCCGCCGTGCTTCAGGTCTTCCTTCATGAGCTGAAGGCACGTGATCACACCGTCGATGATCTCGTCGGGTCGGGGCGGGCAGCCCGCGACCCACACGTCGACAGGGATGACCTGGTCCACGCCGTTCACCACGTGATAGAGGCCGCGGAACACGCCGCCGGTCGCCCCGCACGCGCCCATCGCGATCACGTACTTCGGATCGGGCATCTGGTCGTAGATGCGGCGGAGGCGCGTCGCCTGCTTCTTCGTCACGGGGCCCGTGACGATCAGGATGTCCGCGTGCCGCGGCGTGCCCTTCACGAGGATGCCGAAGCGTTCGACGTCGAAACGGGGCGTGATCGCCGCGATCACCTCGATGTCGCAGGCGTTGCACGCGCCGCTGTTGAAGATCGTAATCCACGGGGACTTCAGGCGGGCCCATGCGAGCAGGCGATCCGAGAGCTTCATCGGGACCCCCTCAGGACCACGACGGCGAGGGCGACGATCCCCAGGTACACGAAGGCCGCCCAAGGGACCACGCCTCCGGGGGCCGTCGCGACGACGATTGCCGCCACGTGCATCAGGGTGAAGAACAGGGCCACGTGGAAGAACTGGTACCCTGGCTGGTACGCCTGCCCGGGTAGATCCTCGCCGCCCGTATAGGCCTTCGCCTTCCCGCCCGTCGGGCGAAAGGGCGGCGCGACCCGCGCGGACCAGAGGTACAGCAGCCAGCCGACCCCGACCATCGCGGCGAAGAGGATGAAAGGCGAAGCGAGCAACGCGTCTGGGTCCACTCAGGCACCTCCGAAGGCTCGCATGAGCCCGTCCGCGGCGGACCCGACCAGCTGGAGGACGGGGTCTGGGAACAGGCCGAACAGGATCGTGGCCCCCGCCAAGGCGACGATCGGCGCCTGCATCGTCCAAGGAACCCGCTTCGCGGGATGTCGCGATTCGGCGAACACGATCCGGTTCATCGCCGGGACGTAGTATGAGAGGGACAGCACGCTATTCGCGGCGAGGGCGACGACAAACAGGAGGGCGAGGAGGCCGCCTGCGTCGAGGCCCGCCTTCGCGATCAGGAGCTTGCTCAAGAACCCGCTCATCGGCGGCACGCCGGCGAGGCCGAGGCTGAAGACCGCGAAGCTCGCCCCGACGAGAGGCGCGGCCCGTCCGATGCCCGCGAGGCGCTCGAGGTCCCTCGTCCCCGCGTACCAGAGGAAGAGGCCCGCCGCGAGGAACGCCCCGCCCTTCATGAGGGCGTGATTCAGGATGTGGAACAGGCTTCCCTCGACGCCGGACCGGACGCCGTACTCCATCGCGAGACCGAACCCGAGGACGATGTAGCCCATCTGCGCGACGCTCGAGAAGGCGAGCATCCGCTTGATGTCCGTCTGATGGAGCGCGAGCAGGTTCCCGACCGTCATCGTGAGGACCGCGAGGAACGCGAGCGCGAGGCCGAACGACACGACCGTCGCGCCCGGCGCGGCAAACATCCCGAGGCTCTTCACGAGGGTCAGGAGGCCCGCTTGGATCACGATGCCACTGAGCATCGCGCTGATCCCGCTCGGCGCGGCGCTGTGCGCGTCCGGGAGCCAGGTGTGCATGGGGACGATCGCGGCCTTGAGCCCGTAGCCCGCGATGAGGAGCCCGATTGCGGACGCGGATGCAGCCGCAGGGATCGCGGGGGCCTGGAGCCGAAGGTCCTCCAAGTCCATCGTCCCCGCGAAGAAGTACACGAGGGAGATGCCCAGGAGGGCGATCAGGGAGCCAGTCCCCGACATGACGACGTACTTCATCCCCGCCTCCAGCGGCTCCCAGTCCTCCACGTGGTACGCGACGAGCCCGTACGAGGCGATCGCCATGAGCTCGAAGAAGACGAACAGCCCGAAGAGGTCCGCCGCGAGGCCGATCCCTACGATCCCCGCGATCATGAGGAGGAGGAGCGGATAGTACCGCTCGAGCCCCGGCTCCTCGCGGAGGTAGTGGATCGAGTACAGGGAGACCGCCATCCCCAGGCCCGTCGCGGTCAGGGTGAGGAACGTCGCGAGGCCAGACGCCTCGAGGGGGACCGCGCCCAGGAGGACGAACCGCCCGACGGTCCCGATGGCCTCGAAGATCGCCGCAAACGCGAAGGCGAGGAACAGGATGCCCATCGCCGTGATCCCGGTCCACCGGGCCTCCTGGCCGCGGAGGCCTCGTGCCTGGACGAACGTGACCACGGTCCCAAGGAGGAGGACGAGGAGCGGCAGCGCCGCGGCGTCGGGGGCGGCCATCAGAGGACCTCCATGATCAGGACACCGAGGAGGATCAGGAGCCCCGCGGCGAGGCCCGCCGTGTTCCAGTTCAGATCGCCCGTCTGCGTGCGTCGAATCGCGCGGCCCGCGGAGGCCAAGGCGTTCGCGATGGACCGATAGGCCGCATCGAACAGGAAGCCGCTTGAGACGAACCGCGCGAAGAGGCTCGCCTCGGGCGAACGCCGCTCGAAGCGCCCTCGATGGGCGAAGACGAAGTACGCCGAGAGGCCTCCGACCGCGAGCGGCACGAGGACGCCGGGCCAGGCGAGGATCGTCAGGAGGGCCTCCGTGAGTCCCAGCGGCTGGATCAAGTAGACGGGCATCGTCGATCCCATCGCGTCCGCATACGGGCCAAGAAGGAGCCACGTGGTGGCAGCCGCGGCGGCGAGGATCACGAGGGTCGACGACATCGCCGGCGGCGCGTCGCGCGCCGACGCCGTGCCGCGCGGCTGCCCGCGGAAGACGAGCCAGTATGCCCGCCACGCGTACGCCGCCGTCACGAGGGTCGTCAGGACGAGCAAGAGGACCGGGCCGACCTGGCCGTCCTCCAGGACCGCGTCGATCAGGAGCTCCTTGCTCCAGAAGCCGTTGAAGGCGGGGATGCCGACCATCGCGAGCACGCCGACGAGGAACGTGCGGGACGTGAGAGGCATCGAGCGCCCGAGGCCGCCCATCCCGTACAGGTTGCGCGTGCCGGTCGCCTGGATGACCGCGCCCGCCCCGAGGAAGAGGAGGGCCTTGAACACGGCCTGGCTGAGGAGGTGGTACTGGCTCGCGAGGATCGCTCCGACCCCGACGGCCGCGATCATGTACCCGAGCTGGCTGATCGTCGAGTACGCGAGGACGCGCTTCAGGTCCGATTCCGCGAGCGCGCCAAGGGCCGCGAGGAACGCGGTGATCGACCCGATCCACAGGAGGCTCTCGGGCCACCAGCCCAGGTCCGCGAAGGCGGGATACGTGCGCGCAACGAGGTACACCCCGGCATTCACCATCGTCGCCGCGTGGATGAGGGCGCTGATCGTCGTGGGGGCCTCCATCGCGTCCGGAAGCCATACGTGGAGGGGGACCTGGGCGGACTTCCCCATCGCCGCGAGGAGGACGCCGATCCCGGCGATCTGCGCGATCCCCGCGGGCAGCCCGAAGGCCTCGAGGCCGCTGAACGTCGTGATCCCGCCGGAGGACCACACCGCCACGATCGCCACGAGGAGGCCGATGTCCCCGACCCGCGTGACGGCGAAGGCTTTGAAGCCCGCCCGGCGGGCCTTCGGGTCCCGATGGTAGTAGGAGATGAGGGCGAAGGAGCACAGCCCGACGGTCTCCCAGAAGATGTAGAAGGCGAGGAGGCTGTCCGAGAACGCGAGACCGATCATCGCGCCGACGAAGAGGAGGACGAGGGCGTCGTACCGGGAGAGGCTGTACCCCTCGCGCGCGGCGTGGCGCATGTACGCGCGGGAGTAGAGGATCACGAGGAAGCCGATCGTCCCTGCGATCGCGGCGATGAACGCGCCGAGGGCGTCGATCCGGAGATCGAAGCCGATCCCGAGGAACGGGATCCAGGCGTACGCCCGCACCGGGACCGGCCGGATCGTGAGGACCGCAAGGACGGACAGGACCGCGGTCGTCAGGCCTGCGGCGAGCGCGGTCGCGTCCCTCGCCCGCGCCGAGAGCCGACCGGCGAGCGGGACGAGGCCCGCGGCGACGATCGGGACGAAAATCGCCAGGATCGCGTAGACTTCGTCGCCCATCCCATCGGCCTCCTCATCCTCTGAGCGTGCGCATGGCGCGGATGTCCAGGCGACCCGTCCGCCGCTGAAGTCGGATCATGAGGGCGAGGGCGATCGCCGTCACGACGACCTCGATCACGATCACGGTGAAGACGATCGCCTGGGCCGTCCCGAGCTGGTCCAGGGCGAATCCGGCCGTGACGAAGCTCAAGGCGACGCCTTTCCCCATGATCTCGAGGCCTAAGAGGACCCGGATGAGGCTCTCGCGGCTCGCGACCGCGTACAGGCCCAGGGCGACGAGGCCGACCGCGAAGCCGAGGTTGAGGGCGAGGAACCCGTCCGTCATCGGGTCGCCTCCCGCGGCTCCTCCCGCAGGAGGAGCACGACGACGAACACCCCCGCGAGGAGGATGAACGCCTGGAGGGTCAGATCGAGCGCGCGCTCGACCCATAGGCTCTCCCCGATCCACCGCAACGGGGTCAGGGAAGGGGCACCGGGCCCCAGGGTCGGCAGGATGGCGAGGGCCAGGACCGCGAACAGGGCGACGGACGCGAACCCCGCGAAGGCCGTCTTCGCGCGGCTCATTCGGACGCCTCCTGCCCGCCCGTGAGGGTAATCGCGACGAGGAAGAGGACCGCGATGAGGCCCGCCCCGACGGTCAGCTCGAGGACGCCCGCGAACGGCGAGGCGAGGACGAAGAAAGCACCCGCGACGAACGCCGTCCCCGCCGCGAAGGCCACGATCGAGCGGACGAGGTCCCTCAGGTGGAGGGACATGGCCAGGAGGCCGAAGGCCGTGGCCAGCAAGATCCCTTGGACCATCCACACGGCCGACTCGACCGCCATCGCACTTCACCCGAAGTGACCGACACAGGCGACGCGGCCGATAAAGCCCTACACCATATAGCGCGACGCGACGAATATACTCGGATGAATCCTACTCGTGAATCGAAAGACCCAACGCGTTCGGGGCCTTGGTTTACGAAAAAAGGAGGGGATGGCGATCGCCCAAAACCTGGAGGGGAAGCGATGGAAGGCCGTTGAAGGCGGTCGTCATCAGGTGACAGGCCCGGCCAGGGCGGCGAGAGGGTCGTCCTGCGGATTCCATACGAATCGTCCCCCGGTTCCGGACCTGCGTCCTGTGCGAGCGTCGCGTGCCTATTGGGTCCTTTCCCCGATATTGTATGTATTCGGACGCGCGGGGACGGTCCCCTCCCGTTGGCTGTGAGGCCGAGGGGCCTGCTCAAGCGGCCTGGACAAGAAGATATAATTACCGGTAATGTCTCGGATTACACGGACGTCCGTCCAGGGGAAGCGAACGGAATGGAGAGCCGGAAGATCCAGAAGGTCGGGGCCGCGACCCTGACGATCTCCCTCCCGAAGGAGTGGGTCACGCAGCGGAACCTGAAGAAAGGGGACCAGGTGTTCATCGTCGAGGACGGCGAGAGCCTGCGGATCCTGCCTGGCCCCGCGCTCGAGGACCGCAAGCGGAAGTGGGAGACCTGGACGATCGACGCCGACCTCTGCGACGACGTCGGCATGCTCGAGCGGATCATCGTCGGGAATTACGTCATCGGGAGGCAGAAGCTCATCGTGAGGAGCGCGACGCGGCTCAAGTCGGAGCACGTGGAGGAGATCCGCACGGCGGCGAGGCGCCTCATGGGCCTCGGGATCATCGAGGAGACCTCGTCCCGGATCACCCTGCAGTGTGCGATCGATCCGGCGAACTATCCGCTCGATGCGCTCATCAAGAGGCTCTTCAACCTCGGGGCGACGATGCTCGACGAGGCGATCGAGGCCCTCATCACGGGCGATGCGCGCCTCGCGGAGGACGCGATCAAGCGCGAGGACGACGCGGACATGATGTACTGGCTCATCCTGCGGCTCGTGCTGAGCGCGCAGCTCGATGAGGCGCTCGTCGAGACCCTCGGCATGCGATCCCGCCTCGAGATCCCCGGGTACCGGGCGATCGCGCGGGACCTCGAGACCGTGGCGGACCGATGCGAGCACATCGCCCGCGCCGTGCTCGAGTTGCTCGCCCTAAAGGTCGAGCTGAGCCCGGCGATGGCGAAGCACCTGAAGGAGATGACGGCCGCCGTCGTGGAGGTGTACGGCAAGGCGATCGGCGGCCTCCTGTCGCGCGACCTGACGCAGGCGAACGAGGCGATCCACAAGCAGGTCGCGATCACGAAGAAGGAGCACGAGTTCGTGCGGATGTACCTGAAGGACTACAAGGACCCGAAGGTCGTCATCCCGTTCCGCGAGATCGTGAACGGGATCGCCGAGACGTCGGACTACGCGAAGTCGATCGCGGTCATCGCGTTCAACCGGTACCTCGAGCGGCCGTCGAACGTGAGCAAGCCCGCGACCGCGTAATCGGCCATCGGGCACCTCGGGCGATTTCAAAACGAAAGCTCGGGGCACACGAAGCCCACCGCGCGGCCTGAACTCCCTCAACGTCCTTGTCGACCACGAGGATCTCGGGCTTGACGATGCTCCGAATGCCCGGCAGTATGTGTTTAGATATGTGTGTTGACAGAAACACACGCATGCCTGTGAAGACGGGGACCCTTTCCGAGGACGCGTACGCCGCCCTGGCGGCCCTCAAGCGGGAGGGGGAGAGTTTCAGCGACGTCGTGCGGCGGCTCACCCGGAAGGGGCGTTCCCTCCTAGAGTTCGCCGGAGCCTGGAAGGACGTTCCGAAGGGGAAGATGGACCGCTATCTTGCCTTCCTCGAGACGGGAGATCGGCTCTCGAAAGAGAAACTCGCCCGCGTGATGCGCCGAGGTCGGAAGTGAATCCTTTGGCGAGCCTCGAGACGACGTTCCTGCTCGATCTCGTTAACGATCTGCCCGCGGCCGTCCACATGGCGAAGGCGCTGGAAGCCACCGGAGAGCCGCGTTGCGTGACCCCGCCGGTCGCGGCGGAAGTGCTGATCGGTGCCTTCCTGCAAGGCGGCCGGAGCCTCGAAACGGCGAGGGATCTCCTCGACTCGCTGCTCCTGTTGGAGTTCGACCGCGAGGCCTACCTGGAGGCCGGCCGCCTGGGCGCGCTCCTCATCGAGCGGGGAGAGGAGATGTCCACCGTCGACCTGCTGATTGCGGCCGTGAGCAGACGCCATGGGCAGAGGGTGATCACCCGAGACCGCTCCTTCGCGCGAATCCCGGGATTGTCCATCGAAACGTACTAGGCGGGACGAGCTGGCCGCGACCGGGATCCGGCATCGAATCGGACGGAGACACGTACGATCAAGCGGTCCCGCACTCGGCTGGGAAAGGGGTTATTCGCTCATATGTATAATTATCCCGCCATATTTTTATAACGCGAGGCCCATCCTTCGCCCCGAGGTACCACGATGGGACAACCCATGCAGCCTCCGTATCCCGGGGCGATGTACTACCCGCAATCGATGGAAGGCATGCTGACCCGGCGGAACGTGTTCGCGGCGAACGCCGTCGGCCTTGCGGGGATGTACCTTGGCGCCTTGCTCGCCCTCGCGAGTGCGGACCGGAACGTCCTCGGGCTCGCGCACTTCCTCGTGATCAGCGGCGGGTTCCTCGCCGCCCTGGCGAGCCTCCTCGGAGCCCTTGGCGGCAAGAAGACGACGGACCTCCAGAACGTCGGCTTGATGATCTGGGCGGGACTCGTGCTCATCGCGAGCCTCACGCTCTTCGCGTGGGTCGGCTGAGATCTCCCTCGAGGGAGCGAAGGACGTCGACCTGGGCGAGGTCAGATCGCCAGGATCTCCGTGAGTTCGCGGGCCAGACGCTCGAGCTCGATCCGCACGAGGCCCAGGTTCGCGTACGCGTCCAGGAACACGATGACGGAGAGCTGGTTCGCCCCGACGGTCGCAACGAACACCGTGGAATCGGGTCCGACCATGACGACCTCCGTCGGGCCTGCGAGGCCGAGGTTCTGGTAGACGCGCTGGGACGACTGGATCGCCATCGTCGCCATCGCCGTGACCGTGAGGAGGTTCGCCTTCGTCGTGAAGGACGCGGACACGGGGAGGCCGCTCTTGTCCGCGACGGCGATGCCGCGGACGCCGTCGACGCGGCCCTGGAAGTCGCTCAGGAGGGCCTGGAGGCGCTCCGCGGGGCCGCCCTCGCGGGGCTCACGCCGTGCGACGCCGACCGGGTCCGCGATGTCCATTCGTCCGTCTCCCGCCCCAACGAGCGATTCGCCAGGGGTCGTCTCGCATATAAAGAGGTTCTCAAGAAAAGTTGACTCCTGGACGGAGTGCCTCCCATCTCTCGGTTCGGGAGAGGGTCAGCCGAGCGCCTTGATCGCCACCGCGAATTCGGGGGCGACGCTGACTTTCGTGTACGGCGAGGTAACTGTGTCGGTCGCGATCACTTCGTCGCACGCCTTGAGCTTCTCCGCGGCCTTGCCGACGAACAGTCCGTGTACACAGGCGGCGATCACGCGACGGGCACCCTGGGCCTTCAGCTCCTTCGCGGCCTGGGCGATCGTCCCGCCCGTCGAGATCACGTCGTCCACGATCGCGACGGACTTGCCCTTGACGGCGAGCTCCTTGGGGGTCATGCGGACCGTGTACGAGTCGATTCGTTCCTTGTCCAGATAGTCGTACGGCTTGCCGACGATGGCTGCGGCTTCCTTCACATGCCTGATGGCGTTGCCGTCCGGAGCGAGGAGCATGTCCACGTCCATCGTGTGAAGGTGGCGCGCGACGGCCGGGATCCCTGAGATCTCGCGGGTGCGGATGGGGAACATGGACAGAATGTCGGGGTTATGGATGGTCGCCGTGAGGAGTTCGTCGCAGTCGACGGCGATGTGCTTCGCGATCGTCTTCGCGGAGACCGCCTCGCCTTCGAGGAAACGTTTGTCCTGTCGGCCGTAGCCGAAGTACGGAACCACGGCCGAGAGGCGGCGGGCGCCGGCGTCGCGAACCGCGTCCGCGAGCAGGAGGAGCTCGACAATCTTGGGGTCCGGCCAGGTCGTCTGGACGAGGACGACATGGTCCCCCGCGACGGGGCCGAGGAGACGGACGTATCTTTCCCCGTCCGGGAAGCCGCCGGGGTGCTTCTCGAACGCCACGTCCACGTAGGTGGCGCCGAGCTCCTTGGCAATCCCGCGGGCGAGGGGCACGGACGCGGAGCCGCCCACGACCTTCATCGGGCCACCATCCGTGCGAAAGGACCTGGGCTATATGAATCGTCCGACGGCTCGCGGTCCCGATAACGGGGTCCGAGTTTTCTTATACGCTGGGCGAGGCTGGTCGGGCGAGGAGAGCCATGGGCCTCGACGGATGGGCCGCGTTCGCGGATCGGCATCGGCGCGCGATGATCCTCCTCGCGCTCGTCAGCACGTTCGCCGGCGTGGGGCTCCTGATCGACCGCCCGAAGGGGACGGTCTTCGAATGGCTCGCGGTCCCGCTCCTTGCGGTCGGCGGCGCCGTGTTCGCCTGGGCCGTGTGGCCGCGGACCGCGGCCGGGCTCGACACGCGCACATCCCTCGCGAGCCGGTTCCTGCGACGAGTGACCCTGGACGGGAAGCTCGTTCCCCTGTTCCCGGCAATCGGCGTCGGGGTCATCCTCGCGGACCTCGCCTACAACTTCCTGCTGTCCGCGACGCCGGCGCTGCAGACGGAGGACACGATCGTGCTCCTCGCCGCGGCGACCCTGCTCGGCTACGGCTTCGTCCCCGCTCGGTTCGCGCGGGAGCGGGATTTCGTCCTCGTGTTCTTCCTGTGCCTGAACGCGATCCTCGTCGTGCCGCTCCTCGCCGCGCGCGCGTACTATGCGGACTTCGAGCGGTCCGTCGACCTGTACTCGTGGGTCGCCCTCGCGCCGCAGACGAGCGCCGTCCTGAACCTCCTCGGCGTGGCAAACACGCTCCATCCGGTCCCCGGGTCGACGGCTCCCGGCCTGACGTTCCAGCCCCAGAATCTCGCCTTCCAAGTGACGGTCATCATCACGACCGCGTGTTCCGGAATCTACTCCTTCGGCATCTTCGCGTCCGCGTTCGTCGCCTTCGTTGCGACGGAGTACGAGCGACTGACCCGGCGAGTGTGGGGCCTCCTGGGGCTCGGGCTGCTGACGGCGTATGTGGCGAATGTCCTGCGGATGGTCGTCATCGTCCTGATTGGCTACTACACGGAAACGGCGACGACGGACTTGCAGAACATGCTGATCGCGCACTCGTACGCGGGTTGGATCATCTTCCTCGGCTGGGTCGCGCTGTTCTGGGGAATCCTGGTGCAATTCCTGCCGCGCGAAAAGGCGCCGGAGGCGCCGGGACCTTCGGTCCGCCATGAGACACGCTGCGCCGCGTGCGGGGACGTCCTCACGCCAGCGGTCCCGGCGACGCGATGCGCGTGTGGAGCGTACTACCACGTCGTGTGCGTCGAGGCGGAAGGCCATTGCGTGCGATGCCAGAAACCGATCCGCATCCCGCCCTCGTCGACCTCGCACGGCACGTAATCGTCACGGGCCGAGGGTCTCGGAAATCTCGCAGCCTAGTCGCTCGACCTCGATGCGGACGAGGCCGAGGTTCGCGAACCCCTCAAGGACGACGATGATCGAGAGCTGCGCGTCCGCGAGGGAGGACACGAAGACGGTCGAGTCGGGGCCGACCATCACGACGTCGCTGGGTCCTGCACGGCCGAGGTTCTGGTAGACGCGCTGGGACGACTGGATCGCCATCGTCGCCATCGCCGTGACCGTGAGGAG
>Ga0209002_10000852_pt1 | contig 24593 bp, 22 predicted proteins | sample Rifsed16ft2_FD_184010 | JGI IMG/M metagenome (GOLD analysis project Ga0209002, IMG submission 184010) | Soil microbial communities from Rifle, Colorado, USA - sediment 16ft 2 (version 2) | ecosystem: Environmental > Terrestrial > Deep subsurface > Rock core/Sediment | place: Rifle, Colorado... | reverse complement strand
ACATCCTTGGAGGATGGGGAGCGGTATCAGACGGAGTGATGGGGAAGATTGAGAGCAGTTTTTTGTGATTTTTCTGGGCCTAGGTCTTTATTTGAAAATAACCATAACCGAAGGCAAATAAAAAGCTAACCGCCACGTGTACCCAGCCAAGGTCGTTAAAGTGACCGAAAAGTTGCCCCTTTAAGGCTAAAACAAATCCAGCACTCCAGGTAACGAAAAGAGCAAGTATTATGGCGTGTCTTACTTGAGACTCCTCCGCGTTTCTCCCGAACCAAGCCAGCACGGCATAACCGAGAAAAGTTCCCCCTAGGAATTGGGTTGAATAAACCCCGTATTGGTTGAGCTTGGCACCATAAAGTGAAGATAGGGGTGTTGGCGCTACCAAGGCGGCCAGACCGAAAATCAGAAATACATAAGAGTTAAGTCCAAAGAGAGTGCGAAGTTTCATTTGGTCTCCTTTCCGTTCCTTTGTTTTGATTAAGCCTTCCGTTCTAAACTCGTAAAACTCGAGGTTTCATTATAAACACCTTATTTGAGTTAAGGTCTAAATTGGAGGCGTAGTTAGGTGTTCAACGAGTATCTTCAGTCCAATGAAAATTAGAATGAAACCTCCGATTATTTCAATTTTATTTTCAAAAAAATGTCCCGATTTATTGCCAACAAAAACGCCGATATACGAGAGAAAAAAAGTTACCATTCCAATGGCAATGATGGGAGTCAAAATAAAAACCTTCAAGAAAGCAATACTCACTCCCACCGCCAAGGCATCGATGCTTGTTGCCACGGATAAGCTCAAAAGGAGCCTTGTGCTTAAGGGATTATTCTTCTTACCTTCCGTTTTTAACTTGGTAGATTCGTAAATCATCTTGGAGCCAATGACAAAAAGAATAAAAAATGCGACCCAGTGGTCAATGCTGGAAATAAAATCCCTTAAGGCCAGACCCGTTAGCCATCCAACAAGCGGCATTAACGCCTGAAATAACCCAAAATACAGGGCAATTTTGAAAGCATTATGGATTTTCAGGGGTTTTATAGCGACTCCGCTGGCGATAGATACGGCAAAGGCATCCATGGCTAACCCGAAGGCTATAAAAAGAATGGTTATCAAGTCCATCGGTAATTCTTTCTATATTTCTTATTTACTCCTAATGAATCCTAACACCTTTTAATTTCAGGCACCGAAACTCTAAATTTACGAAGTAACTTATAAAAAGTTATCGAAAACTCTTTAACCTCATTTGTTCTTTATCCACCTTACCCCAAATAAATTATCTGAGCCTAGTTGTTTGAGAAAGAATTTTTTGAATCTCAAACGCCTAAATATTGTAAACTTAGAAGTAAAAGGCCAAAAATAAAATTAATTAGATCTAGGGAAATTGTGAGCCAAAAATGTAGTTCTAAACAAGCCGTGTTTATTGGTGTTTGAGAATAACAACCTAAAACTTGAGGAGGTATCGATGGAGCCAGAGGTTATGATGTTAACCGCGGCAAAGGTCGCCGAAAAATTGGGGGTTTCTGCCGGCCAGGTGCGCAAATTGATAAAAGAGGCCGGAATTAAGCCGGATTTGGTTAAATCGGGCTGTTCCTATTATGGCGCCGAGACTCTTAATAAAATGAAAGAGTTATTAGGCGGTTAAACTCTGAAAACATCGCAACGTGCGAGCCAAAAAGCGACAAGAGAGCGAGGAGAATTTTTTAATGAATCCAAAAATCGAAGAAATCTCCGAGTTAAAGGAGACTGCCGTCAAGGCGGCCCTCGAAGCGGGTAAGCTCGCCAAACGCTTGTTGGCCAAAGATACAAAAATCAGTTTTAAAGGAGAAATTGATCTCGTAACCGAGGTCGATTTGCGCTCAGAGAAACAGATCATCGAGGAAATCAGCAAAAAATTTCCCGACCATGAATTTCTTTCTGAGGAAAGTGGAGCCAAGAAAACGGGCTCCAAGTATCTTTGGATCATCGATCCCCTAGACGGCACCACCAATTACGCCCACGGTTTCCCTATTTTTGCGATCTCCATTGCCCTTGCCTTTGAAAATAATGTTCTCTTAGGTGCGGTTTACGATCCGAACTTCAACGAGCTTTTTTTGGCTGAAAAAGGAAAAGGGGCTACTTTAAACGGAAAACGGATTTTCGTGTCTAAGACCAGCCATCTGTCGGAGGCACTTCTTGCTACCGGGTTTCCCTACTACATCCACGAAAATCCGAAAAAAATTTTTGAATACTTCGAAAGCTTTTACCTTAAGACCCAAGGGGTCAGACGACTCGGGGCGGCAACTCTGGATCTTACGTATATCGCTTGCGGAAGAATCGATGGTTTCTGGGAGGCCGGTCTCAAACCCTGGGATACGGCAGCGGCGGGTTTAGTTGTATCCGAAGCAGGAGGGACGTTAAGCCGTTTTAATGGGGCTCCTTTTGACGATTATCTTCCGGAGATTGTGGCTTCAAACGGAATTCTCCACCAGGAGATGCTCTTTACAATTAGGGAAGTGAACGCCGAGAACGAAGCAATCAGTTAAGTCTCACTTGGTTACGCCAGTTGGGCCTAGGGGAAATGGTTAAAACACATAGAAAGTAAAAAGTAGCAAGAAAATCATAAAAAGTGGGTACAGAGTGGAGAAATTAAAAAGTTGCAGCGAAATTTCGGGTTTGGGATCTTTTAGCAGTTTATACCCCGGCCGAAGTAAAAGGATTGCCCCCAGGAGCATTGAGGATACCAAGAAGAATAACCCAAGCTTCGCGAAAACTGCGATGGCGATAGCCGTCAAACAGGTGAGAATTAAGAAAACGAACGCGACTCTGCTGGCCACTTTGGCTCCGAAAACGGTTGGAATTGTTTTTAAGCCCAAATTCATGTCCTCATCGACATCGGCAAAATCATTGGGAATGTTTCTTCCTCCCATTTCCCAACAGAACATCCAGAGCGCGAAGATATACAGTAACGGCGTGGGGCTTGCCACGGCTAGCCAGCCCGCCACCGCGCCTAAGGCTACGAAAACGGCAATGATAAAGATTTTCCAGGTCGTGATGGTGTTTAAAAAGGAATACAAGCTCACCAAGACCACCATTATCAAAAAGAGGCCGATCAACCAGGGTTTAAGAAAAAAAGTAAAGACCATACTTATTACCGAAAGAGAAGCAATCCAGGAAATGGCAATTTTGTAGCTGATAACTCCTTGAGCTAAGGGGTGCCGGATGAAAAGAGAGCCAACATCAAAACCCTTGAAGTCTCGCAGGCTCTGAAATCGCTTTTTATCAATCTTTACGTCAAGCATATCATTGGTGGCGGTTAAGGCGTAGGATGCCGAGAGAACAGCTATCGCCCCAATCAGAGTAATTCTCAGAGGAGGGAGTTTTTGGAGGGCTAGAACTGCTCCCAGTCCGGCTTGAGCCAAGGCAAAAGTGGCGATTATGACCCGCGAAAAACCTAAAAGCGCCCGAGTGACTTCAATGATTCTTTCCCAACCCCGTCTATCAGTCGATAGTCGATAAGCGGGAGTCGGTAGTTTGCGTTTTGACTCTTGAACCTCTGTATTTTGCTCTTTACTCATTGTCCCTTACTCAAAACACTCAAATCTTACAATCTGAAACCTGAAAATATGGGGCGTCCTTCGCTAACCCTTGATCTCTGACCCATCACTCTTGACCCTTGACCTATTTAAGTTTCTCCTCAAGCTTTTTAAGAACCTGCCAGCCAATTTCGGTCCCGTTCTTCATAGCCTGGTTCATTGCTCGACCAATCACTTTTCCTAGGGGCGCTGGGTTGTAAATGAGATTTCGAATGATGAAGGGGTTCAGGGCCAGCGGATTAAAATTATCCGGCAAATACCCTTCTTTAACAGCGTGCTCCGCTAAACCGGTCTGGGGTTGTACCGCCAAAAAGAAAAGGAAGGGTCTTACGTTTTCTTCGCCAAATATTGCAGAGATTTTCTTGACCGAATTGACGGTTTCCAAAATAGTTTCTCTAGTTTCACCTGGCGCGTTCAAAGACAGGTTAAGTCGCAATTTCTGATTAGTGTGTCCGGCATCTTTAAGCGCCTGGCAGGCCTCAAAGAACCGGTCAAGCTTAAAACCAAGGCGGAGGCGGTCAATTACCGTTTGCGCCCCTGAAGTGATGGAAAGCTCAAAGTCTCCCACTCCTGATAAGAGCATCTTCTTTGCTATCACCGGAGTTATCTGGTCAATTCTTATGTAAGACGTCCACTGGACGTCTAACTTTCTTTTAATCAGTTCATCCAAGGTCTGTTCGGCGATGGGCAAAGATTTTGACGCCGGGAAAAATTGAGAATCACAAAACCAAATTTTTTTTACCCCAAAGTTTCGGTTAAGGGCTTCGACTTCCTTTGCAACAACCTCAGGGGGGCGGTATCTTACTTGTTTGCCGTCAATGTGAGGGTAAAGGCAAAAGAGGCATTTAAAGGGACAACCCCTCTTTGTCGGGACCCCCACAAAATCTTGGATGTATTCCTCAAAATCCGGAAATATTGAGGTAATATAATCAAAATCAACCGGTGTACTTTTTTCAAGGGGAACATAACTCCACTTTTTGCTGCTTTTCTTTAAAGGGGTGCCCCACAAAATCTCCCCGTCTTTTTTCAGCACTACTCTCTCGCCTAGAACGTCTTTTCCCGCGATTAATTTGAGAAAAACATTTTCACCTTCGCCAATGATTCCGAGGGTATCTTCAGGACATTTTTTGATCAGAGTCCTTCCAAAAACGCTAAACGCGGGTCCGCCAATTAAGACTTTTTTCTTAGGGAAAGTGCGCTTGGCCAGGTTTACTAGGGAAAGGTTTTTCCGGATGCGGTTTTCATAAAAGAGAATCATTTTCAGGCCTTGAAAAGATGCCCTTATTTTTTCCCCTACCTTGGGGCTGTAATAAAATTTGAAGGAGTTTGTTAAGGCGGGGTCATCCTCATCAGGGGAGAAGGGCTGGATATCTCGCCAGGAGAAGGCGAGCGCTTCCGGATTAAACTCATCAATTACTTTGAGAAGGACTTTTTTTTCCTCATCCTCTTTAACCAGGGACAGATCGAGTATTTTCTGATCAACCGTAGGGAAGTGCTTGTGGACGTAATCCGCAAGATAAACAGGACCGGCCGGGTATATTTTCCGACAAGGCAGTCTTATATAAAGAATCGATTTCATCGGTATCCTTTGAGCCGGCTACTTCGGCTAAATGAGCCTCAAACCGGCGTTTTAGCCTTTTCTTTGAAGGTTTTCTTAAGCACTTCTCTTAGCGGGAGAGGATCGATTCCGAAAACCTCCTTGATAACGTTTTTTTCCGGGATCGGGTCCATAATCAGGAGTTCGAGCTCGGGTATGGTAATCAGAGGCTTGGGAAGTATCCGCTCTCCGATAGCGATTAAGGGACGGTTAATGGCGAGCGGCAAATGAAGCTTGCGGCGTTTCTTTCCTAAGGCTTCTCCAATCGCATCCAATATTTGATTGTATTCCAAAGGCTCTGGTCCCCCGATTTCATACACGTTTCTAACCGTTTTGTCCTCTTCTAAGGATTTTATTAAACAAGAGACGACATCTTTAACGAAGATCGGTTGCTGTTTATACTTGCCATCGCCCAAAACTGGAACAATAGGTAAGCGCCTTATCATACTCGCTAAAGTTTCAAGAGCGTTTCCGCCTGCCCCAAAGATAAAAGAACAACGTAGAATAGTCCAGTCAAGCTCTGATTTTCTAATTTCTTGCTCGGCGGCCCACTTAGAACGGAGGTAGGCGCTTTTTACCTCTGGCCCGGCTCTAACAATACTGGTATAGACGAGTCTTGAAACTCCATTTTTTTTCATGGCCTCGCAGACGTTGTTGGTCCCGAGGCGATTCACCGTTTCGAAATTGGTATCTCCTTTTTCCCGGGTTATGGCAACCAGGTGAATTACCGCTTGGACACCCTGAAAGGCCCTTTCCAATGAGGCCAAATCTCTCACATCGCCGCTGGCAACTTCACAACCTTGTTCTTTTAGCCTCCCACCCTTTTCTTCGCTTCTTACGAGGGCTCTAACTTTGTAGCCCTCTTTAAGTAGCCCGGATATAAGATGCGAGCCGACGAAACCACTGGCGCCGGTGACCCCAATCAGCTCTCCCTTTTTCATCTTTCCCCTCCGTAGTTTCACCAATTAGGTTTTTCTCAGGCTTAATGAGGGAACTGGTATCAGATGAGTTTTGTGTGTTATTATTTTACCACACAAAAAACGGGGAATAGATGAAATTTAGCTTCTGCTCCATTGCTTTCCGGAAAAATCATACGTCTCTTTCTGAAATCATTCCGAGGCTATCCCATTTTGGTTACGATGGTCTGGAGCTCTGGGCCAACCACTTAAGTGGCGGGTTGTCCCAAGCCCAAGAAATAAGAAAGCGGCTGGATGGGTTCGGTCTGGAAATACCAATGATTTCCCCCTATTTCGATTTTACCGGCAGCCAGGATAAATGGGTAAAGAGTTTAGAGTCGGCCGAGAAATTTATTGAGCTCGCCGGTGTCCTTAAAGCTCCTTTAATCCGGGTTTTCACGGGGGTGGTTGGAAGCAAGGAAGCAACTGAAATCCAGTGGAGAAACTGTGTTAAAGGTTTGAAAATAGTGGCTCAGATGACTGCGGGCAAGGGAATTAGTCTGGCTTTGGAGACGCATCCCTCAACTTTAGTGGATAACACCGAATCGACCTTAATGCTTTTAGAAAGAGTGGGAGCGCAAAACTTAAGAGTAAATCTCGATATTTACCATCTTTGGGAGGTTCACCGGGATCCCTTAAAAGTTCTCGATGCGCTTTATCCTCATGTTGCCCACATCCATGCCAAAAACGCCTTTTTTTCCCAAGTTATACAAGGAAGAGACCCCCATCCTTTTTTACACGATAGACAAGCGGCTCAAGAATTTCAAGGAATCGCCCCGCTCAAAGCGGGGGAGATGGACTACAAGCCCTTCCTGGAAGAGCTAGTCAAAAGAGAATTTCCCGGGTTTATTTCGATTGAGTGGTTTGGGGACAATATTTTTGAGACGGCCGAGCGGGAATTAGCTTATCTGCGCCAGTTTACGCCGGTTTAGCGCGTGGTTTAGTTAGTTTATCAGGGGTAAATTATAAAATTACTTTAAAACAAAAACTATTTATGGTCCACCCTCAGTTAATTTAGCCTAAATTATCTTAGTTTATTTGATATCCCAGTTTCTTTCGTACTGACGACGGGCCATAAGAATTTCTTCTAAATCGGCTTGCCATTCTTCGGGCACCAAATATTGCTCGGGGTTTTCAAAGTAGAGGTCAATTGCTTTGCGGTAGAGCCGGGTAGCTTTCGCTACGTAGGAAACGGGCATAGCCCGCCCCTCGAGCTTAAAGATCTTAACCCCCATTTCAATGTACAAGGGGAGGTTAGATAATCCGATCAAGTCAGGGCGCCGAAGAAGGCGTCCTTCACTCAATTTGTGGCCGTTTTTGCTAAGGGTAAACTCTCTCTTACAGATAAGATGACATTCTCCCTTGGCATTATTCTGTCCAAACAGACGCTCTTTCCCCAAAAAGCGGTCAAATAACATCTCCTGAGACCAGTAGCTGCTCAAAAAACAATCCCCGTCGTAGTGATAACAAATTCCCCCGTGAATGAAAACCTCAAGATCGGCCCGGACGCTTTTTTTAATTTTTTCGATATCTTCAATCCTTTCTAAACTGCGGGAAACTACGATTACGGAGGCCCCCAGGTCTTCATAGAATTTGGCGGCTTGAGGATTGGTTACGCTGTTTTGAACGCTTATATGGATAGGGAGACCGGGAAAGTTTTGGCGGATGTAGCTAATAACTCCTACATCAGCACATATGATGCCGTCAGCACCGTTTTGATAAACTTCTTCGACCTCTTTTTTAAAGAGCGAAAGATCTTCCGGTTTCAAAAACACATTTAAAACGGCGTAGATTTTTTTGCCCTCGCCATGGGCAAAATCCACCAGTTTTTTGAAATCACCTTTTTCAAATTCAACCCGGCGAGGTCGAAGGCTTAAATTGCTAACACCGGCGTAAAGAGAGTCCGCCCCATTCTCGATGGCGATTTTGGCTCCCTCTAAACTTCCTGCCGGCGACATCAATTCAACCATTCTGGCTCCTATTTTAAGAGGACAACGGTCACTTTAAATTTTAGATATTCGGATATGGGGCCTGGAACCTGTATCTTGCAGCCTTTAGTTTGATCATTTGGTGCTTGGGATTTGAGATTTAATTGTTGAGACGTACTCTCTTCCTGAACGGCCAAAATACCAGCCATTGCAGACCTCAGGGGTTATTTCGAGGACCTTGTCCAAGTTCTTTTTGGGATCTGATTTTCCCTGCGAAGCTTCTTCAAAAGCTTCCTTGTAAATCTGGCCAATTTTTGAGAGATTTTGAGCGGTTTCCCAGAGACCTTCCACTCTGAAATGCCTATAACCTTGGTTTAAAATCAGGGGGAGGTGTTCAACCATCACTAAGTCGGCTCCGGTAAAGGTGGCCGTACCCTTAGTGTGGATTTTTAGCCCATCTAGTATAAGAAAGTTTTCTTCAAGACAGGCTTGGTGGCAGGCATTAATTGACTTCTCGTTTTTGGAGTTAAGGGAGGTTCCTAACAGACAAGCGCTGGCAATTCCTAAGGGTAGCTTGCCATGAACCGAAATTTCCAATTCTAAAGCAGGAACCGCCTTTAATTCAGCAATTTCAGCCAAAGTTAACTCAAGACTTGGGACAATCCTTTTTACGCCCAAGGAATGAAACTTTAAAGCAGACAACTGGTTATAAACGTTTCCGAAGACACTCAAGTGGATCTTAAGAGGATACTCCTTGGCTAACCTTAGAGCGCCGACGTCGTGGACCTCAACGCCGTCAACGTTCTCGCTAACTCCTAGTTGCAAGAGATTACCTATTAATTTGAAGTCCGAAGCCGTGGGAATTACGGGAGTGGTCAGGTACACTCGTTTCCTGACTTTTTTTAAGAAGCGGATGGTAACTTTAAGAGCTTCTAAGTCCGATGAAAGATTGCCCCGGATCTTAAGGCAAAAGGGATTACCCAAGTAAAAAGAGTCAAAGCCATCGGTGTCTATTTCGTTCATGATCTCCGAAGTGCCAACAGTAGCGGCTAGTTCAATTCGTGAGCCCATTCCTCTCCTTAGTACCAGTTAAAGGGTTCGAAGTGCGTCACTCCTTAATTCTTAATTATATATTAAAAGTTTTAAAATTTAAAAAGAGGCCTGGAGATGTAATTCCACCATTAGTTTACAGCCAAAAACATAAAATTTTCTTGCAAAAAACTTTTTCCGTAGGTATAATCTCTCTTAGAGTAAATCGGACGAAAAAGAGGGGCTACTTGTAACGTTGTCGAAAAAATAAGCAATACTTGCGAAAAATAGACCCCGAAGGTGAAAATTGCGTGAACGAAACATTTTGATAATAGTATTGATAAGCTTCGTTCTGATTGTCTTTTTGGCGAGTTTCGCACTAGGTGCCATCAAAGTACCATCCTCCAATAACTTACGAGTTTCGTATTACCGTACGCTCTACCGCATTACAAATCCCCAAAATAACCCCGCAAGAATCAAAGCTCTGCACCGCATCAAAAGCATAGAGCTGGATAATCGCGCCGCGAGTCGGGTGCAATCAGCTCGTTGCATCGGTTGTCACGGCACGATGGTGGAAAAAGATAAAACAAAAATAGCAAATCGCTTGATGCACCAAGCGATGCTTACTGCCTCCTTTCTCGATGTCAACTGTGTCGATTGCCACAAGGAAGTTGATTTAAGAGGTCGTGATCGAAAACACGCCACCATAAAGGTCGACCGCAAACTGTGTTCCAAATTTCCCTGTCATAATCCCGCTCTTATGAAACAGCACGGTAACGACAAAAAGACCGCTCAAGAGTGGATTGCTAAGCACCCTAAAGTTGCCACCTCGGAAGGAGTTGGCATCAAGAAGTGCCGCGAGTGCCACGTGGCCGATAGTGAACTCGATTTTTGCAATAAGTGTCATCTTAAACGGGGATTTAGGCCGCAGTCTCACCAAGCTCCTTATAGCGCCCCTATGAACCAAATTTATCCCACCCTCCCAGAGATTAAAGAAGGTAAGGTCTTGCAATATAAACAAAATCCCCGCACTGAACAGATCGGGGCGAATTGGAGAGGATGGCATTTTGTTTTTGTTCGAGGCGAGCTTGAGAAGATGGGGGTCGCGGATGTCTCGGCCCAAAGTCTTCCGATGGATAAAATAGACAAACTTTCCTGTGGCGCCTGTCATGTTCTTAAAGTTTGGTGCACAAAGTGTCACATAAAACACGCCCCAAATTGGTTTGATCCTAACGAAGGACACCCAGCAGCAGTGAGGGAGAATGGCTCAACTTATTGCGAGGATTGTCACGACCTGGAGTCGAAATGTATAACCTGCCACACTTATGCAGGCCAAATAGATTAATTTTTTTGGCTAGACGGGGTATTTAGGCACAGTGCAACAGAGAAGATTTTTTTAAAATTACAGGAAATATCTTTTAAGGGGAAATTTGAAAGAACGAACTTCCATTGTGTTAATCGTCATTTTAGCCAGTGTTTTTTTGATTCTAGTTTTAGTCAACTATTTGTCGGGGACTATTAGAGTTGCCGATGGTCTGCAGGTGTCCTATTACCGTTTTATTTACAAGCTCACTGACCCTGAAAAAGACTTTGAGAAACTAGAAAAGCTTCATCAAAACGCCGGCAGTGCCAATAAAACGTTAAACCAAAGAAAGTCAGCTCAGTGTATCGCGTGCCATGGGTCGATGGTTGAAAAAGGAGAGGCGAAAAAAACGAACGACAAGAAGCGCGAAGCTATGTTCCCAATCCACGAAGCTATGTTAACCTCTCCTTTACTCGAATTTAATTGTGTTGATTGCCACAAACGAGTTGATATGAGAAGGCGTAGCCCAGCGCATGCGACGATGAAAGTCGATCGAAAAACATGTTCCCGCTTTCCGTGTCATAATCCTTTTATCATGGAGCAACATAAGGCCGGCGATGCCTGGATTATTAATCACCCCCGGTTAGCTGCGGTTACTGGCCTAGAACAATGCGACGAGTGCCATAAAGAAAAGGAGCTAGATTTTTGTTCGAAGTGTCATGATAGAGGTGGCATGAGAGCTTCTTCGCATCGGGCCCAGTACAATGTACCTATAAAACGGCTTTTTCCGGAGATTGGTCGCGAAGATATCGTTAGTACAAGATGGAAAGGATTTCACTTCGTTTTTGCGAGAGAAGCTCTAGAGAAAATGGGCGCCGCTAATGTCTCAGCTTCAAATCTTCCCCTGGACAAAGTAGAAAAACTCCCTTGCCGTTTTTGTCACGTGCTTAAAGAATGGTGCACCAAATGTCATATAAAGCACGCCCCGAACTGGCTTGACCGGGAAAAGGGTCATCCGGCTCGAATAAAAGAGAGCGGATCGAACTACTGTTTTGATTGTCATGATCCGCTTGGTTCTAAGTGTTTGGCTTGTCACCCAAACGTGGCCATAAGATAAGAAAGCAAATTCAACAGCGTCTAAGGGCTGAAGGAATATTTTTTTGATTATGAGTTGAAAACAAGCGAGGTTAAACTCATTATGAGAAAAGTCGTAATTGGCGGATTAATACTTCTGGTATTTATTGTGATAGCCATACTAGCTTTTTATCTGGTGAACAGTGTTCTTTACGCATACGTATATCCGTCTAGGAGCCCCGAGCAACCGATTGCTTTCAGCCACAAGCTACACGCCGGAGATAATGAAATCCCCTGTCTTTTCTGTCACATCTATGCTACAAAATCTAGAGTTTCAGGGGTACCAAGTGTTCAAAGGTGTTACGGTTGCCACAAAGCTATTAAAACTAAAAGTCCGGAAATAAAAAAGGTTCTTGGGTATTGGAAGGAGAAAAAGCCTATACCCTGGGTAAAGGTCCATGATTTACCAGACTATATTTATTTTACCCATAAGAGGCACGTCAACGCGGGAGTTCGCTGTCAGGAGTGTCATGGGCCGGTGGAAACTATGGACAAGATAAGACGGGTGGCTCCCTTAGGTATGGGTTGGTGTCTAGACTGTCATCGGAATAGGCACGAACGAAAAGGGGGTCCCAAGGGCCCTGAGGATTGTTGGGAATGTCACGCTTAGACAAGCAGCCCTTGTGACAACACGGATTGAGGTGTAAATGAACCGGCGAGATTTTATGAAACTTTTAGGGGTAAGCGCTGGAAGCCCTTTTTTCACGCGTATCTTTAAGTATAAAAAAGATGCCAAGGAGTACTTAATTCCCTTCGTGATTCCCCCGGACGATGTTGTGCCGGGTTTGCCAAACTGGTACTCAACAGTTTGCAGGCAATGTCCGGCTGGCTGCGGTATTCAAGTAAAAATTAGAGAGGGTCGCGCCAAGAAAATCGAAGGTAATCCGTCTTTTCCCATAAATTACGGCAGAGTTTGTGCTAGAGGTCAAGCTGGTCTTCAAGTTTTGTATAACCCGGACCGAATAAAACGGCCACTGGTGAAGAGAGGGAACGGCTTCAAGAACACCAGTTGGAAGAGAGCGGTGCCTGCGGTAGCGGAGAAGCTGAGAAAAATTCGGGAGGAAGGCAACGGGAGCAAAGTTGTATTCTTGACGCAGTCTTTACGGGGAAATCTTGGAAAGTTAATTAGTACCTGCATGGAGCGATATGGCTCAAACAACCTCCTATCCTACGAGCTTCTAAACGACCAAGCTCTTTCCACCGCCAACGAACTTTGTTTCGGATATAAAGGAATTCCCGACTACGACCTAGACAACGCTAAATATATCCTATCGTTTGGGGCAGGCTTTTTAGATACCTGGATATCGCCGGTCAGATATTCCGTTGGATATGGTAATTTTAGAGATAGGCCGTTTGACAAGCGGGGGCACCTGGTCCATTTTGAGCCCCGACTGTCTTTGACTGGAGCCAGCGCCGATGAATGGTTCCCAATAAAACCGGAGAGCGAGGGAGTTATTGCTTTGGGCATCGCTCATGCGATTGTAGAAGAAGGCTTGTATCAGCCGGGCCTCATTGGCGAAGAGGCCAGATCCTGGAAGGATGTCTTGAGTGAGTACGATCCCCAGACTGTGGCGAGCAGAACTGGCTTGTCCGCCAAGGAAATTACGAGAATCGCAAAGGAATTTGCTTTGTCTGGCCCTAGTTTGGCAATTGCCGGCGGTTCCGCAGCTGCTCAGGTCAACGGGGTTTTTAATGCAGTAGCCAGTAATGTTCTCAATTACCTCGTTGGCAGCGTTGGTATAGAGGGCGGTCTGAAGTTTTCAGTTCCCTCTTTTTTTGGCGACACCCTTGAGAAGAGTATTTCCTATGGCGGTATGCTGGATTTGACGAAGCGGATGGAAAAGGGTGAAGTAAGCGCGGTGCTAATGCATAATGTAAATCCAGTTTTTACGATGCCGAAAAATACGCGGTTCGAGAAAGCTTTGGAAAATGTTCCTTTCATCGTAAGCTTTTCATCCTTCATAGATGAATCAACAAAGCACGCTGATTTTATTCTTCCCGATCACACTTTCTTGGAGAGTTGGGGTGATTACATTCCTCTTGTAGATACCGGTAGAAGAACCGTTGGTGTTTTACAGCCGGTGGTAAAACCTTACTATGACACTCGAGCGCTCGGAGATGTCATCCTTTCCTTGGTGAAGATGGTTGGCGAAGATTTGTCTCAAGCTTTTCCTTGGAAAACCTTTAAAGATTACCTAAAGAATTCATGGAAGATCTTTTATGACGAGAGCAGAACCAGGGGAGAGATACAAGAAGATAGTTTTGAAAATTTCTGGGAAAAAGTGCTCGCTAAAGGAGGTTGGTGGGGGGAGGAGAAACAATATCTTCCCTCCCCAGCGACCCCGCGACCGGAAGTTCTTTCCCGGGTGCCAAGAGACGCTGAATCAGAGAGCAAAGGTAAATTTCACTTATATCTTTATCCTTCTCACGCGCGCTATGACGGCCGTGGGGCGAATCAGCCATGGCTTCAGCAGTTACCAGAACCGTTGGTCACGGCGACTTGGGGAACTTGGGTGGAGATTAGTCCGGAACTAGCCGCGAAAATGGAAATAGTGGAAGGAGATTTGCTAGAAATAGATGCACCAACTGGTAAAATAGAGGTGCCGGCCTATATTTATCCTGGGATTGGCGATGAAGTTGTGGCGATTGCCATAGGTCAAGGCCATACTTCTTACGGAAGATATGCCGCAGGCACTGGAGTTAATCCTTTAGAAATTGTAAATCCGAAAGCCGAGGCTTTAAGTGGAGCACTAGCTTGGGCCTCAACAAAAGTTAATATTTCAAAAACCGGAACGCATGAAAAAGTTTTGAAAACTGATCCCGATAAGGCACAACCCGGACTCGAAAAGGGACTAAGGGAATTGGACAGAGAAATCGTACAGTGGATTGAGCCCGAAAAGGCAGAAGAAGTAGAAGGAGAGAAGCTAGAAGCGATCAAGGCTTTACCTACTCGAGACTTGAAAAAAGGACCACACTTTCTTTCAGGCCTTGGGTTGGACAAGTACCGCCAGTCAAAATATCACAAATACAAGTATCGTTGGGGCATGGTTATCGATCTGGATAAATGCACCGGTTGCGAGGCCTGTATGGTTGCTTGTTACGCTGAAAATAATCTGCCCATTGTTGAACCACTAGAAATGTCGAGGAGGCGGCATAAGAACTGGATCAGGGTGGACCGATACTGGGAAGGTGAATATCCTGAGATTGTAGCGAAAGTTCAGCCCAGGCCATGTTATCACTGCGGTAACGCTCCCTGCGAGCCAGTTTGTCCAGTGTATGCGGCTTTTCATAGCGTTGATGGGTTAAATGGTCAGGTTTATCAGCGGTGTATCGGCACTAGATTTTGCAATGTCGGTTGTCCGTATCGAGTGAGGTTGTTCAACTGGTTCGCCCCGAAGTGGCCGAAACCTTTGGATGAGCAGCTAAATACGGATATCTCCGTGAGGCCGGTGTCGATTACCGATAAATGTACTTTTTGTGTTCAGAGATTGAGAGCGGCTAAAGATATTGCTAAGGACGAAGGTAGACTGGTGAGAGATGGGGAGGCCCAGCCGGCTTGTGTTCAAACCTGTCCCTCAGGGGCTATGGTTTTCGGTAACCTGATGGACTCGGAAAGCCAGGTCTCAAAACTTACCCGGAACCCGCGTCGGTATCGCGTTTTAGAAGAGCTGAACACGGAGCCCGCTGTGATTTATCTCAAGGCAATAAGAAAGTCACCGGAGCATAAGGAAGAGGAAGAACTTAGTGAAACTCCCGACGCTACGCATGAATAAGCAAAAAAAGTCTTTTAACCAACCCAAGATTACTGGGGTTAGAGATTCGATTTTAAGGATTTGAGGGTGGTGAAAAATGTCAAGCCAAGACGAAGAAAACCACACGGAAGATTATGACAAAGAATTTGAGGGAGTAGAATATTCCAAAGTAACTAAGGATGTTGTCAGGTCTCTTACCCAGACGAGCTGGAAGTATTACTTAGCCCTGGGTATCACCTTTTTGTTCCTTCTCGCTGGTGCCGGTGTTTATTATTATCAGACCCGTTGGGGGCTTGGTGTTTGGGGGACAAACGAGCCCATTTACTGGGGTCTTGATATCCCTAACTTTATCTTTTGGATCGGTCTTAGTCACTCCGGAACTCTGTTATCGGCCATTCTTCTTCTAACCCGAAGTAACTGGCGAAAACCGATTTATCGAAGCGCCGAAGCAATGACTTTCTTTGCACTGGTGACGGCGCAGGTTGTTATTCTTACACACCTCGCGCGCCCCTGGCGTGCCTTCTATGCTATGCCTTATCCCAATATTAGAACGCTTTGGACAAATTTGCGCTCCGCGCTGTCTTGGGATATCGTGGCCATCTCCACCTACATGACGTTAAGTTTTCTCTTTCTATATGTGGGGACGATTCCAGACTTCGCGGCGGCCAGGGATCATACTACAGGTTGGCGGAAGAAATTTTACACCGTCCTTTCCTTAGGGTGGAAGGGTTCCGACCGTGAATGGCGGCACCTACACCGAGCCTATATTTTGCTGGCCGCTTTTGTCGTTCCGCTGGCGGCCTCGGTTCACTCTGTGGTGGGGTGGGACTGGGCCGTAACCATCAATCCCGGCATGCACAGTACCATCTTTGCCCCCTACTTTGTGGCCGGGGCTATTTTTTCCGGTATTGCCGGGGTTGTAATAATCATGATTCTCGTTAGAAAGTTTCTGCGCTTTCAAGAGTATATTAAGATATCTCACATTGAGCGACTAGCTAAGATGCTTTTGGTTTTGAGTTTAGCCTGGAGCTTCATCAACATATTTGAAATTGTCATTCCTTGGCTAAAAGAAGCGAACTTTGAGCTGATGACCGTAGCGTCAAAGTGGCGAGGCAGCTATGCTCCGTTATACTGGACTATGCTTACCGTAAACGGTGTTTTTCCGCTGGCCATGTTTAGTAAACGAATTAGAACTTCTCTACCTGCCATGTTTTTTATCGCTGCAGGTGTAGAGTTAGGAATGTATTTGGAAAGGGTTCTCATAATCATACCGGGTCAAAATATTGGGCATCTCCCGGCTACTTGGAGTTCTTATATTCCCAGTTGGGTGGAGTTGGCGCTTACCGCCTGGACCTTCAGCGTTTTCACTTTCTTGTTCCTAATCTTTGTAAAACTGGTTCCTGCCCTCTCTATCTACGAGGTAAAAGAGCTTTTGAGAGTGCCACGGCGCTCTAAAATGGTCCTTGCTGCTAATCCGGTTTCCAGCTCGCAGGGTGGTAGCGCTTTAGATCAGAGATCAGATTCCAAGACCCATGGGTCCGGAGGAGACCCTGAGTTAGCTACCGAGGGCAAAGATAAAGCTAAGTCATCCCGGGAGGAAGAAGAATGAAAAAGCAAGCCATTCTGGGATTATTTTCTTATGTCGATGACTGCGTGACGGCAATTGAAGAGTTAAAAAAAGCGGGCTGCAAAGAAATAGAAGTCCATTCCCCCGTTCCTTCTCACGACATTGAGCATGTTTTGAAAGAAGAGAAAAAACTCACTTTCAACGTGAAGGAAATTATTAGAAAGGTTTTCATAGACAGAGACTTTCAGGTAGCTCGTTTTACTGCAGTTGGTGCACTCTTCGGGATAATCCTGGCCTTGGTTTTGGCTGGCGGAACCGCGGTGCTTTGGCCCATTCATACCGGCGGGATGCCTATTGTTTCTCTTCCGCCGATCGGGCTGGTAGCCTATGAACTAATGTCCCTGGGAGCAGCGCTAGCTACAGTTTTTGGCTTCTTTTTTTTGGCAAAGCTCGTTCGCATGAATCTAGGTGTTTACAATCACGAGGTAAGCAATGATAAATTCTCGATTATCGTACACGAAAGCGATGATAAAGTGATAGCGGAGGCGAAAAATATTCTGAAAAAGTGTGGCTGTGAAAAAATTGAGGCAGACGTGGGGAATTAAGGGAAAATTTATGAAATTTAAAGAGTCTTGGGTTTTTAAAGTTATATTAGCTGGCATTGGTCTGGTGATAGCCGTAATTCTTGGGACAGTCGGTTTTGCTATATTTTGGATGTGGTATTGGAACACTGCTTTCAAAGAGATTAATTTCCAATCATTCAAGCCCCAAGAGCGTCCCGGTGCCAAAGCAATACCTATAGAAAGCGTGATGCAAGAAAGAGCGGAACCTCGGTTAGCTTCAAGGCAGGATGCTCAGTCGCTTGAGAATCCTGTCGTGCCAACGGCTGGCTCATTGAGCAAAGGTAAACAGTTTTATGAAAATATTTGCTCTCCCTGTCACGGAATACAGGGCCAGGGCGTGGGCGTGATGGGTACGGTGCCCAATTTAGCACCTATTTCTGATGAAGAGGCGAATAGTTTAAGAAACTACCTTGGAGAATTTAGCAACCTACCCCCACCCGATCTTTATCTGGACTATGTAACGAGTCTTTCCGATGGGGACATTTTTTATACCATTACCTATGGCGGCTATGCAATCATGCCTAGTTTCAAGGATTCCTTGAGCCCTGAACAGAGGTGGCATCTGATAAACTATTTGAGGGAAGGATTAGGCCAAAATGATCTTGGAGAGTAAGCGGTTGCGGCAAGTTACCGTTGTGGCATCGTTTTTTGCCGTTATCGGAGCCGTAACGTGGCTTTATTTTTTGGGCAGCTCAGATGGTCTGCCTTGGGGATCTTTCGTCACCAATTTCATTTATTTTTTAGGAGTAACTCAGGGTGCACTGGCGATAGTGGTGGTTCTTAGGGTTAGTTCTGCAACATGGGGACCTCCCTTCTTCCGCATAGCCAGCGCAATAGCTTTGGCTTTCTTTCCAATTGCCTTAATAATGCTTTTTATAATTTTTATCGGTGAAAACTCCATCTTCTTCTGGGCCAAAGAGTCTCATCATCCTTACTTTTCGTCATCTTTTTTCTTCAGCCGGAATCTGATAGCCTTCCTTGCCTTTTACGCATTGGCTTTAGTTCTTTTTAATACAAGTATGAGCAATAATTTTAAAAGCACGCACAGCTTGGTTCATCGATCGATAATGGTAGGACTTTTTCTCCTTATCGTTTTTTCCCTGCACCAAACTATTGTTTCCTGGGATTTCGGTATGACTCTCAATCGCGATTGGACAAGCACCGTATATGGGATTTACTTCATGGTGGGGTCTCTTTATGCTGGTACAGCGGGGATAGTGGTAATTTCAAGCTTTGTTAAAAGGTTTTTTAAGGTAGATTTTGTACCCGAAAATCTCTATGTGAACTTCGGGCACCTTCTCCTTGCTCTCAGTGTTCTTTGGATATATCATTGGTGGTCAAATTTCTTTCCTATGTGGTATGGCAATTTGCCTGAGGAGGTGGATGCGCTCTACTTACCAATTTTCTCCGCTTACGGGGCCACGTACGGCTGGATGATGGCTCTCACGGCCGTTGTTCCTTTTTTGTCGCTCCTATTCATGAAAGTAAGAAAATCCGTCACCGCACTTACCACAGTGTCAATCATTATTCTTATTGGCGTCTGGCTTAATCGGTATCTGACCGTCGTCCCATCTCTGGTAAAGGAGGAGACGAGCATCTATACCCCAGTTTTCGGTTTCACAAACCTCGCAATTACCCTAGGCACTTTAGGAGGTTTTCTTCTCTTATTTTTTATGATTCTTAAGCGCTACCCGCGCGTTTTAGCTTCTAAAGAAACTGAGCCTGAGGACATGTTTCTTTCAGAACCCCAAGGATGGTAGGCTTGGATGTGCCTATCTCTATTGAGATTCTCTTGGCTTTTTTGGGCGGTCTAGTGGCCTTTGTAACCCCTTGTATATATCCCACTGTTCTTTCTTATTTTGCTTTCACCGCGGCGACGTCTATTCAGAATCAAGAAAGCAGCGAAGCTGGAAGGTTTGTAAATCTTTTTGTGCCATCGCTTCTTTTTTTTCTGGGACTCGGGTTATTTTTCACTATTAATACCTTTCCAAGCGTACTCCAAGAGTTTCATGTTAAAAACTACTATCTTTTGGTCAAGATGGCAGGGGCCGTCGTTATCTTTTTCGGCATCGGGTTTCTTGGGGTGGCGGTGAAGGTATTGCCACTTTATAGCGGAAAAAAATTTAAGCTCAACGAAGCTTTCTTCGGACTCGCTGGGATTTTCCTCCTGGGCACAGCATTTGGGATTGCGTGGACTCATTGTTTGGGGCCAATTCTATCCTCAATTCTTACTGTGGCTCTAAAAGCGGAGACAGCTTACAAAGGACTGCTACTTATAATTATATACTCCTTAGGCCTAGGCGTTGCCTTTCTCTTAGCGGGGCTAATTTTGGGTAGCCTTCTGACGGCGTTTAAGCGGCTTAAACCTTATTATAAAACGATTAAAGATTTAAGTGGTATCTATCTGATTGCGATTGGGGTTTCTCTTATTGTCACTCCATGGTGGATACGTTTGAGCAAGATTTTTATCAGCTTAAGCTCCAATTCTTTTGGTTGGCGTCTTGAATCTCTAGTTTTGGGCTTCTTTAAATGAGCGTTCGTTTCTGGGTTTGGACTCGCGAGCCCACTCAAATGTTCTTTTCGAATCGAATCAAATTCTGCTGACTATTTTTGGCCCACATGCACGGTTACAATTCCCCCACTTAAATAGTGAAATTTTACCTTTCCGAAGCCGACTTTTTCCATCATTTTTTGGAGTTCCGGGGGGGTGAGGAAATCTCTAATCGAGGCCGGAAGATAGTGATAAACACCAGAGCTATCTTTGGAAATCCAGGTTCCCAAGTAGGGTAAAATTCTAAACGAGTAAAAGTCGTAGACGTTTCGGAATATCTTTCCCGAAGGCACGGAGAACTCTAAACAAACCAATCTTCCGCCCGGCTTTAAAACCCTGTACATTTCGGCCAAGGCCTTTTCGCGATTGACAACGTTTCGAATGCCAAAGCCGATCGTTACCGCCCCAAATTGGTCCGAAGGCAAAGCCAGTTTCTCGACATTTCCCACCTGCGACGTTACTAGCCCGTTTAAGTTGGCCTTAGCCACCTTATACTTTCCGATCTCTATCATTTCTTGGTTGAAGTCAACCGCGAAAACCTGTCCTTTTTTTCCAACTTTTTGCGCCAAAAGAATGGCGATGTCATTCGTGCCCGAACAAAGATCTAAGGCAGAATCACCTTCTGAAAGTCCGGTCTGTTCAACTGTAAAGCGCTTCCACCGTTTGTGCAGGCCGAGGCTTAAAACACTATTGACCAAATCATAGCGGCGGGCGCTCGATGAAAACATGATTTGGACTCGTTTTTCCTTTTGTTCCGTTTTAGGCAAATAATTTTTCACAAGTAGACCTAAAGGATATTTTTGATTTCATCACAAATCAAACTCCACTCTCCTGAAGATTGTGGCTTAAAATAGCGAATTCTTCAAGGCTCAAGGTTTCGGCTCTTCTTATTGGATTAATTCGGCTCATTTTAAGGGCGGTGTCTATCTTTTCCGGTGCGCCCAAGCGGTAAGTTATGAGAGCGTTTTTCAAGGTCTTTCGACGGTGGGAGAAGGCGGCAGCGATTGTTTTAAACAAAAAGCTGGGATCGGTTACTGCTACCGGCGGGACAGTGTGCCTCTGAAGTTTGACAATAACCGAATCAACTTTGGGTTGAGGAATAAAGACCTTCCTCGAGACCGAAGAGATAATTTCGGCGTGGCAGTAGAAACGTATTTTTATGGACACCGCCCCATACTCTTTACCGCCGGGATTAGCTATTACTCGCTTGCCCACTTCCTTTTGGAGCATTACCACGTATGATTTTAGCTCAGGGAAACGCTCAAGATAATTTAAGATTATGGTGGTGGCGATGTTGTAGGGGAGGTTAGCGACCATCTTATTAGGTCGTGGTGTGTCTTTGGGTAAGTCTTTGAGGTCGAGTTTTAAAGCGTCCCGAGCGACCATTATAACGTTTCTCTGCTCGCGTAGGGTTTCTTTAAGGAGCGTCAATAAGACTCGGTCGAATTCAACCGCTAAGACCGTTTTAGCGCGGCTCGCTAAGGCCTGAGTTAGAGTGCCGATCCCAGCTCCGATTTCAAGCACCACATCCCGAGGGGTAAGATTTGCGGCCTCGACAATTTTGTTGAGAATATTTTGGTCAATAAGGAAATTTTGCCCTAAGGCCTTTTTGGACTTAATACGGTATTTCTTAAGAAGTTCCAAAGTTTTTTTGGGGGTAGCCAGACCTTCCATAATCCTAATATACACTATTCTGAAATCCTAAATCCCAAGCACTAAATTCTAAACAATATCAAATAACCAAAATTCAAATGCTCAAACAGGTTTTGAATTTCGGGAATTTGGATTTCGAATTCCTGCCTGCCGGTAGGTGTTTAGGGTTTAAAATTTAGATATTAGGATTTAACTTGGGAATTGGTCTCGGAATTTAGTGCTTAACCGTGAGCTTTGAACTGTGAACGGGGTTTGCGAGGCAAAACTATGGGAGGACCTGAACGCTAACCGGGCGTCTTCCGAAGGCGAAAGCCTCGGATCCGCTATTATACCCTAAATCAATCCTATTTCCTTTAATCGCTCCCCCGGTATCGGCCGCGATAGCATTACCGTAACCCTCAATGTAAAGGCGAGTGCCTAGTGGGATAACTCTCGGATCTACTGCTACCAGTCCATATCCTGCCCGGCGGCCAGTTGCCGTAATTGTTCCGGCCCCATATCCAGGAGCATAAGCAGTAGCGTTCATGGCTAAAGTTCGGCCAGTGCCGCCGCGAGACGGGGGATTAGGGTCATAATTTGTGGGCGCGGCTGGTGAACCGCGGTGCCTGGCGGGAGAACCAGCATTTGCAGCAGCTAATCGTGTCCTGGGTTTTCGCGGCTCCACCTTTGTCCCCAGTTTTACGATCTTATTTTCGGGCTGACTAAGGGTCCTTTCCCAAGACAGTTCTTTTCTCTCTCCAGTAGGAAGGGATAGGACTTCAAAGATTTTAAGAACCACGCCATTTTTGCCAGGGGACACAATTTGCTCGGTCCCGGCTGCCAGAGAAGGGTCCTTTTCCTGAACGGTCTGGAAAGCTACTTCGGACCGGACCATCTCGAACTTTTGTGATCGCATATTGACTTTTACGTGCGAGTTTTTTACTAGAGGAGTCTTCTTGTTGGGGATGATTTTGTCTTGCGCTCTTAATTTTATCCCCAGCTCATCCAAGGCTTCGCCTGCAGTTTGAGCCGATGTTACGAATATTATTTTTTCTTCATTAATCTCTATCACTATTGGTTTAGCTTTTTGAATTTCGATTGTAAGGTCTGATTTTATTTTAGCTGCTAAACCTGGTCTGACTTTATCTTCTTTTTTTAGTTTGATGTTGCTAGCTCGTAAGAAGTCTCCCACCGACTGGGCCCGGGTTCTGTGCTGGGTAACTTTTCCTTCTGTTTTTAAGACGACAGCCTTCTGAAAGTAAAAATAGGAAAAGATTATTGAAAGCAGCCCCAAACATAGAAACCCTGCTGAAAGTGTTTTGAGGCTTAACCCCGGTCCCGACTGGCGAGATAGAAACCTCATCCAATCAGTCCCTTCGCTTAAGCTATATTCAGTTTTGTCGTTAAAAGCAACACACAAGGTTTTCATTATAACAGGTATTTCGGAAAAATCAAGTTTTAATTAAATTTCTGCTCTTAAAATAGGGGATAATCATAAAATTTGCAGTTCAATCGGGTATACGGGGGAAGAGGACTTCTTCTCGTTTCACTGCGGTGCCAACCGGAATTTTCCCCCAGATCAGTTGAGATCGGAGGCTTTGCCCCTCTAAAGGCTCACCGATTCCTAGCTGGCTCCAGATTTTAGTCGCGGTGTCAGGAATAAATGGTGAAGCTATAACGGCAATGACTCTAAGAGACTCAGCAATAGTGACCATAACCGTGTTTAACCGATCTATTTGGGATTCTTTGGCTAGAGCCCATGGTGCGGCCTCATCGATATATTTGTTGGCCGCCCGGACTATCTCCCAAATTTTTGTCAAAGAACCTCTAAGGTTCAGATCATCAATCAAACGTACCACTTCGCGGGCGGAATTAAGGGAAACGTCTTTAAGTTTTTCATGGAAACCGGAGGTATCCTTGGCTTCTGGGATTTTGCCCTGACAGTATTTTTCAATCATAGGAATCGTTCGGTGAAGCAGGTTTCCTAGGTCGTTAGCCAAGTCGAAGTTGTAACTTTCTTCCAATCTCTTGATGGAAAAATCACCATCGGTTCCAAAGGGAAACTCCGCCAGAATAAAATAGCGGATGACATCGGGACCATATTTGCCCACCAAAACATTGGGATCGATCACGTTACCCAAAGACTTGCTCATTTTTTGACCGTTAACGGTAAAGTATCCGTGAACATAAATTCTTTTAGGAAGTTCCAGCTTTAAGGCCAATAGAATCGAAGGCCAGATAGTGGCGTGAACTCTCAAGATGTCCTTGGCCATTAACTGAACGTCAGGTGGCCAGTAACGTTTAAAATTCTTTTTATCTTCCGGCCATCCGAGGCCGGTTAGGTAATTTAAAAAGGCGTCGACCCAAACGTAGGTCGTGTGAGAGGGGTCAAAGGGGAGAGGAATTCCCCAGGAAACCTTTTCTTTAGGGCGCGAAATGGCTAAATCCTTGAGCTTTTCTTTCTCGAGAAAAGAAACCATCTCGTTTTTGCGCTGAAGAGGCTCGATTTTTAGTTTGTCCGTTTCAATTAAGGTTAAAAGTTCATCTTGAAAGGAAGAAAGTTTAAAAAGGTAACACTCCTCCATCCGTTCTTCAGGTTTTATGTTATGGTCAGGGCACTTCCCTTTTACGAGTTCACTTTTGGTTTTATACTGTTCGCAACCTACGCAATATAAAGCCGTATAGTTACCCTTATAAATGTATCCCTCGTCGTACAAAGTTTTCAGGACCCAACTCACGGCTCTTTCGTGATGAGGATCGGTAGTCCGAATAAAGTTATCATTGCTTATGTTCAAATTTAGCCAGGCGATCTTGAACTGTTCGGCAATTTCGTCACAAAAGGAGCGGGGGGATTTTTGAGCTTGTTTTGCTGATTCCTCGACCTTCGTTCCGTGCTCGTCGGTTCCGGTCAAGAAGAAAGTATCGTCGCCTAATAGCCGGTGAAATCGGGCCAA
>Ga0209002_10000850_pt1 | contig 24597 bp, 21 predicted proteins | sample Rifsed16ft2_FD_184010 | JGI IMG/M metagenome (GOLD analysis project Ga0209002, IMG submission 184010) | Soil microbial communities from Rifle, Colorado, USA - sediment 16ft 2 (version 2) | ecosystem: Environmental > Terrestrial > Deep subsurface > Rock core/Sediment | place: Rifle, Colorado... | reverse complement strand
CGCCCGCCGCGAAAGTATTCACCAACCGTCGCCGCCGCGCCGCCAAGCAGGGCGGAATCTTTACCGGCGCCGATCCAGGCAACGACCATCTCCGTCCTGGCTTTTCTGCGCCGCACCACTTCCCGCTGCTCAATCGCTCCCACCCGAATCAAACGCGGCAGCAATTCCCCGGCTGTAGCAATCCTCGTTTGCGCCTGTTGAAGGCTCATCCCGTCTTTTCGAGACGAGAGCGCCTCCAGCAAAGCCAACTCGGCACGGGGGCGATCCCCAACCTCTGCCATTCGGAGCCGTTCGATCCGTTCGCATCCAGCTTCCGTTAAGCGCAAGAGGCGCTTTGTCCGCAGCTCTGCCGGAAGAGGCAGCATGGCCTCGAATACCTCTCCGGGCGGAGCAAGATAGTACTCCGCAATCCACTGGCCAAGCCGGAGCAGGGTCGGCGTCAGGATCGGGCTGGCATCGAGAACCTCAGCGATTTCCTTGATCGGTGTCCGCTTGGGAATCTCGGCGCTCAGTCCAACGAGCATCCCGACCAGGGAGCGATTCCGGAACGGTACGTGGACGCGGCAGCCGGGTTGCGCCAGCGGAATCCAACTTGGCGGCACGCGATAAGTAAAGGTGGTCGGCAGGGGCACCGGCACGGCCACGTTGCAATAGACTTCTTCGGCCATGGCCGAACCTATCCTTCGGTGGAGTTTAGGGCCGCCCCTTCCGGTGAGCTGCCGGCAGGCTTCTTTCCTGGGAGCCCGAGGTGGGCAATGATCTTCTTGAGGTCTGTCCAGACCTCGCCCTTGGCGTTTGGGTTCCGCAAAAGGTACGCGGGATGAAAGGTTGCCATGAGTTTTGCGCCGCGATAATCCATAAACTGGCCGCGGACTTTGGAGATGCCGACCGTGGTGCCCAGCAAAGTTTGGAAGGCAACGTTGCCGAGGCAGCAGATTACCTTCGGCCTGATGGCGTCGAGTTGGCGAAGCAAAAACGGTGAGCACGTCGCAATTTCGTCCTTCTCCGGCGTTCGGTTCTCCGGCGGACGGCACTTGATGATGTTGCAAATGTAAACGTCCTCGCGCTTCAACCCCATGGCCTGGATCATCTGGGTGAGGAGCTGGCCCGCCCGCCCCACGAAAGGGAGTCCTTGCGCGTCTTCTTCGGCCCCGGGCCCTTCTCCGATGAAGACCAGTTCGGCCCGCGGATTGCCCACGCCAAAGACAATGGTGTGGCGATGGGAGCAAAGCCGGCACCGGTGGCAGTCGCCCAGCTCTTCCCGGATTTGTTCGAGCGTCTCCCCCGCGTGGGACTCCACTTGATCAAAGAGAGAGGGCACGAGGGCGGGGAGTTGAAACGGCTCCTGCTCGGCGCCTGGCGCGCTTTGGGAAAAAGTGTCGGGTGGCAAAACCGGCTCCCCGGCGACTGGCGCCGGCGAAACGGGCACTTCGGCTCGCCCACGGGGTTGCCGATCCAGATAAAAGGGGCCGAGGCTCATGTCATCGAAGAACTTCAACCATTCTTCGAGCATCGAGCGCGTGGGGGCAGGCATCAGGCTCCGTTGCGGAGGCGTAGAACCTCGTCCAGGATGCGATTGGCAATCTCGAATTTGCCGGATTTCGGAAGCTCCGTCTGGCGGTGGTCCCGCGCCAAGAGCGTCACAGTATTGGTCTCGCTGTCAAACCCGGCACCGTCCTGAGTTACATCATTGGCGACGATCAGATCCAGCCTTTTTTCAACCAATTTCTTCCGCGCATTGCCGAGCAGATTCTCTGTTTCTGCGGCAAAGCCGACAATCGTCTGTTTGCCTTTCTTTTTTCCCACCTCGGCCACGATATCCGCCGTCAGCTCAAGCTCCAGGCTGAATTTCTCCGCGCCGCGCTTCATTTTTTGCTTCTGCCGGGCCGATGGCCGGTAGTCGGCGACCGCTGCCGCCTTGATGACCACGCTGGCCCTCTCCAGGCAACCTAGCACCGCCCGCTGCATCTCCTCGCTCGAACGGACAGAAATGAATTCCACGTCGGGCGGCGGCGCAAGATGCGTGGGGCCGCTTACCAGGATCACTTTGGCGCCCCGTCGCCGGGCGGCTTCCGCCACCGCATAGCCCATTCTCCCGGATGAACGATTGCTGATGAACCGGATGGGATCAATGTCTTCGATGGTTGGCCCAGCAGTGACGAGTACCGTCTCCCCTTGGAAATCGTGCTTGATGCCGAGCACGGCTGAGACCCGGGCGGCAATCGCTTCCCCGCTGGCCAATCTTCCGGGGCCGGTCATGCCGCAGGCCAGGTAGCCTTCGTCAGGCTCAACGACATGAACACCGCGAGCCGCGAGGGCGCGTAGATTCTCCTGCACCGCCGCGTGTTCCCACATGTTCACGTTCATCGCCGGGGCAACAATGACCGGGGCCTTGGTGGCCAGGTAGAGCGTCGTGAGGAAGTCGTCGGCGATGCCGTGGGCAAGCTTTCCCAGAAGGTTGGCGGTTGCCGGAGCGATCACCAGCGCGTCAATGGATTGGGCGACGGCGATGTGTTCGATCGCGCTCTCGACGTTCGCGGGCCTTGCCGTGTCTCCGAACATTTCGGTGATTACTTTCTGCCCGGTGATGGCGGCAAACGTAAGCGGGGTAATAAATTCCTGAGCGCTGCGGGTCAGGATGACCTGAACTTCCATTCGCTCCTGTTGCAGCCGCCGGACCAATTCTGCCGCCTTGTACGCGGCGATACAGCCGCTGATGCCGAGCGCGATCTTCATCTTGCGTCTCCTGCCTCACTTCTCCGACCGTTTTCGTTTGCCATCTTTGCCCGATCCGTCTGGAAGCTCCGGCACCTCATACTGTAGCAAACCCTTGTCCAGTTCCTCCATCGCTATGCGGGTGGACTTGTGGGAGCGCGGGTGCTCAAGCAGCGCCCGGGCCCCGCCTTGCAGTTGCCGGGCACGACGCGACGCAATTACGACGTATCCGAACTGGCTCTCGGGCTTCTCCGTCATCGGCGTTCACTATCCTCCAAAGGTTTCCAAAATCTTTTGAATCCGGCCGGTGTTCTGCTCCCGGCTGGCCGTTTCGAGCTGCCTGCCGCTCCGCACCGCATTGGCTATGGCCATGACCTCATCGGCGGCGCGCGTCAGCTCGTCATTCACCACGATATAGTCATAATCCTGCCACCGCCGCATCTCCTGCCGGGCGGTCTCCAGCCGGCGAGCGATGGCGGCGTCGCTATCCTTGCCGCGGCCCCGGAGGCGCTCTTCCAGCACCTGGCGCGAAGGCGGTGCGATGAAAACGGCAATTGCCGATGGGCCAATCTTCTTTTTTACCTGTTCGGCGCCTTGCACGTCAATTTCCAAGACAAGGTCTTCCCCGGCCACTCGAGCTGCTTCCAGCTCCGACTTCGGCGTTCCGTAGAAATTTCCAAATACCTCAGCCCACTCGATGAACTCTTCGCGGTCACGCATCAACTGAAATGTGCGCCCATCGACAAAACGATACCACTCGCCTTCCTGTTCGCCGGAACGCGGCGTACGAGTAGTAACCGAGACCGACAGGCGCATCCGCGGCAATTGGAGCAACTTTTCTACCAGAGTCGATTTGCCGCATCCGGAAGGGCCAGAGATGATAAAAACTCGGAACGCGTCAGCGCTGGCCATGGTCGCTTTATTCCACGTTCTGCACCTGTTCGCGGAGTTTTTCAATCTCCGCTTTGAGTTGGAGGCCAAGGTCGGTGATAGCGATCCCGTCCGCTTCCACCCCGGGCGACTTGGCCATGAGCGTGTTCGCCTCGCGCTGCATCTCTTGCAACAAAAAATCGAGCTTCTTGCCCATTTCCCCCCCGGTCGAAATCATCTGCTCAAACTGCCCAATATGGCTGCGAAGACGGGTGACTTCCTCGGTGATGTCACTCCGTTCGGCCAGGATGGCGGCTTCCTGAGTGATGCGAGAGGGTTCAGGCGCGACTGAAACGAGCAGCTTTTGCAGACGATTTTGAAGCAACTCGAAGTATTGGGGTTGGGCCTTACGATTCAATGCTTCCAACTTCGCCGCCACTTCCTGTATCTTTTGGGCGCGTTGTCCCAGTTCCTTGGCCAGAGCTTGTCCTTCCTGGGTTCGCATCTCGTCCAGCCGGGCAATCGCTTCCGCCAGACAGCGCTCCACTGCGCCCGAGATGGTCCGACGGGTTTCTTCGTCCACCGGGCCGTGTTCGCTGGCGAGCACGCCGGGCAAACGCAGCAGCTCAGCCGGATTGGGTGAGCTGTCGAATGAATATTCTCGCCGAAGCTCGCGCACAAGACTCACATAGCCGGTAAGCGCATCGCGGTTCACCTGCACGCTTGCCATGTTCTTTCGGCTGATTTGAGCGCTCACATCCAAGTGCCCGCGACAAATTTTGTCTCGTAGCCCTTGCCGCATCACCGGTTCACAGAACTCCAGTTCGACCGGCAACCGGATATGCAGGTCCAAAAAGCGATGATTCAAGCTGCGAATCGCCAGCCGCAGCGTCCAGTCCCGCTCCTGAAGGGTAGCTTCCGCATATCCGGTCATGGATTTCAGCATGGCTACACGGAGGTGGTCTCCACTCCTGGCTCGTTCTCCACAAATTGCATCTCGTAAAGGCGCTGATATAGCCCGCCGCGGGCGAGGAGATCTTGATGACTGCCGACCTCCGCGATCCGCCCCTCTTCGAGTACCATGATCTTGTCGGCCCGGCGAATCGTGGAAAGCCGGTGGGCAATCACAAAAGTCGTGCGGCCTTGAATCAAATTGGCAAGCGCGCGCTGGACGGCCAGTTCGGATTCGCTGTCCAGCTCGGAGGTCGCCTCATCCAGAATCAAGACGCGGGAATTCTTGAGCAGCGCCCGGGCGATCGCAATCCGCTGCCGCTGCCCCCCTGAAAGCCGCATGCCCCGCTCGCCGATCACCGTTTGATACCCGTGGGGTAATTCCAGGACAAAGTCGTGCGCCATCGCTGCTCTCGCCGCGGCAATGACCTCGTCGTCTTTCTTGTCTCTCAAGCCGTAGCAAATGTTATTTCGGACGGTGTCGTGAAACAGGATCGTTTCCTGCGTGACAACAGCAATTTGGGAGCGGAGCGAATTCAGATTCACATCGCGGACGTCCCGCCCATCTATCAGCAAACGGCCTTCCGTAACATCGTAAAACCGTGGAAGAAGATTGACCAGGGTGGACTTCCCTGCCCCGCTGAGCCCGACAATCGCTACCACTTCCCCCGCCTGCACGCTCAGATCGATGTCCTTGAGAATCGACATCCCGCTGTCGTAAGAAAAGCTGACGCGGTCAAACTGGATCGAGTCGCGGAACGGCGGCAGCGCCGGCGCCCCCGGTCGCTCCTGAATCTCCTCACCGAGGTTGAGATACTCAGCTATGAAAGAGGAGGCCCCCGAGGCTTGCTGGAACATGTTGTAAATCGAGCTCAGCCCTTTGACCGGTTCGTAGAGCTTGAACATCGCAAAGACGAAAGCAGCAAATATGCCCGTGGTCATGACCCCGCGCTGGATCTCATTGCGGGCATAGAGAAGGATAAGGACGATGGCGATCGCCCCCAGCACCTCCATGAGCGGTGGTGATACGATGTGCGCCCGCACCCATCGCATATTGCTCTTGAGCAGCCGTCGGGTGGCCTCGCGAAACTTTTCGATTTCAAACTTCTCCATCCCAAACGCTTTGACAACCCGGTTGCCGCTGATCGTCTCCTGCAGAATGCGGCTCATCTCCCCAACGTTTTCCTGGCTCTTCCTCGAAGAGCGTCGGATCAGCTTGCCCAGGTTCACCGAGGGATAGAGAACGAAGGGTAAGAGGCAAACGGCGCCCAGCGCCATCTTCCAGTCGAGCACGACCATGACGCTGAACAGGATGATCGCCGTCGAAGTGAACCGAACGAGGTCGGCTACCGCCTGGGAAACGACATATTGAATCTTTTCGATGTCGCTGACGATGGCTGACATCAACTTGCCGGTGGGATGGTCCTGAAAAAAGCGAAGCGGCTGGCGAATGATTTTTTCATAGACGCGATTGCGGAGGTCCATCACCGCCGCCTGGCCGGCAAAATTGATCATGTAGCTCCCGCCAAACTGCGATATCGCCTTGTACAGCGCCATGGAAACAAAGAAGAAAGCAAAAACCGTCCAGACGTTGCGAAAATACCCCGGAACAAATTGGCGGAGGTAAATGCTCTTGCCTATGCGGGGAATCGTCACCAAAACCAGGTCGGAACTGATTTCCTTTGGGCTCAAGACCCGATCAAATACCGGCCCAATGCTCAGGGTGAGCATGCCCTCGAAGACCCCCACCGCGAGGAGCAAGAAGGCCCCGGCCGCCAGCAGGGTGCGGTAGCGCCATGCATGCTGAAAGAGAAGCGACACGCCACGATTGGAAACCGACGCCAGCGGACTCTCCCTCATGCCGAAATTCGGGCGTGGGTCAAACTCCCAACGATAGGGGGGAAACCGTTAAAAGTCAATCTGCCCCAAACGCAACTACTTGACCAAATCCCGATGAGTAACCTTGGTGTCGTATCCGTGCCGGGCTAATTCGCGGTGAATCGCTTCCGAGATCGCCACCGAACGATGACGCCCGCCGGTGCAACCGACCGCAATTGTCAAATAGCTCTTCCCTTCGCGCATGTAATGCGGCAAAAGGTAGATCAGCAATTTGCTCAACCGCTTGATGAATTCCTTGGTTTGCCGAAAGGACCGGATGTAGCGCATCACCGCCGCGTCCTTGCCCGATTTGGCCTTGAGTCCCGGAACAAAATTGGGGTTTGGCAGAAAACGCACGTCGAACACAAGATCGGAATCGGGCGGCACACCATAACGATAGCCAAAGCTCGTCAGGGAAATGAGGATGCGTTTCCGGCGGTCTTCTCCTTGGAAGCGATGGATGACGTGCTGGCGCAATTCGTGGACATTGAAGCGGGTGGTGTCAATCACCACATCGGCCAGTTCGCGAATCGGCTGCATCATCCGACGTTCAGCGCGGATGCCGCTCGCGATCGTTTTGTCCAGCCCGAGTGGATGAGGCCGGCGCGTCTCGCTGAAACGGCGCACCAGCGCGTCGTCCCTCGCTTCCACGAATACCAGTGTCGCCGCTTGTCGCCGTTGCAATTGGCGGTAAAGCTTCGGAAATCGGCCCAACGCCCCGCCTTCCCGCACGTCAACGAGTAAAGCGGCCTTCGCAATTTCACTTCCGCTCTCGCCAAGAAGATCGGCGAACGTCGGAATCAGATCCACCGGCAGGTTATCCACGCAGTAGTAACCCAGATCCTCAAAGGTCTTGAGGATGGTTCCTTTGCCCGACCCGCTGAGGCCGGTAAGGATGATGAGCTGGCGTGAGGTTGGTTGCCCGATTCCTTTCACGCGCGACCTGGCGTGGGCTCTGCCCCGGCCGACTCGTGCCCTTCCAGCTTTTCGGGCTTATCGCCCGTTACTCCCGTTCCCGCAGGTTGGAACGGCACTAGCCTGGTTTATGCCTTCACACGGCGTTGATGAGTGCTTGGAATTTTCATATCTTCGCGGTACTTGGCCACTGTCCGCCGCGTCACAAGGATGCCCTCCCCGGCAAGACGCTTGGCGATCTGCTCGTCGGTCAGCGGATGATTGGCATCTTCCTCTTCAATCATCTTCTTCACCCGGCGCTTCAGCGTAACCAACGAGGTGTGCCCTCCCTGCGGGCCACTGACCGCTTCCGAGAAGAAATAGCGCAGCTCAAAAACACCCTGGGGAGTGTGGGAGTACTTGTTCGCAACCGCGCGGCTCACCGTCGAGGGGTGTACCCCCACCTCCTCCGCCACCTCCTTGATCATCATCGGCTTCAGGGCATCGATGCCGAAATCCAAGAAATCCCGTTGCCGTCGAATAATCGATTCGCAGACACGGATGATGGTGTGCTTTCGCTGCTCGATATTCTTGAGCAATTGAACCGCTGAGGTGAATCGTTCCTTTACGTAGTTGCGAACCTCGCGCGTGGACACCGCCCGGTCGAGCAGTTTGCGATAGACCGGGCTCAAGCGCAATTGGGGCAGATCGTCCTCGTTCATCAGAATCTGATAGTCATCGCCCGACTTGACGATGAATACGTCCGGCTCGATGAGCCTTGGATTCGTCTTGTTGTAGCGCTGGCCGGGCCTGGGGTCGAGCCGTCGTATGATGTCAATGGCCGTCATCACCGCGGGAACCGATCGGTTCAGGGCGCGGGCTATTTCCTTGTATTGCTTGTTCTGAAGTTGCTTGAGGTGGTCGGCAACGATCTGCTGCGCCAGCGTGCTATCCGGGGCGATCATCCGCAACTGTAGCAGCAGGCATTCGCGCAGGTCGCGCGATGCCACTCCCGGCGGGTCAAACTCCTGCAGCAGTTTGAGCGCCTGCTCGACATCAGCAAGCTCGTGGTTGCCCGAGCGGGCGATTTCCTCAAAGGTCGCGCTCAGGCAGCCGTCCTCATCCAGATTTCCGATGATCGAGTGGGCCGCTTCCCGAACCTTCTCCTCGCATGGCGTCAGCCCGAGCTGCCACTCCAGGTGATCGGCCAGCGATGTGGGCGAAGAGAGGAAAGTTTCAAAGGACGGTTTTTCGATTTCTTCGCGCTCGCGCGGCCGCTCGGTCGTCTCCAGATAGTCGTCAAAAAAAGCCTTGATGTCCATCTCATCGAAGGGATCCGACTCAGCCTGATCCTCGGCGGCCTTTTCCGTTTCATTCTGAGCGAAGGCCTCGTCACTGGGATTTTCCAGGGTCTGCGCCTCCTCCGCCAGCTCTTCCAAGATGGGATTCTCAACCATCTCCTGGTTAATCATCTGTCGCAGCTCGAGCTTGTTAAGCGCGAGCACGCTTACCATCTGGACGAGCCCGGGTGTGAGGATCTGCTTTTGCGCAAGCCGGAGATGCAGTTGTGGCCGCTGTCCGTTCATGGTTCAGTTCATCTGAAAATGGTCGCCGAGATAAACGCGGCGGACTTCGCTGTCCTTGCCAAGCGCTTCCGGTGTGCCGACGCGAAAGATCCGGCCAGTGTTGATGATGTAAGCGCGGTCGGTCACCCGCAATGTTTCTCGCACATTGTGATCCGTCACCAGAACCCCGATATTCCGTTCCTTCAAGCTTCGGATGAGCTTCTGAATGTCCAGAACTGCGATCGGATCAATTCCTGAAAAAGGTTCATCCAAGAGTATGAAACAAGGCGAAAGCACCAGCGCTCGGGCGATCTCCACCCTCCGCCGCTCCCCGCCGGAAAGGGTGTAAGCGCGGCGATGGCGCAAGCTCACCAGCCCCATCTGGCCCGAGATGTCTTCCAACCGTTCCCGCCTAGCCGACCAGCTCATCGGCAGAGTCTCAAGCACTGCCATCAGATTCTCTTCCACGCTCAGTTTTCGGAAGACGGAAGGCTCCTGCGGAAGATAGCCGATGCCGTTGCGGGCCCGCATGTACATGGGCAGCAGAGTGATTTCATCGCCGTCGAGGAAAACCTGACCCGAGTCCGGGCGAGTGAGGCCAACGATGATGTGAAACGTGGTGGTCTTGCCAGCGCCGTTCGGTCCCAGGAGTCCCACCACCTCGCCCTGCGCCACTTCCAGGTTTACGTCGTCAACGACCTTGCGTCCCCGATACGATTTGTTGATCTCGACGGTCGTCAGTTTCAACATAAACGATCATGGGGCAAGTTGGTGTCTTGAAAGTGTTCGTTTTCCCGCTTGCGATTCCACGGTGATGCTAGCACCCGCATTTTTGAAAGTCAACGTGGCCCCGGTCGCCGTGCCAAGTTCGTCATCTTCGAGCGTCGGCGTTCCGCCCGAAAGCACGATCGTCTCTTCGGCCGGAAAATATTCGGCGCGTTCGCTATGTCCGCGGCGGCCTGGCTGAACGATCCGGACGTTACCCTGCGCCACGATTCGTTCCACCGTCCCCCCTGTCGCCTTCCCCGGAGCGGCCAGCCGTATCTCGAGCGCCTGTGACGTGAGCCGCCCAAAATCTCCGGCGGCCTTGACCGACCCTTCGTAGTGAATGAGGTTGTCCTTCGCGGCAAAGGTCATGCTGTCGGAATGAATGTGGAGTGCGCCTCCAGGCCTCTCCGCCCCGGGTCCGCCCCCGGCCGCTTCCTTTCCCTTGGCCAACACCCCCAGCACGCTGCGGACCTCCCCGGTCGCCACCAGGCCTTGGGCCTTGTCGTTCAGGTTGACCTCCATGACATCTGCCTCAACCGCATCCGTGCCCTGCCAGAGACGGACTCGCCCCTCGTATTGCGCCCAACCATCCTCGGCGCGCGCCCGCATTCGCCTGGCGTTCACTTTCACCGGCCCGCTCTCCCCCGGCAGCGACAAGGCTGTCCTGCCAAGCGCAAGAAAATATGTGGTCTGGACTCCTCCTTCGGCCTGCATTTCATTTCTTTCTCGAAAGAAGGTGAATTGGTTGGCGGTTGTGCGGCTGGCGCGATCGCTGAGGGCGGGGGAGCCGGAAAGTACGATCGTCGCTTTCCGTAGATCGTAGAGGGCGCTCGCGGAAGCTGCCGATTGTTCGCCCTGCTGGTATCGAAAGTTTCCAGTTTGCAAGATCTGAACCATTTCTCGTCCTGAAGAATCCCACTCGATGGCCAGCACATCGCTGGTGGCAACTCGAGGCGGCTTGCCCGCCAGACCACGCGCGGGCTTGCCCGGCCCCGACGCATCGAGGGTTTCGAAACGTGCATGAGGGCCAGCACGGAGCGTTTGGATTTGGCCTGCATCGCCAAACTTGGCCGTGAGCACATCCCCGCTGATGACCTGCTGCTCTTTGGCGCCGACGATGACCAACTTGCCTCCGCCCAGAGTCTCAGCGCTCTCTGGTTTAGCACCGGCTTTCAGCAGCAGGCGCAGGCCCGGTGCGGCGAGTCTGTATTCTCTTTCACCGGCATCGGGCGAGCGCGCGATGGTTGTCACCCTCACGTCGCCTTCCGCCTCGATACGCTCCACGCGATCGCCATGCTCAACGAAATAGCCCGTTAGCCTGTTCGCCTCGAGTCGCAACCGGCTGCCAGCCCCGACGCTTTCTAAAACCACGGAACCTTCCGCCGTCACTTGCGTCGGTGCTTCAGCCAGGAAGTGCGAAGTGACGCGGTCCGCGCGAAAGCTCACGGTTCGCCCGCTCTCTTGAGCGGTTCCGGCAACTTCGCCCTCGGCCGCAACGTTCACCGGCCGCATCCTCGAATCGAGCTGGGCGATAAACGAGCCGGCACTCATCCGCCGGCCTGCCTGGCGAACCTCCACGGGCGGAAAAACCCGCACCTGATTGCTGGCGCGTCGAAATTCAAGCGCACTTCCGCGCAACGTCACCGGCGCTTCCCGGCCATCTTCACGTCGCTCAGCCGTGATCTCAACGTTGTGTTCCAACCGCAGAATTCCCTCGCGCGCGCGGTAGCTCAGACCCTTGGCCCGTCCGTGGCCGCCCGCAAAACGAAATGTGACCACCTGGTCGGTAGATCCCAGCGCTGATTCTTCCAGGAAGCGAACCGCGGAAGCGGTCATCCAAAACGGCTCGGCCGAATCGGGCCCGCCGGGTTCCTTCCTGCCTGCCGCCTTCGCGCTCTGCAAAGTGATTTGCACGGAGCCGGGGCAAGAAATTTCACCTTGCTCGGCAAGATATTCACAGCGCGAAGAGGCCACCCGGTCGTGCCGAGAGCCGTCGCTCCCAAAAATCACAATGGAGACGTCCTCAAGGAGGCTTTTCTTGCTGTCTTTGAACTCGGTGGCACGCGAAGCATGAATCGTGAAGAGGGTCCGTCCCCGGTCTATCTTGGAAAACGTAAATTCCGCCGAACGCTGGCCCACGCTTGCCGGAACGGGTGGAGGAAGCGACTTGCGAGCCAGGCTCACCTGTCGTTGGCGGTAGAGATACACTCCGACGATGACCATGACCAGCGCGACCGCCACCATCGCCGACCAACGCCGCAACTTGTTGATCCGATCCTGATTGCCGAGCAGCATCGAATGCTCACCAACCAGTATAGGAGATGCATCCACGGGGGCACAAGGCAGCTTGGCAGCTTTCCAGGACGGTGGTAACTCCCCCCAAAAGCGAATCCCCGCCCGGGAAATACGGAGCGCTCTTCTCCCTGACGAACCTTATCCATACCCGAGGTGTGCAAGCAAAAACGAAATCGGCAGGGGTTTCTCTCAGCAGTGAAGATCGCGGATGATTAACCGGAACGGACCTAGGCGGCCGAAATCGGTTTTCTCGACCTCAAATGCAAGATCGAGTGAGCAGCCTCGTTCGAGCGTAACAAGTCTCGAAGCCATATTCCAGCCCACCGCTTCCATCTCCCGCTCGCCGTCGCTGACCTGGATGGCGGCGTGTTTCTCTTTCAGCAGGCGAGCTGCAGAAGTCACGCGCAATCCACGCGCCACAAATCTCGGAGCCGGATTGCCATTGCCAAACGGTTGCAGGAGCGAAATGGCTTCCAGCCATTCCGTCGTGATCTCACTGAGCTGGATTTCCTCGTCAATGCTCAGAGTCGGCTCCAAATCAGCCGGCCTGATCCGCACCCGTGCAAAACCATTGAGCCGCTGCCGCAGCTCCGGCAGCTTTGCCTCCTCGAGAGAGCATCCGGCTGCGAGGCGATGGCCACCGTAGCGCTCAAACAGATCAGCGGCCGAGTCCAGACACGCAAGCAAATCAAACGCCGGAAGCGATCTCCCCGACCCATGCGCTCGCCGCAGCGGATCCCCTTCGACCGAGAAGACCAACGCGGGCCGGTGAAAACGCTCGACAATCCGCGAAGCAACAATCCCCACCACGCCGCGGTGCCAGTTCTCTCCCGCGAAAACCAGCACGTGCTCCTCGGCAAGCGACGGATTTCCGGCCACACGATCCAGAATCTCCTCGAGGATGCTCTCCTCCGCTTGCTGCCGTTCGGCGTTCAGGCGATTGAGTTCTTCCGCAATTTCCCCGGCCCGTTCGGGAACCTTGGTCGTAAAAAGTTCGATGACCTTGCTCGCATCGGCCATGCGCCCGGCCGCATTGATGCGCGGCCCGATGCGGAAGCTGACGTCGTAGCTCGTTAGCTTGTTCAAATCGACGCCGGCCACGCCGAGCAAAGCCTTCAGGCCGGGATTTGCCGGCCATCGCAAACCTTCGAGCCCCACTTTGGCAAAAATGCGGTTTTCTCCGACCAGCGGCACAACATCCGCAATCGTTCCGAGGGCTACCAACTTGAGAAAAGAGTGGAGCAGCTTCTCGCGGCCTTCCAAACGAGCCCGCTCAAAGAGCGCTTGAACCAGTTTGAAGACCACTCCCACAGCACAGAGATTTTTGTCCGGATAGGGGCAATCCGGGCGATTCGGATTAAGCACGGCGCGCGCCGGCGGCAATCTTTCCTCGGGCAGGTGGTGATCGGTGACGATGCAATCGATCCCGAGCTCGTGCGCCCGCGCCACAATTGGCGCCGCCCGAATCCCCGTGTCCACACTGATAATGAGCTTCACCCCGCGCCGCCCTGCTTCCTCCACCACCTCGCTGCGCATCCCGTAGCCTTCGACCAGCCGCTTCGGAATGTAAAAATCCGGGCTTGCCCCCACCCGTTCAAGGGACTCGCGCAGGACAACGATCCCCATGGTGCCATCCACATCGTAGTCGCCGTAGATGAGAATGGGTTCCTTGCGACGAGCCGCGCCAAGCAGCCGCTCCACCGCCTCCGCCATCCCCGCCATCAAAAACGGGTCATGCAGGTGCCGCATTTCGGGATGGAGGAAGCGAGCAGCCGTTTCCGGGTCGTTGATCCCCCGAAGGACAAGCAGGTGGGCAAATCGTTGAGGAATCTCGAGGGCCTTTTCGAGTCGAAAAACAATTTCCGGATTGGTCTGGGAAAGGATCCAGCGCATGGGCTGGGTCAGCCCTCGCGGCTGGAAGCGGCCCCGCTTGTCCGGAAGCGGCCGGCCGGCATCTGGTCCGTCTCGATGAGGACCTCCTTCTCGGTTCCGATTTCCCGCGCCGAAGGAGTGACGATCGTCCCTGGCCCGATCCAAATTTTCTCGCGCCGGGAAATCGCCGCCAGCACGTCGGCTTCACTCACAAACTCGGCCACCGCCACCGGCGGCGCAGCCGAAGCTGGGCTTGCCCCCGAAGGACTTTCTTCGGCGGCCGGCCCGGCTGGCCGCGATGGAGCGCTCGCCGCCGCCGGCCCGCCGCCGCGGGGAATTCCCCGTTGAGACAGAAACTGTTCAACCACCCGCGCAATGATGGCCCGGTCCGGAGCCGGCGCCGCAGCCACTGATCCGCCCGCTGCCGCTCGAAAGCTTCGGGGCGGCATGGGCACATGATCGGTCACCGGCTCGACCGCACGCGATTCGTGCGCGATCCGCTTTATGTTCATCAAGTGCTGGGGACCGATATTGTCGGAAGTGATGTTGTTCCCGACCGCGCCGCAACCCAACGTCATGGCCGGAAACAGTCGTGTCGAATATCCAATGGAACCGTGGACTGCCGGCGTATTCACCACCACACGAAAGGCCGGGACCGCCTTGCCAAATTCCAGGATCGCTTCTTCGTTGTTGGAATGGATCGCGCAGGTGTGGCCGAGTCCGCCGAACCGGAGCAAGCTCGTGGCAAGCTCGGCTGCCTGATGACAATTCTCCACCGTGTAAAAGGCCAGAATGGGAGAGAGCTTCTCAGCCGACAGCGGAAACTGCTTACCGACGCCTTCGAGGGGAGCGATGAGAACTCGCGTAGCGGAGGGCACCTGGATGCCGGCCATTTCGGCAATCACCGCCGGGTGTTTCCCCACAATCTTCGGGTTGGCAGTGAAAGCTGGTTGCAGGATGACGATCTTCCCGAGCATGTCGATTTCGCCCGGAGAGAGAAAATAGGCGCCCTGCTGCCGCAACTCCTCGATAACCTGATCTTTGATGCTGCGGTCCGCCAGGATCGCCTGCTCGGCCGAGCATAAGGTCCCGTAGTCAAAGGTTTTGCCGGTGATGATATCCGCCACCGCCTTGCGGAGATTGGCGGTGCGTTCGATATAGGCAGGCACATTGCCCGGACCCACACCAAAAGCTGGTTTGCCGGAGCTATAGGCCGCGCGCACAAGCCCTGTGCCTCCGGTTGCCAGAATCACGCTCGTCCGCGGGTGGCGCATCAATTCTTGCGTGCCCGCCATCGTGGGATTCCGCATGCAACCGATCAAGCCTTCGGGCGCGCCTGCCTGGAGCGCCGCTTTCGTCATGATGTCCACCGCGGTGCAGATGCAACCATGCGCCGCGGGATGGGGGCTGTGCACGATGCCGTTGCGCGCCTTGAGTGAAATCAGTGTTTTGTAGATCGCCGTCGAGGTGGGGTTGGTGGAAGGAATGATGGCCGCCACCACGCCGACCGGCACCGCTACCTCGATGATGCCGTTTTCCCTGTCCTCGCGCAGGATGCCTACCGTGCGCATCGGCCGGATGGCTTTGTACACATCCACTGACGAGAAGAGATTTTTCTTGATTTTGTCTTTGACGTTGCCGTAGCCCGTTTCTTCTACCGCGTGGCGGGCTAACGGTTCAGCCGCCTGGGTGGCGGCCTCGGCCACCGCATCAATCACCGCGTCCACCTGTTCTTGTGTGAACGCGGCAAATCGCTTCTGCGCCTCGTCCGCCCGCTCGACCAGGTCGCGCGCCATCTGCACCGAAACCAGGTCAGCGTCTCGAATCATAGGCCTCTAACAGCAAGGGTTGCGCAGTCTCGTCCGCCTCAGGCGGGGAGTTCTATTTCTTGCCACCCCCCGGAGGCGCGCCGCCGCCCGGCAGAATCTTTTCCACCATTTCGTGCGGCCGGGGGATGACGTGCACCGCTACCAGCTCGCCCACCCGACGAGCTGCCGCCGCCCCGGCGTCAGTGGCCGCCTTCACCGCCCCTACGTCGCCCCGCACCATCACCGTCACGTATCCGGCACCAATATACTCTTTTCCGATAAGGACCACATTGGCGGCTTTCACCATCGCATCGGACGCCTCAATCGCGCCCACCAGCCCGCGCGTCTCAATCATTCCCAGCGCTTCGTAGGCCATCTCCGCCTCCGTCTGATGACAAGGAATAGAAAAACCACTTCCGCTCGCGTCGGGCTACCCTAGCATGAACAAAAAGCTGAATCAACCTTTGCTTTGCAGCTCCGGAAGGATACCGAAGTTCGCCGCCGCGACGTTGTTCTTGCTCGTGTTTTTGACCAAGTACATCGCCTGGTCAGCCAGCCGCAGCAGCTCCATCCTTGTTTTGGCGTCCGTGGGGTAGGAGGCGATGCCCAAGCTGGCTGTAATCTTCAGATTGAGCCCCTCCTCCTTCAAAAAAACCATCTCGGAAATGAGGTGGTGCAGCCGGCGAGCCACCACGGCAGCGGCTTCCTTGCTGGTTTGGGGCAGCAGAACTACAAACTCGTCGCCGCCATAGCGAAAGGCGTAGTCAATCAGGCGGCAGTGGTTTTTCAAGAGCTGGCCAATTTCTGCCAGCAGCCGGCTGCCGACGAGGTGGCTGTGTTGATCGTTTATCCCCTTGAAATTGTCAAGGTCAATGAAAATGACGGAAAACTCTTGCCCGTGGCGGCTCGACCGATGGATCTCTTTGTCCATCACCACGTGAAGGTAGCGGACGTTGAAGAGGCTGGTGCAATCGTCGGTGATGGTCAGCTCATGGATGCGCTCCATGTGGCGGGCGTTCTCGATGGCGATGGCAGCGTAATCGGCCAATGCCTGAAGCAGCGCCATCTCGCGCCGGCCAAAGCTGTCCCCGCTGATGCAGTTGACCAGCTCGATGACGCCCAGGATTCGCTGTTTGCTGCGGACCGGCACGCAGACGATGGATTCCGTCGTCGTCTGCGTCATCTTATCCACCTGCGAAAGGAAGCGCGCATCTTCGCGCACGTTGGGAACCACCACCGCCTCGCCCGTCTGCGCCACCCAGCCGGCAATGCCCTGCCCCAGCTTGAGTCGAACGTCTTTCAGTTTGGCAGCAGCGTCGCCGGTGGCAATCTCGAAGTAAAGCTCCTGCGCCCCCTCATCCAGCAGCAGCAGCGACCAGGTGTCGGGGTGAAGAAACTCATGGATCTTCTCCATGATCGTCTTCAGAACTTCGTCCAGCTTGAGGGTCGAGGTGAGCGCCTTGCCTACTTCGTGGAAGACGGAAAGTTCCCCGGGCGCCAAGATATCGTGGACAGTAGGAGGAGCAGGGCGCTCTGGCCGCGGCGATCGGCGCCGTTCGGTCCGGTCGGCGTTCTGTGGCTCGTCCACCATTCAGCCCGAAATGCAGCGGCCGCTATTATAGGCTGCGCTTCGAGACCACGCAACGCCCGCCGTTGCCCCCTCCCGAAACTGTTTGACACCCGCTTGGGCCTGTACTTATGATGACCGCAACCGGTGCGAATCGAGGCTCGGAGCCTTGGATGACCTCTTTTGGCGAAAATCTGCGGCGCGAGCGCGAAATGCGCGGCGTGGCCCTCGAGGAGATTGCTGCCGCCACCAAGATCAGTGTGCGCTTTCTGGAATCGCTTGAAAAGGAAGCCTTCGATCGCCTGCCCGGCGGCATTTTTAACCGCGGATTTGTCCGCGCCTACGCTCGATATCTTGGCCTGGACGAAGACAAGTTCCTGGCCGACTATGGGCTCGTTCATCACGATGAGCATGACGTCAAGCCCATCCTGGAAGCCGATGCCAGGAGCGCCCGCATCCAGCTCATTCTTTTTGCTGTGGCCTGCGTTCTGGTTATTGCCGGGATAGCCTGGGGCGGGCTCCATCTCGCCCGGCGATACGGACCGACTGTCCTGGGACGCCTCACCCGGTCAACCGATACCCAGGCAGTCATTCCTTCATCGGTGCCGGTTTCTTCCCAAGCCGGTTCCGCTCCCGGCTCGTCGGGTTTGCCTGCCTCCGCCGAAATCCGGCCGCCGGAGCAAGTTCAAGGCCTGCCCGGCGCTGCTCCTGCCCCTGCCGGGCAAACTTCTGCCGCTGCGCCGACGCTCACCGAACTCGATTTGCAAATTGATGTGCTCGGAGAAACGCGAGTTACGGTCACCGCTGACGGCGTGCGGCAGATTGACCGGTTGCTTCGCCCGCCGGACTCGCGCCGCGTGAAGGCCAAAGACATTATCGAACTTAAGTCCTCCGATGCCAGTGCGGTTGTCCTCACCTTGAACGGGGAAACCCTTCCCCCGCTTGGCCGCCCGGGAGAGTCGCGCAGCTTGACGCTGACGCAAAAGGATCTGAAAGGCAACCCGTAGTCGGCCATGGCGGAACGAAAAATCCTGGAAAATATTCGAGCTGGGTCTGCACCCGAGGTGATTCGCCAAAAGGCGGTGCAGGGTGAACTGCCCGTCTCCCCTCAGGAGCAGGTTGAGATCCTGGCCGTTCTTGCTTGCGACTCCGACCGGGAACTGGCCAGGGCCGCGCGCCAAGCGCTTGGGCGGCTAACCGCGAAGCAACTTCTCCGAGCTTGCTCCGAACGCGATGCTGCTCCTGAGCTGCTTCGATACGCTGCCGGCAAAGATCCTCTCGAACAGCCCCTGCTGGAAGCCCTCCTAAGCCATTCCCATTGCCCCGCGGATGTGTTGATCAAAGTGGCAGGGCATCTTCCCCTCGCACTCGTCGGCTTGGTCCTTGACGATCTGGAACTTATCAGCCGGACCCCGGCGATCCTTGCAGCTTTGGCGAAGAACCGAAAGCTAACCGGCGAACAGCGGGCGCGGGTGGTCGAACTGCGCGCCGAGTTCAGCCGCGAGCCGGCGCCGGTTGCCGCTACGGAAGAAGAGGTTGATGATGCAGAGAAAGAAAGTCTGATGCTCCGCATCTCGCGGATGAAGGTCGGCGAACGTGTTCACACCGCTTTGCTGGGCACGCGCGAAGAAAGGCTGATCCTCGTCCGCGATGCCAGCAAGGTGGTGCAGCGCGCGGTCCTGCAATCGCCCAGAATGACCGAGAGCGATGTGGAAGCGATTGCGACGATGAGAAACGTAAGTGAGGAAGTCCTGCGGAGCATTGCCTCCGACCGAAAATTTCGGAAAAACTATACCATCATCCGCAACCTCGTGAACAACCCCAAGACGCCCATCGACCTGACCCTCCGCTTGCTCAACCTCATGACCATTCAGGATATCCGTCTGCTGAGCGTCAACCGGAATATCCCGGAAACCGTCCGCAACGCTGCTGTCAAGATTCGCCAGCAACGAACCGCATCAATGTAATCCAAGCGAGGCTCGCACCTTGTCCGCGTATTGACGCGCCTGGCGGAGCACCTTCTGTTCGTCAAGAGTGAGAATTTTTCGGTTCCGCATCACCCAGCGACCATCCACCATCACCGATTCCACATCGCTTGCCTTGAGCGCATAGACGATTTGCGATTCGACGTTGTAAAGCGGCACCGCATGGGCGGTGTCCAAAGCAACCACTATGAGATCTGCCTTCTTGCCTGCTTCGAGCGAACCGATCTCTTTGCCCATGCCCAGGGCTCGAGCGCCCAGGATGGTGGCCATTTCGAGGGCCTGTCGCGCCGGCAATGCGCGCGGATCGCCAAGATGCAACTTGTGCAGCTTTGCCGCCAGGTCCATTTCCTCGAACATATTGAGGTCATTGTTGCTCGCTGCGCCGTCGGTCCCGAGCCCGACCACCACACCGGCTTTGAGCATTTCCACCACCGGTGCCACGCCGCTTCCCAGCTTCATGTTGCTGGAAGGATTGTGCGCAATGGCTGCCCCGTGTTTCTGAAGCAGGGCAATGTCCTTCGCGTCCACCCAGACGCCGTGCGCGGCCAGCACGTCCGGACCGAGTACACCCAGTTTTTCAAGGTAGGCTACCGGGGAAAGTCCGTGCTCGCGCCGCGAGTCCTCGACTTCTTTCTTGGTTTCGGACAGGTGAATGAGGATCGGCGCGTGATGATCGCGGGCCAGCTTGGCCGATGCCTGGAGCGTGGCCGCTGGCAAGAGATAAATGGAATGCGGAGCGACCGCCGGCACCACCAGGGGATGTCCCTGCCACCGCTTCAGAAAAGTCTCTGTAAAACGCAGTGTCTCTTCGGGCGTTTTGAAATCGGGCGCCGGAATATGGATGATCGTCTCACCCAGAACGCCGCGAATACCGGCTTCGGCTGCCGCTTTGGCCACCTGGTCTTCGAAGTAGTACATGTCGGCAAACGTCGTGGTGCCGCCGCGAATCATTTCCAAGCAAGCGAGCTTCGAGCCCCACTCGACAAAATCCGCAGTCGTAAAGCGCGACTCGGCCGGGAAAATATACTTCTCGAGCCACTCTTGCAACGCCAGGTCATCGGCGAGGCCGCGATAAAGCGTCATCGCCGCATGGGTGTGGGTGTTGACCAGGCCGGGCATCACCAGCTTTCCCGTCAAATTCACCCTTTTGCCGCTGTATTTCCGCTCGAGGTCCGCGCGCGGTCCGACCGCCAGGATTCTTCCCCGGCGAATGGCAATGGCGCCGTTTTCCAGGACGTGATGGTCCGGATCGACGGTAACAATTCTTGCGCCCACCAGCAGCCAGTCCGCCCCTTCCGCCGGCCCCGCGCCAACCTGCACAGCGCTTACTGCGACAATCAGCAACAGGAATATCGTGAGGCTATATCTCATCGAGGCACCTCAACCGAACGAAGGTCAGCGGAAGACTACAGGAAGCGATGGTCGAAAGGCTTGGGAAAAAGTTTGCGGGTGCGGTAGCTTTTCGTCCTTCCCTTCAAATTCGCGAGTATGATTTCAATGTCCCCGCAAAATTCCCAAATGATTTGTCGGCATGCCCCACAAGGCGGCGTCAGTTTTTCCGTATCGGTAGCGACGGCGATGCGGGTGAACTTTTTGTGGCCTTCCGAAACCGCTTTGAAGATCGCCACCCGCTCGGCGCAGACGGTAAGGCCGTAGGTCGAGTTCTCAATATTGCACCCCGTGAAGATTTGGCCGTCGGCTGTCTCCACCGCCGCGCCCACCTTGAAATGGGAATAGGGTTCGTGGGCTCGAAGCCGGGCCCTTTCGGCAGCGGCAATGAGTTTTTCTTTCTGCGTCACGCCGGCTCCGCCGCCATGCGGGAAATCACTGCTTTGAGCAAGGCCACAAACTGATTCCGAACCTTGGCGCCCGCTTCCAGCACCTCTTCGTGATGGATGGGCTTGTCGAGAATTCCCGCCGCCATATTCGTCACGCAGGAGATCCCGAGAACCTCGATTCCCATGTGGCTTGCGACAATCACCTCGGGCACGGTGGACATCCCGACCATGTCCGCCCCGATCTTTTCCAGGTACCGAATCTCCGCCGGTGTCTCATAGCTTGGCCCGCTCAGGCAGGCATAAACCCCCTCGCTCAATCCGATGCCGAGCCGCTGCGCCTCCTCCCTTGCCATTTTGCGGAAGCGCTTCGAATAGGCGCGGGTCATGTCTGGGAAGCGCGGGCCGAACTTTTCCTCGTTGGGACCGAGCAGCGGGTTCGAGCCCTGCAGATTGATGTGGTCGCGGATCAGCACGAGCCCGCACTCGCTGAACTGCCGGTTGATCCCCCCGGCGGCATTCGTGAGGATCACCGAGCGGATTCCCATCCGGCCAAACACGCGCACGGGCAACGTAACTTCCTGGAGCGAATACCCTTCGTAGAAGTGAGCGCGGCCGCTCATCACCGCCACCGGAATTTCTCCCACTTTTCCGATCACCAGCTCGCCGGCGTGGCCAACGGCGGTGGAACACGGGAAGCCCGGAATCTTTTGATAGGGTATCCGTCTCGCCTGCGTCAGTTCGTCGGCAAACGCGCCCAGGCCCGAGCCGAGCACAAGCCCGATCTTCGGACGCAGCCGCGTTCTCTTGAGGACGTACCTCGCCCCCTTTTCTGCGCGCTGATATGCAAGACTGGGCCTCGCCCCGGACGCCATGGCGCGCATCATAGCAGAATTCCGGCAATCGAGGCGGACATCAGGTTGGCCATCGTGCCGGCCAGCATGGCCCGCAAACCGAGCCGGGCGAGATCGTTCTTTCGGTCGGGGGCAAGCGCGCCGATGCCGCCGATTTGAATGCCGATGGAACCGAAATTGGCGAAGCCGCAAAGGGCAAAGGTGGCGATGGTGAAGGAGCGCGGGTCTAGCGCCGCCTTGAGCGGCCCGAGTTGCGAATAGGCGATCAGTTCATTCAAAACCATGCGCGTCCCGAGCAGGTTGCCGATCGTCGCGCAGTCGCGCCACGGCACGCCGATCAGCCACGCCACCGGAGCAAAAACCCAGCCGAAGATCATCTCCAGGCTGCTCGGAAAAGAGCCGAAGCCATAGCGCCCAAAAAGATTGTGCAACCCGCCCAGGACTCCGTTCGCCAGCGCAATCAACGCCAGAAAGGAGATGAGCATCGCCGCCACATTGATGGCCAGGTGCATGCCGTCGCCGGTGCCGCGCGCGACGGCTCCGAGGAAATTCACATCCGTCTTGCCGACCTCCAGTTCCACTTTGCCGGCCGTCTTCGGGTGCTCGGTTTCGGGCACAAACATTTTGGCCATCAAGATCGTCCCCGGAGCGGTCATGATAACCGCCGTGAGCAGGTGTTTGGCCTCGATGCCGAAGAGAATATAGGCCGCCATAATTCCTCCGGAGACGTGCGCCATCCCGGATGTCATGATCGTCATCAGCTCGGAGCGGGTTGTCTCCGGAAGATAGGGCCGGATCGTCAGTGGAGCTTCTGTCTGCCCCATAAAGATGCTCGCCGCCACGTTCAGCGATTCTGCGCCGCTCGCCCCCATCACGGCCGTCATCACCCGGGCGAAGGCGCGGATAATCACCTGCATGACCCCGAAGTAATAGAGCACCGCAAAAAGCGCGGCCACAAAGATGATCGTGGGCAGGACTTGAAAAGCAAAATAAAAACCGAGCGAGGAACCTTTCTCGCCGAGGAGGCCGAAAACAAATTTCGACCCGGCGAAGGAATAACTCAGGAGCTGATTCACCGCATCGCCGGCTACCCGAAATATGCTCCGGCCGACCTGGGTCTTGAGCACGAAAAGGGCAAAAGCAAACTGCAAGCCCAGCCCCCAGAGTACCGTCTTCAAGCGGATGGCGCGGCGATTCGTCGAAAAAACGTAAGCAATCGCCAGCATGGCCAATATTCCGAGCAGACCGGAAAGCCGCCACATATCATCTCCTCCCGGCCCCGCCCACGGCGGGGCAGGCGTAGCGATTTCTATTCCAAGGTCTCAAAAACAAGTGGCCGCCGGGCGGGCGACCTCCCCCCCATCCGGTACGCAGCCGTCACCATGGCGCGAGCCGCTTCCATTTTGGCATCGTCGTTGTAATGGAGCGTGACCAGCGGCTCGCCCCGGCTGACTCGGTCGCCCACCTTGCGGTGGACGATCAGGCCCACCGCCGGATCAATCCGGTCTTCCACCCGTTCGCGTCCGGCCCCGAGGCGGCAGCAGGCGATCCCGAGCAGCTCGCACTCGATGCTTTCCACGATTCCGTCCGCCTCGGCGGCAATGACGCATTGTTTCTTGCCCGTCGGCAATCGCCTGTAGTCGTCCAGGACCTGCGGGTCACCGCCTTGCAATTCGACGATTTTTCGAAATGTCTCGAGCGCGCGCCCGCTCGCAATTTCTTGAGCCGCTTTTTTTCTTCCTTCCGCCAGGTTGCTGGACTTCCCCCCCAGAACGAGCATCCAGCCGGCCAACTCCAGGCAAAGTTCTCGCAGATCGCGTGGGCCACCGCCCTTGAGCGTTTCGACCGACTCGATGACTTCGAGCGAATTGCCGGCCGCGTTCCCGAGCGGCTGGTCCATGTCGGTGATCAGCGCGACGACTTTCTTCTGAACCCGTTTGCCGATTTCCACCATGAGCCCGGCCAGCTCGCGCGAATCTTCCAGCCGTTTCATGAACGCCCCGGAACCGGTTTTCACGTCGAGGACCAGGCCGTCAATCCCTTCCGCCAGCTTCTTGCTCATGATCGAGGCAGTGATGAGAAATTTGCTTTCCACCGTCGCCGTGACATCGCGCAGGGCATAAATGCGCTTATCGGCCGGGGCAATCTCTTTCGTCTGGCCGATCAGCCCGCAATTCACGGTTTCGAGCATTTTCCGGAATTCCTGGAGCGATAGATTGACGCGAAAGCCGGGGATGGATTCGAGTTTATCCAGAGTGCCGCCGGAATGCCCCAGTCCGCGGCCGGAGATCATCGGGACGATCACGCCGGCTGAGGCGGCGATGGGAGCAATGACGAGCGATGTCTTGTCGCCCACCCCGCCGGTCGAGTGCTTGTCCACTTTCCTCCCCGGCAGGCCGCTCAGGTCAAGCACCTCCCCGGAACGGAGCATGGCCTCCGTCAAGTCGGCAGTCTCGCGGCGAGTGAGACCTTGAAAGTAGATTGCCATCAGCAACGCCGAAGCTTGATAGTCCGGCAACTGCTCTCGGGTGTAGCCCTCAACGAAGGCCAAAATCTCGTCGCGGCTCAACTCGAGCCCATCTCGTTTTTTTCGGATGATGTCGAGGATGCGCATCCTTCGGCAAGCTCAGGACAAGTTCCTTCGTCCCGCCCTGCGGGATCAGGACAAGTTCCTTCGTCCCGCCCTGCGGGATCAGGACAAGTCCCTTCGTCCCGCCCTGCGGGATCAGGACAAGTTCCTTCGTCCCGCCCTGCGGGATCAGGACAAGTTCCTTCGTCAAGCTCAGGACAAGTCCCTCAG
>Ga0209002_10000849_pt1 | contig 24609 bp, 37 predicted proteins | sample Rifsed16ft2_FD_184010 | JGI IMG/M metagenome (GOLD analysis project Ga0209002, IMG submission 184010) | Soil microbial communities from Rifle, Colorado, USA - sediment 16ft 2 (version 2) | ecosystem: Environmental > Terrestrial > Deep subsurface > Rock core/Sediment | place: Rifle, Colorado... | reverse complement strand
GTGGGACTGGCACGAGCCACTTGTCGGATGACCGCCGCCATCACCCGGCTGACACCTATCCTACGTCGCCGCCGAGGTGTGCGACGGACAGCGTGAACGATGCGTCCTCGTCACGGACCCGCCCTATGGAATCCACCACGCTACGGACTTTCATTCGCGCGGACGCGACAACTTGGCATCATGCCGAGACTACCCGGCAGTGATCGGTGACGCCGAGCCGTTCGATCCTGCACCACTTCTCTCGCTCGGGATGCCCACATGCCTTTGGGGTGCGAATCGGCCCACTTCTCCGGCGAGATGCCGAGATAGGTGAAGGTCCAGTCGCCGAGCGCCTCGCGCGCCTTGATGATCTCGCGCGCCTGCACTAGGGTCGTCTCCCGCGACGAGTTCTCCTCGCCGTCGGTGATGACGAGGCACAACACCCGCTCAGCGGCCTGCTTGTGCTTGTCCGCGAGCCGCACGCCCTCGGCGAGGGCGTCGAGCAGCGCCGTCATGCCGCCAGGCGCGTACGTCGCTGCGGTCAGCGGCGGCACGTCGGCGATCGGCAGCGCGGCGTGGATCACGGTCTTCTCCGTGTTGAACGTGACGAGCGACAACCGGCACTCGCCCGGCTGCGCCTTCTGCTCGTCGAGGAAGCGGTTGAACCCGCCGATCACGTCGCCCTTCTTCAACTCCATCGAGCCGCTCTGATCGAGAATCACGTTGATGAGCGTTGCGGTTGACATTGGTCTCCCTCCTATGGATTCAAGGTTGCTGCTCGCTCCACCGCCGTAGCCATGCCTCCAGCGCGTAGGTTCTGAGCTTCTGCTCCGCGATCCGCCGCTCCACGGCGCGGCGCACCTCGTCCGGCGTCATGCCGGGTCCGCCCGACCAGCGCGCCGTCTCGCCATCCATGTAGACGCGGAGGTCCCCGATGTCGGCGCCCCAGGCTCCCAAGTCAATCATCGACCGCCTCCTTGATCGCCCGCCACAGGTCCGCGAGCACGGCGGCCTGGAACGCGCTCTCTGGCTCCGCAGCGGCCTGGACGAACAGCGCGTCGAGATGCTCGTACCGCTTGTAGACGCGCGTGATCGCGGGGTGAGTCATCTCGCCTCCTGCTCGCTCCAGGCGCGCATCCACGCCTCCAGCGCGTTGGCCCTCGCCCGCAGCGCCGCGATCAAGGCGAGCACGTCGTCCTGGACGTCGACACCGTCCTCGGCCGAGTACCGCGCCGCGCCGTCCGCCTCGATGCGGACCCGCAGACCGTCATGTACGTCGTCGTGCCAGCGGTCAGGCATCGAAGAGATCCTCCTGATGCTTCTGGTACAGCGTCAGCGCCACGCTCCGGCGCGCGTGTTCCTCTGGATCAGACGCGCGCCCCCACGCCATACGCGACGGAGCTTTCGGGCCATCACGATGCGACGCCCCCTGAGGTCTTGCTGGTCATGAGCCGAGAACCATTGGCCAATCGCCACTCCTTCTCCCGCTCGCGTTTCGCCTGGCCGGCGCAGGTGGCCGGCGGCGGGCAGTACCGGCGATTCTTCGCGCCGCCCGGCGCGAGCGGCAGGAACTGGTGACACCAGAGGCACGTGGAAGTCACGACGGGGCACGGATTGCCCGACGCGCGCGGCGCCTTGATCTCCGGTGGCTTCACAAGCTGCCCGTCCTCGGTCACCCACCATGAGTGGCCGTGGACGCAGACGACGCGCACGAGCGGCACCTCGGCCATGCGCGGCACCGGCTCGATCGTCACGGGCCGGCACGTCTCGGCGTGGGTCATGGTGATGGCTCTTTCGCCGCGGCGCGTACGGCGTTCAGCGTCGCCCGACACAGCGGCGCGTAGCTGAGCCACTTCAGCACCGCCGCGTGGAGTTCCGTCAGCGCCGTCTTGTCCACGAGGTCCCACACCCACGAATCGTCCCGCGTGCCGCGGATGTTACGGCCCTTCGCGGCGAGCTGGTCGCCGAGGATGAGGGCGCGTTCCATCTCGTCGGCGAGGTGCGCGATCTGCTCAGCGATTGGCATGGGGTGTCCCCTGCATCTGCCCCGGCGTGAGCGTGAAGTCATGGACTTCAAAGACTTCCTTCTCATGCGTTCACTCTCGCGATCAGCGGCGCCGGGTCCACACGCCCCGCCTCGGCGGCAGACCACGAGCCGAGGCTGACTCCGGCGCGCACCGCGGCCGTCAGCATCGAGGTGTACTCGCCGGTCAGCCGATAACGCTGGAGGCGCTTGCCTTCGGCGATCCAGCGCGCACGCTCGTCGCTGATCTCCCCGGTGCCCTCGCACGTGGGGCACGGAAGGATCATCGGACGGAAACCGCGCGGGCCGCATCCGATCCCCGCCCGCTCCTTCTCGCCCTGGCAGGTTGGACAGGTCACGCGACACCGGCCTTGCGGCGTAGGTAGGCGAGAGCCTGCACCGCTTCGTCCCTCAGCGTCAGCTCAATCCCATCCATCGCGCGCATCAACTCCTTCGGCGTCGTCTCCAGCACGGCGCGGAGGGCGGCGATGAGCGCGAGGACATGCTTCGGGCCGAGCGCGGCGAACGCCGTGAAGCAGTCGATGTCTGCTCCGTCCGCGACCCGAAACGGCGTGTCAATCGCTTCGCGCGCCAGCCGCTCGATCGCGTCGAGGTCAAGCATGGGTCGCCTTCTTCTTCACGATCTTCCCGAAGGTCCGGGCCGCGTGCAGTTGGCTGACGATGAGTGCGGCCAAGGTCTCATCGCTCGCAGCCCGACTCGTCACGACGTAGAGCACGATGGCGCCGGGCCGCGGCATGTCGATTTCGACGCGCGCGACGACGGCCCGCCGCACCTCACTCAGCACGTCGAGGACCTCGATCATGGCCGCGTTGTCGCGCCGCAGCGCCGCGCAGGAGGCGCAGGGCTCAGGCTCAGCCATCCGCCGCCTCCTCCCGCCGCCTCCTCGCCCACACGAGTAGCGCCCGCTTCGCCGAGGCGGCGGACTCGTGCCGCGACCGTGTCCCGGTCACCATGGCGCCGGAGTCCGTCGCGTAGCCGCGGTAGACCGCGGCAAGCCAGTGCCTCCGACCGTCTTCGTGTGCTCTTGCCGTGCGCCGAGATGGTGCGTCCACGTCCTCTCTGGCCTGTCAGGCATCCGCCGCCTCCTGCTTCCCGCGGCGACGCGGGCGCTTCGTCTCCTCGATCTGGCCGATCTGCTCGGCGACGAGATCGAGCGCAAGGAGCACGGACCGATACTCGAACTCGTCTGGCGCCTTGTCCGCCAGCAGGGTAACGATCTTTTCGCGGGCCACGAAGTTGAGCCGCAGCGCCTCGGCCTTGTGGCTGGTCATGCCCTCGCCTCCCGTCGGCCCATGATCCGCGCGTGCTGGCGGCAGTAGAAATAGCCTGGCGGCGCGAGGAGGTCGCGCAAGCACTGTCGCCCGTGCCAGCGGGGGCCTCCATCGAATACCTCATAGGCGCACCGCCCTGGCTCGTACTTGGTGCCGTTAGGATTCCCGGCCCACCTGCCGTAGCGGTACCTCTTCGCCTGCTGCTTCGTCCGCGGAATCACGGCTGCTCCTTGATCGCAGCCTTGACGGTCTCGATCTCCCGCCGCAGCCACGCCTCCGCCGCGCGCTGAGCCGCTTGCCGCGACGCATGTCGTGTCGACCGACTCCACGGGCACAGCGCCTTCACGCCGACCATGTTGCCTCGGTACACGGCCTTGCTCCAGGATCGGCCCGAGCGGGAGAAAAACACGCGAAGCAGAAACGGGGCCTCAGGGAGTGGGAGAACGACGACCCTGGTCCAGCCGTGTCGCGAGTAGCGCCAGGGCCAGGTCACTGGGCGCGTCACTTCTGCACCGTCGTCCGAACCGACTGGAATTTGACGCCAGGCACCTTAACCGCGTCCTTCGTGTGCCGGGCAAAGGCATTGGCGCCATGACCATTGAACGCGAGCAGTTGCAGCGCGACGCCCCCGGCGACCTTGCCTTCGATCACGCCCTGGATGAGATCGTGGAGGCTCAGGAGCGTGGCCTGCCATGTCGTCGAGAAGCTCGTCCCCTCCGGCCGCGTGTACTCAGGCACCGCTGCCGGCGGGACGAACACGGGCTTCGGAGCCGGTGCCTCGACCACGATGGGCGCGCTCACGATGCGCTCCGCCGTCACCGCGTCTCCGCGCGCCTCGGCTGCCGCCGCCGCTTCGAGCCGCCGGTCCTCGGCCTCGCGCCGAAGCCGCGTCGTCTCGTCGGCCACGCGCTGCCGCTCGGCCGCTTCGAGCCGCTCACGCTCGCGGGCCTGGGCTGCGAGGGCCTCGTTGCGGATCCAAGTCTGCTCGGCGTCCCACGCCGCCAACTTCTTGCCGTCGATGCTCTCGGCCCGCAGCGCCGGCGCGCACAACTCGTCGATCTTGGCCACGGTCAGCTTCCACGCCGCATGCTGGGCGGCTCGGATCGGGTCGAGATGCTCCGCCACCTTGTCCCGATACGCCTTGCACGCGCGCCGATGCTCCGCGACCGCCTCCATGCTCGCCGCGTCTGCGATCACGAAGGCGTGGGCCTGGGCCACCAGCGCGTGGCCCTCGGGCGCGATGCGTTGCTCGATCACGGCCAGTTCAGTTGTCGCCATGCTGCTCATCCTTTCTCTCGCGCCCCTGTTCGTCCGCGCGAAGCTCCTTGAGTCGCTCGGCGCCGTGCGCGCGGCAGTAGCGCCCCTGGCCCGAGTTGTAGCTGTTGAAGACCTCGACCAGCGCGCGCTTCGTGCAGCGCGAGCGGTCGCAGCGAAGGGTCAGCGGCCGGATGTGGGCGCTCATCGTCTCATCTCCTGTTGCGCGCGGTAGACGACGAGGGCGGCCTGGAACACGCTCCACGCCGCGTCGAGCCCGGGCCACCGGCCGTGCGGATCAGGCTCCGTCACGTCGGTCAGGCGGTACGCGTCGTCGGTCAACTCGACGACGAGGCCCGTCGTGATCGGCGACTCCCAGGGCACCACCGTTCGCTGCGCTTTCTGCCAGTCCTGCTTCAACGAGTTGCACCACGCGCGGTACGCAGCGATCTGATATGACGCGGCCCGCAGGTCCGTGCTCCACGGCTTCCAATCAACGACCACGAGGTTGCCGTTGTGGTCCCCAAAGCGGTCGACATGGCCCCGGTAGCCCCACACCCTGTTCTCGACCAACGCCTCGCTCACGAGCGGCTTGTGGCCTGTGTCCGCCAGGAAGCGCCGGTAGCCGCCGAGCAGCGGCTCCTGCTCCGGCTCCAGATAGCCGTAGTGATCTGCCGCGATGGCTTCGTGGCGCGCGATGCCACGCTCCCTCGCCGCGTCCAGCCTGGCCTCGGGCACCGCGAAGTAGTCGGGCGCGAGGCCGACGGCGCGCAATATCTCTGAAACTCGCGGAAGCTTCAGGTCGCTCATGCGCCCGGCTCCTGCCGCCCCGCCTTGAGGCGCTCCACAAGCGGCTCGTACTCGGAGACGAGAATCTCCTTCGTCGACCCGAAGCCCTTGGCACCGATCAGGTCCTTCACGGCGCCTTCGTCCCAGCCGTGTCCGCGCGCGATGGCCCAGAACCGCTTCTGCTGGGGCCCGGAGATCGTGGCGACCTCATCTCTGGCGGGCTCCACGCCGTCCTGAGCCTGTGCCGCGTCTGCCGGCGTCGGTGTCAGCACCGCGTCGCCGCGCGCTTGCGCCATCTCATCGTGCGTGTAGAGTCCGCTCAACTCCTGTGGGAACGCCTTGCGGAGCGCCAACGATTCGGCGCACTTCGCGAGTTGGTTGTCCGCCATCTTGACCCACATCGACGTCGGCTTGCCCTCGCGGTCACGCTGCACGTAGGATTCCCATCGCGCGATGCCGATCATGGGTTCGCGAAACCCCGCTCGGTACACGCCGATGCGAGCAGCGAGGGGTGGCTCGGAGGCGAGCCATACGTCCCGCCACGTGCCGTTCGGTCCGCACCATGCCGGGGGTGTCTGGCCCTCGTACTCGCCTGTGCGCGCCGCGATGAGCCGGAAGCCGTCGATGCTGGTCTGTGGCGTCATGATTTCGCGGCGTTCGCGAGCATCCCACCGCTTGATGAAGTAGATTTGCCGCGCGAACGGGTCGAGCCGTGTCCGCTCGCAGACGCGGATGGCGAGGCGGAGCTCGTCGTCCGTGGCCCCCCGCGCAATGGTGCGCTTGAGCAATTCGATCTGCTCGCGAGTGAAACTCAGCGGCGCCACGGTATCCGTCACCGTTGTCAACGCCTCGCCCGGTGTGCTACGCTCTCCCTGTTGTTCGGTCATGTTCTCCTCCTGGAGCCCCCGCTCGACGCCATCGGGCGGGGGTCTGTGCGGTTACGCCTCAGCCCTCGCCAAGGCCGCCCTCGCCGCAACGCATTCAGGGTGTTCGCAGGTCCATCCCTCGTCGCAGAACTCGACGAGTTCCGCCGGTCCACTCTGTCCGCCGAGCGCGACGCCACGCAAGGCCGCCGCGAGGGCCTCAACGAGGCTCACGCCGGCCACCGTAGCGGCGCCGCCGTCGGCGTCTGCCACACCCGGACCCGGCCCCACCAGCGCCGCCCAAACGGGCGAATCGCCGGCATCCAGAACCAGAGGCCGAGGTAGACGGAGGGAATCATCACCGTCGCGCCCCGTACAGAGCGGCACACCCGAACACCGCCACGCCCACGGCCCACCAGCCGCCCAGCAGCCTCATGGCTTCGTCCTCAGTTCCTCGACTTTGCCCAGCGCCTCGATCTTCTTCAGTTCACCGCAGCCATCGACGGAACATCGGAAGATGAGGGTCGTGACGCCGAACGTCAACTGGCTCAGCGTTTTGCCATCCACGCCGCTCATCTTCAACTCCGGCGGTGATGCTGCCCATGTACGTGCGTACTCGCTCCAGACGTGACGGTGAAATAGGCTCACGATTCTTTGCCGGTGGCAGAGGCGTACATGTCCACGCGCACGAGGTTGAGCGCACGCAGGACCTTGCGACCAGGCCGGCGCTTCGCCGCGAGGATGTCCCCGAGATACTGCGGGGAGATCCCAAGTTGGTCCGCCACGCGCTTCTGGTTGCCATCCGCGGCAACCAGGTTTCGGAGACGCGTGACCACTTGGTCCGTCGTCAGTGCACGTCTCATGGCGCGCACTGTACGCTAATCAGCGGATGCGTGTCAAGCGGATTGTTTTTCGCACCGCGGGCAGAGCCGAACGAGGCTCGTGTCCTTCGGCGTCGGGCTCACCGCGAAGGTCCACGCGACACCGCACTGCGGGCAGCGGAGGGTGAACATCAATCGCTCCTGCGTGTCTCGCGGCAGTAGAGGCAGTGGCCGGTCTCGCACCGCTGGCACAGGTGCCGCGGATCGCAGCCACAGATCGGACAGTTCAGTAGGTCCACGTCACCCTTTGCGGATGCGTGCGCGAGACGCCGACGTGGAGAAATCGAGGGGGCGCAATGCCGTAGCGCAGGAAGCCGGCGGCCCGGAGCGCCTCGATCATGGCCCAACACTCGCCGCTCGTGTGGCAGGCCAGATCGGCGGCCTCGCCGGTCAGGTGCTCCGAGTCCGGCTTGCCGCCCTCGTGAGCATTCCACGCGGCGCACCGCGGTCCGCTCGTGACGCGGAGCGGCGCCCCGTAGGCGCGACGCATCACCTCCAGCATGGCGAGGAGGAGGCTCGACGGCGGCGGGGCGTCGCACTCGGGCCGGCCACACCCGCAGGCGAAAAGCCGCGGATCGATCGCGGGCGAGAAATGCTCGGTGATCATCGCCTGAACCGCTCAGGTTCCTCGAGGCGTCGCCGCAACGTCTCCAGCTCAGCGGGCGTCCGGCTCAGAATCCAGGCGAGTTCATCGAGCGTTTCGCGATACCGCAGTTCCATTCTGGCCTGACTGCGCAGGAGCTCCTCGATCTGCGCCTGCCGTTCCTTACGGACCTCGGCGAAGGCTACGGTCATGCTTCGGTGGTCCGTTCCCACGGACCAGACGAGCCAGCCGAGCGCGACACCGAGCAGCATGACGACCAGCGCCAGGATGCCGGCTACGCCATGGACGCGAAGATGCTGCTGACCTACGGCCAGATCGACGCCATTCTGGCCAACGGCATTGCCCTTGTCGCCCTTGTCGCCCTTCTCGCCGCGCGTCGATTCGTCCTGCAAACGAATCGGCTCACCGTGGCGAATCAGATCGCGCGAGATCGACGGCCGAGACTCACGCGGGTCCATTTAGCGCAGCGTCGGCTCAGTGACGCGCGGATCGAATATGCGCGATCCCGTCTTCTGCATGGCGAGGTCGAGGATCTGCTGGAGGATCGGCGGCACCGTGCCGGGATGCTGGCCGACGTATCGGCTCACGTTCGGGAACAGTGTCCGCAACGGGGCCGTCACGCCCCCCGTGAAGCCTTGCGTTCTCCCGCCCGCCACCTCATAGGCGGGGTCGAGGAAGCTGCCCGTACCCCGCGACGGCATGTCGGCGCCCTGTCGAGCGCCGCGCAGCATGGAGCGGATGAGGCGGTCATAGCCGGCCTCTCCAATGTCGGGATGCCGGATGAGCGCGGAGCGAATCTCCGGGGCCTGGAGCGCCTTCGCCGCAGCGGGCCAGTTGATGCGCGTCCCGCTCGGGCCTTGGACGTACTCATTCGGCTGACCGAAGAGCCGCGTCAGGATCGTATCCGCGGCCGACATGGTCGGCGCCGGCGGCTCTGGCGGGATGTCGGGGTAGACGCGGGCCGGGCGAAGTGGTCGCTCCGGGATCACTGGCGCCACGTCGAGGGGGCGGACCGGCTCGATCGGGACGACGGGATGGCGTGGAGCGTCCATGGACATGCCGCGCACGCCGGTGCTGATCTCGCCATACGCCCCCTCGCCGATCTTCGGCTTGACCGCGATCTCGGTGCGCGGCTTGAGTAGTCGACTACTGAGCGCCGGCGCGTTGATCTCACCCGTCGGCGTCCACGTCGTGTTTGGCTGGAGGATCTCGCGCAGGGTCGTGATGCCTTGCTTGTACTCTTGCTGCCCCGAGCGGAACACGTCGCCCAGGCCCTCGCCCGCCGTGTTGAGCGCCGATTCGATCTCCCGTGAGGCACGCCCGTAGCGCCGACGGAAGTTCCTGCCGATCAAGTCCCGGTCTGCTGGGTTGCGCTGGAGCTGCGTTCGCGCATCGAGCCTGAGGCGCGACAGTGCGTCAATGGCCTGTCTCACCGAGACCACGGGGAGTTCGCCTTCGACCGCAGCGAATAGGCTCGGAACGCTGATCCCACCGGGCACGGCGGTTTCGAGTCGCCGCGTGACGGCCTCCTTCGCTTCGCCCAAGACGCGGCGCCCACCCCCCGTCGCCGCGCCGCGAAGCGAAGCAGTGCCAGGCGGACCGAACGCCGGCCCGAGTTGCGGCACGGCGCGGGTGATGATGCCCTGAAGTTCGGCCGCGTTCTGCTCCCGGAGTGTCGCATCGGCCCGTTGGCCAGCGGCCTCGGACGCGGTGCGCGCCGCCGCGGTCGCTTCCTGCGCCTCGCGTTGCCGCCGCTGCCATTGCGTGCGCCAGTCGGCTTGACCCGCCTCTGTGGCTTCTCGCGCAACCTGTTGGCGTCGCTGCCACTCCGCGCGCCAATCTTCTCGACCGCGCACCGTTTGCTCCGCCGCCTCTCGGCGCGCCGCGGTCGCGGCGTCGCGCTGGGCGGCCTGCGCCGCCGCGTAGCCCGCCATCCCTTGCTCGCGCCGCGTGATCGCCTGAGCCGTCGCGTCGAGAACGTCCACGGGGGTCCGCACGCCGGTCAGCCCGAAGTCCTCCAACGTTCGCCCCACGCGCGCCGTGTCCTGGCGCGAGATCAGCCCCTTCATGCCGGGCAACCACGTCACGCCTTGTCCTACGCCGGCCCCGATCGCTTCGCCGGCGAGAGCCCCGCCGCCTCCGATCGCGGCGCCTTTGCCCGGCATCTCGCCACTGGCCAACCCGCCCGCCTCGCCGCCGATCGTTCCGCCGGCCACGCGCGCGGCCACAGGGCCAGCCGCGGGGCGCGCGGCCATGAAGGCACGCACCGCGGCGGGAGCGAATCGGCCCGCCGCCAACGGCGGCGCCAGCATGACGCCAACCAGCGCCAACGCTTCGGTCGGCGTTTGGGGGACAACCGCCTCAGCCGTAGCCCGTCCTGTTCCTGGTGGCGATGGTGGCGGCTTGAACAGGCCAAAGCCACGGTCCATCCAGTCAAGTGCCGCGCCGGTTTTCTCGGCCGCCGCCGTCAACGGATCGCCAACGATCTTCTGGTAAATCGTGCGCGGCGGCGGTGGTTGCCACAACGGAGCCCCAATCCCAGGTGCGCGAGCCGGCGCGGCCCGCGCCGCGGCGCCAGCAGTCGGCGCGTTGGCCTTCGCGTACTCAAGCACCTGCTGCTCAGTCGCGGTGTCCGGCGCCGTCACCTCGAAGGTCTGGCCATCCGGGCGCGTGATCTCGTAGGTGGCCATGGCCTTACTGTTTCCGCCTGATGCTCCAGCCGTCACCAGAGGGGTGAGGAATAGACGTCGGCGGCGGCGCCGGATCCGATGCGGAAGCGCCACCCCTGAATCCCCGCGCCGACAACTCGGCCTCTCGATTGGCCAGCAACTCCTGCGTCAGCCTCGTGGCCCGAGCCAGCTTCGCCTTGAATACCACCTCTGGATCAGTTGCCAAGGGGAGTTCGCGCTTGAGTCGCACGAATTCCTGCTCATTGATCTGCTTGCCCGACTTCAGATAGATGATCGAGTTCTGAATGCTCGCGAGTTCGGAACGGAACGTCGCTTCTTCTGCACTCGCTCCGATTCCGGTCGCGGTTCTCGCGCGACCAACATTGCCCGCGACTGGTCCGACAAACGACGGATCATAGATGTCTCCGACGCGCTTCAGTTGACCGAGCAGCGTCCTGAAGTCGGCAAGATTCACCGTCTGCTCCGCCGACAGCGGTTGCGTCTTGGGCGGTCCCTGGACACCTCCGCCGGGAAGTCGAGTAGGACCGGGCGGTCCAGGTGCCGCAGGAGACGGAAGGGCCGCGCCACGTCCGCCGGACGATGGCGGCGGGATCGCAAAAGTCCTCGGAACAGCGCCACCACCTTCGGTGTAAGGCGTCATCGCCGTCACGGCGCTGAACAGCGCGCCGGCATAGCCTGGCATCTCGGGGCGCCAACCCGCATCGGCAAGAGCGCGCTCGGCAAGACCGTGTTGCCACGGCGGCGGCTCGTACCGCGTGCTGACTTCTCCCTGCGCGGTCACAGTGGGGATGGGCCGGCTCCCGGCCGGAGGTGTGAAATCCGGGCTGGCCGACCGTGGGATGGGCTGATACTTGCCGCCCACGAACGCGCCGGGCGATCCTCGCGGAACTGGCGTGATCTTCTGCTCGGCGCCCGTTAGTTGGGGCAGCATCCCTTTGAGCAGCTCCCAGCCTTCCGGTGATTCAGCCAAGCTCCGGTACTTCGACAGTCCCGGGAATGCCGGAGACTGCTCTGGCGCCTCCGATGGTGCCCCACCTGCCGCGACCACGCCCGAGCTTGACGGTGGGCCCTGCTGACCGATCAGTCCCTCCATGACCCTGGATCGGCCTTGCCGCTGCTGCTCGTTCAACTGTTGCTTTTCGGCCAACGTCAGCATTGGCCCGGCGATGCTCGTCGGTACTCGCGTCTGAGCAGGTCGCGGAATCTTGAGCGCGTCGTAAAAGGAGCCCAACTCGGTGAAGCGGGCCTCGTCGGCCGACCGCTGCGCCGCCTCGCCCGTAGCCACCTGCCGCTCCCGGAGCCTGCGATCCTGCTCCTCCATCTGCATCTTGGCGGCGGCGTCGAGCCCCTGCGGGAAGCCCATGGCGCCTTGGCCGAGTCCGGCGAGCCACGCGAGGCCGGTGGCGGCCATCACCAGATCCCGGCGTTCCGGTCATAGGAGTCCCACGGATCGCTCCAGCCGAAGTAGTTCGGATCCGCACTCGCCAAGATCGAGTTCAACCCGGTTGACCAATCTCCAGCGCCCCAATCATCCCAGCCGCCGAAGTCCCATCCGCCGCCGCTGGCCTCATAGCTCGACGGCGCATAGCTGGGCGGCGGCGCCAGCGAGTCGAATCCGAAGGGCCCGGCGTACCCGGACGCTTCGGAGATGGCCTCTGGCGACATGCCGACGTTGCTGCCTGCGGCGGCCGGCCCGGTCACCGCGAGCGCCGCAGGAGTCCCGCCACCCGTCCAGCGGTCGATAGCACCAGCGGCTCGGCCTCCCAATCGCTTCATCTCAGGAGTCCCGCCCATGGCCCGGCCCGCCCCGTACAGCGCCGCACTCGTCAGGCCCCCGAGCCCCTGGGCGAGCATCTGGTTCGAGGCGATGTCGCGCTGCTGGGCCAGCCCTCGCTTCTGCTGCGCCAGCCCCGCCTGGAACTGGTCGCTCTGCTGGCGCCGCTGCATCTCGCCCTGGGCGACCCCGGCGGCCTGTCCCAGCGCCGACTGCGTGGCCTGGCGCGCGTTCGTGGAGGCGTCGAGGCGGGCGCGCACGAGGGCGTCGGCCAACTCGCGCGTATTCCTGGCGCGCAGATCGTTCGCCACGCTCGACAGCCCGAGGCCGCGGCTCGCCATCTGCTCACCGATCTGGCGCTCCTGCAACTCGGACCGACGTTGCAAGTCAAGCGCAACGCGCTGGTACAGCGCCTCCTCGTAAGCCTTCGGGTCCGTCGACGCGAGCGACTCCAGACCCGTCAGCGCGGTGCCGTAGAGCTGGTCGGCTGTGGCCATGGCCGTATTCTATCCTCCGCCCTGCTGCTGGCGCATCCGCTCCATCTCGGCTTCCCACGCGGCGGCGATCTCAGCCTCCGTTTCCGGCGGACGCACATAGCCGGGCGCCGACGTGCCGGGTGCGAACGTGAACGTGCCACGTTCCGGGTCCATGACGAAGCTACTCCCGGCAGTTTGCCAATCGGGATCGGTGGGCTGCGGGATCCGTGAGGCGATGTCCATGATGTTCATGGGCATCTCGACGCGCAACTCGCTGCCCGGCATACCTGTATCGGGATCGGGCGGCCCCGTGGGAGTCTGCGTGCCCCCGTAGATCGCGTTCGGCGACGCGCCGCCAAAGACGAGCAGGTTCAGGAGAGCGCCTTCCGCGCCTTGCGGCTCCGAGACCGAGGACAGCGATCCCGCACCGCCCGTCCCCCACGATCCCGTGTTCGTGTCCACCGGAAGCGAACCGGCATATTGAATCGCTCCAAGGAACTCACCTCGCCGCCGCGCGATGGCCTCCACCAGTTCTTGCGCCTCGGGAACTCCTTCCTCCGCCGCGGCGAACAGCCCACGCATCCCGGTCAACACCTGGCTCAGCATCTGCTGCGTCGAGTCCAGAAGCCCTGGGCTGACGCCGGCCTGCACCGAGATGGCTTGCCGATCCGGCGAGAGGACCAAACCCGTGAACTGTGGCGCCATCGCCAACGCGGCATCCAGTTCTTCGGGCGTGGTCGAGAGCGCGAGATACTGGGCGAAGCGCGCGGCGGGCAGCGCCACGTCGGCCAGCTCTTGCGCCTCTCGCACGCCGTGCGGCACGTCGGGACGGTAGAGACTGCGAATGATGTCGCCGAACCCGTGGCCTCCCATGAACAGGGACACCGGACCGAACATGGCATTGAAGGCGGAATCCACTACGGAACCACCGATGTTCGCGGCAGCTTGGCCGGTATCCTCGGCTTCAATGCCTGCCCGAACGGCATTCGCTGTTCCGAGGATCCAGTTGAGATAGGGAATCTGCTGCCAGCCGGCCATGCCGGCGATGCTGTTGTATGTCTGAGCAGCGCCGCCAGCCACGCCGAGACCCGTCGCGGCTGGGCTCTGATCACTGGCCAACGACTGGCCGATCCTGCTCAGACCGGCGAGCCCCCCGGCAAGACCGCCCGCCGTGATCCCGCCACCGCCCGCGTCACCAAACTCGGCTTGCGCGGCCAGGTCGGCGTCCGAGGGCGTCAGACCGCCGAGCCCTTGCGTGTCGGGCACAGTGGAGAGATCGGGCAGCTCCCTGTCCAGGGGCGCCACGCCAAGGGTGTAGGGCTCGCCCCCGAGCTGCTGATCCAAGCTGCTCCCCAACTCGGGCGTCGTCAGTGTCAAGTCGTCAGCGAGTCGTTCCAGCCCGAACCCTTGCTCGGGCGCCGCCGGCAAGCTGCCGCCGAGTGCGGGAGCCACGAGCGGGGCATCCGGCAGGGTGGCGTCGAGGGGCGGGACTCCGAGCGTCAGCGGCGGGTTGAGTTGTTCGTCGATGGTCGTGCCGATGTCCGGGGAGACCAGCGGGGAAGTAGGCACGTTCACGTCCAGGGGCGGCACGCCGAAGGTGAGCGGTCCTTGGTCGATCAAGCCGGCGAGGCCGGTCGGTGGCGGAGGTTCCTTCGCTACGGTGTCCTTTTCTGCTTCCGTCAGCCCCTTGCCGAGCCCGCCCAACACCTTCGCCCCAACGCCGAAGCCGGTAGCGAGCCCCGACGCCTCCTCGGGCGTCGCCTCCGTCACGCCGGCGGGTGCAGCCGCCATGGCCTGCGTGGTGGCGCCCCCGCCCCCTCCGGTCGCGGTATCGGGGAGCACGCCCCCGCTCTCGGCCATCCCAAACGTCGGAAGCCGGCCCAGACCCGTTAGGGTGTCGTCCTTCGCCTCCGGGAGCCCCTGTCCAACTCCGGCCAGCCCACCCGGCGCTTGGGCCGGTCCAAACTGCTCCAGTGCGGCCGGGAGGCGCGGACCGAACGCGCGCGGGTTCAGCGGCATCTCAACGCCTCCAGCCAGAACTGCGATCAGGACGAGCCACCACAGGACCGCCTCCTACACCACCGCCCAGGTACCAAGCATGTTCACCACGAGCCAGCCGTCGACGCCATCGCCCATGATCATGAGGCAGTCCCCCACCGCGTTCGAGACCGCCGTGTTCTTGACATCCTGATCGTCGGCGCCCGCGATCCCCTTGCCCGTGATCTTGTCGGCCGCCGCTGGGCTGATGTTGATCTCGCCGCCTGCATCGGCGCAGAAGAACGTGTAGACGACGCCGGCGACGGTCGCGGGCAGCGTGAACGTCTGCGTCCCACTCCCGAGGGTACAGTAAAAGACCTTGCCGCTCTCGGCGACCGTGAGTGTGTCGGTGACCAAAGCTGTCGATTCATAGGAGGCCGGACGGGTCCATGTCGGCAGAAAGCCGGATGTGACAGCCAGAAACATGCCCTGGGTACCAATCCCGAGTCGTGTCAGCGTGTTGACGGCGCTCGCGTAGAGGATGTCGCCCGCCGAGTATGTGATGATCGTGGTCCCTGTGCCACAGACTTGGTTCAGCGCCGTGAAGTTGGAATTGAAGTCGGAGTCTACCGGGACCGTGTTATTAACGAGGGTGATCAGGCTCGGCATGGCTCAGGCTCCTCGACGGATCGTGCGACGCGGACGCCAGAAGATGTCATAGCCCAGCCACTCCCACTCTTGCGTGGCACTCGCGTTCTTGACCCCGAACTCGAACGACTCGCCGACGCCGGAGAGATCGACGCGCTTGGCGATGGACGAGCGCGCCCCAAGCGGGTCGACGCCCAGGGTCCACGTCGATCCCAGCGTCTTTGAGGCCCCGAGCATCGACACGGAGTACGACTTTGACGCGACCTGCTCATTGTCGATCTTACAGTCCACGGTCACGGTGTGGCTGCCCTTCTCCGCGAAATAGAAGAAGCCGTGGCGGATCGACTTGTCGATGCCGGGTGCGTTGAGTACGGAAAGATGACGCGCTTCGGGACTGTACGTGACACCGCTCGTCGATGTCTTGCGATTCAAGACGCGCAGTCTCCCAAACGTTCCATCCCAGACCCCGACCCATATCTCGATGCGTCCAGATTCAGGATCGACGACCGGAAACATGGCGGTGATGTCCAAACCGCGCCATGTGCTCCAAGCATTCAATCGTCCGTCGTACACGAGCAGAAGATCATTGTCACGGTCACCGTTCGTGTCCACTGCGATATAGATCAGATTCATCGATGAGTCATAGGCCATCATCCCAGCATCGAGTTGCTGGCTCGCGATCGAATATGACGTGTAGGGCTCGAAGTATGGTCGGATCGCGTCAGATGGAAACGACGATTTCAAGTCACCAAACGCCTGCGAGGTCGATAGCTTGACCACGCCACTTCTCGAGAGATACCACACGTCGTTCAACGCGAACACAGCGCCATGATGACTCGCACTTCCGACCGCCCCCGTCGTTGGCAGCACCGTGGCGCTCGACGGCGTGCCGCCCTGCCACCGATAAGGCCGCGACGACTTGAGCACGATCATTTCGCTCACGCCCGGCACCAGGTTGACGCAGATCGCGCCATCGCCGGGGTCGATCTGCGCGAAGCCCGACGTGGCGCCTGACCAGTCCGTCTCATCCGTGATGCCGAGCGGATTCGCGCACCACGAGATGCGGGACTTGTTCGTCGCGTCAAGGGCAAAGACATAGTTACGCCAGACCGCGATGGGACCAGGGGTCAGGGGCAGATTCGTCCCGCTGATCGTCGAAAGCGTCGTCCCGTCCCACGAACGAAGTGCATCCGCGCGGTTGCAGCAAAGTAACTTGTCATTGATCGTGGCGAAATACCATCGTGTCCCGACGGTGAATCCTGTGCCGATGGTTGTGAGAATCGCGCTTTCGATAGCGGACGTCGTGCCGGTGACTTCCAAGAGTCGACCATCATCTGTCCCAATCACGATATGTTGTGTTCCATTGGCTGTCCGATAGTCCACTCCTCCAGTAATTCGCACCGAACCCACGTGCGTTTCCACTCGTTGAGACCGCAGGCGCCGCGCCACGGCCCCCGAGGAGGTATAGAGGCACTCGTTCGCTTGGCTGAGCGTGTTCTGGCCCTTCTGGATCGCCCGCACCCTCGGATTGGTGCGTAGATCGAGCCCGCCCGCGAAGTTGTAGACGCTGTACCGCTCAAACTCGCGTCCGCGACTCGCGGCCACGCGCGGCATTACCAGTCCTCCATGTAACCCGGGATGATCTCAAGGTCTTGGCTCTGGCGCATCGTCGCGTAGAACACCTCGCCGATGATCTGCTTGCCGCGCGCCTCGAAGGCCGCGGCGTTAGGATCACGATCCTGCATGAGCGCCGATGCCGTGGCATAGCTCACCACGGCGAGGTAGAGCGGGTAGGGCATGGTCAGCGCGTCAGAACCACTCAGATCAGGGAACTGCTGAAGATAGTTGATCCTGAGATCGAGCGCGGTATCGCTCTTAGGCGCGTACCGGAGCGTGCGCTCAGCGATGAGATCGAAATAGAACATTCCTGGGGTGACGTTCGCGGTCACCTCCATGGCGGCACGCATGTCGGCATCCGCCAAATCACGATGCACGAAGCGCACCTGTTCGTAGTTGCTCGTCAGGCACTCGATCAGCCGCATCTCCAAGAAGTCATGGGGCAGCGTCATCGTGGTCCCGCCCACCGCGATCGCAAACCCAGAGGCCGCGTAGCTCTGGCCCAGGATCGTCAATGTGCCATCCGTCGACGACCGTGTGACGAGAAAGAAGTCGCGCTTGAGTCGACGGCACTCCGTAGCGACACGATCCTTCGCCTGGTTGATGTAACTCGTGATCTGCGCGGCGGTCCAGAACGAGGTCGAGGCTTCGTCCAGGTAGCCGCGGACCATGGTCGTCAGCTCCGTCAGCGACTTCTGGTAGTCAGACACGCGCCACCTGGCGACGGTCCCGGATCACGAAGCCGTCACAGACTTCGACGGACGGTGTCCGCTCGGCCGGGGGCGTCACCGCGACGCGCCGACCCTCCAGCCACGCAAGCCGGTCCACGCTGTCGTAGGCCACCACATGCGCCCGGTCCTGGATCATCTGGTTGACATCGCGCTGTTCCTGCTCCGCCACCTCGTCGAGTCGCCGGTTGATCGCCTCGATCCCGCCTTGGCGCCAAAGATCAGCGCTCGCGAGTTCATCGAGGATCCGTGGCGTGTTCTGAATCAAGTCGGGATGGACGCTCAGGATGTGGACGTAGCCCTCACGCCAGCCCTCATACAGATCACGCCCGCGGGCGGACTTCCAGGGCGAGGGCCGTTCGCCCAGGAGTGTGCGATGGCGGGGCGGCAGCTTGCGCTCGATGAGCCAGATGGCGCGATGCCGGCCCCAGCGGACGCGCAAGTCGGCGTCGTAGCGGCGCAGCGCCTCCGTCAGTGCCGCGGGCGGCGTGGGATCGGCAAGCATGGGCCAACCCTCACGCCGCCCGCACCATCGCGGTGACGCGGTTCATGTTGTTCGCCGTGCCGAACAGCGCCACGAGGGCGTCGCCGTAGACCTCGAAAGTGCCGCCCGCGAGGTCGTCACGCGCCATGACGAGATCGCCACCGATGAAGTCGTCCGAGAGGATCGAGTTATCTGCAAGCCCCTCGGTCACCTCGTAGAGGCGGCAGATTTCCAGCGCGGTGGCCAGCGCCGCGGTCGTGTCGGGGGCCGTGGTGGCGCGCACGTTGACCCCGTAGTAGCCGATGGGCACACCGGTCCCTTCGGCGCCAGTTGTCCGGCCCCACGTGACGGGCGGCGCCCAGACGATCAGGTTCTCACCCAGGGCGTACTCGTCCGCCAGGCCGTCCTGGATGAACAGGTTGGTGAGCGCCGTGGCCCAGGCGCCTGCCCCGTCCGAGAAGCGCACCGCACGGGCCGGATTCGTCGCGTCCACCGATGCCGTCGAGACGTTGATTGAGATGGCGTTGAACGGGACGCGTGAGAAGACGCAGAAGCCGTCGTTGTTCGTCGTCGTCTCGAGAACGAAGTCGTCGGTCCCGGCGTCCTGGGCATCGGTCGTGTCGTCCGTATAGGTCGTCGTGGCGTTGACCCACTGGCCGGCCTTCCATAGCCCGTTCGGTAGCCGAACTCCGATGCCGGCAACGATCGTTGCCGCGGCGCGATTGTGGAGCGCCCACTTGCCGAGCGCGCAGCCCGGGAAGTAGAGCGTTGATGTGGACGGCACGCCTCCGCCGGCGAACGCCTTGTAGGTCGGCGGGCGCCAGAGGAGACCCGTGTCCGTGCCCTGGTTCGTACCCCGGAGCTTGTACGGGTAGCTTTGGTCGATCGGGGTGTACGCCGCGCCGTTTCTCATGGCTGGCTCCAGTCGATCTGTGCGTAGCCGCGGTCGTAGGCTTCCCTCGCGCTGCGTGTGCCCTCGCCGACGACGGCGAAGTGCGGTCGCTCGTACTTCTGCGTGTGGTCCTGGGCCTCCAGATCGAAGCCGGCGTGCCTGATTGCGTCGCGCCGATCCTGGGCGGCCCGTGCCGCCACTACCTCACGACGGTGAGCGTTCTCGGCATAGGTCGGCACGTTTCATCCTCCGTGAAGGTGCAGCCGGCCCGCGGGCAGGACGTTCCGTTCGGGAAGTCCCGGCACATCTTCGGCCGCTGCTCGTAGATGCGGCAATCCCCGTTTGCCAAGAGGTGCCGGCAGTCGTAATACATCCCCGTCGTTCGGGCCTGCTCGCCTGATGGCAACGTGGCGCCCTCGGGGAAGACCCCGAGGGGCACCACCATGGTCGCCACGGTGAACTCGTCTAGAGTGAGCGGCCGGCGAGCCATGGCCGCCGGCGACTCGGAAAGCCGGAAGGACCGGCAACACCCGCCTGTCGAACACCGCATCCGCTACGCCAGCTTGACGAGCGTCCCGCCCTCGCCCGTCGCATCGCCCGTCTGGTACGTCTCGGCGATCTCGATATCCGTCGCCGTCCCGAACGTCGTCTCGATCGCCGTGGCAGTCGCGAGGGCCGTGCCATCGACGCGGCAATCCGAGACCATCAACTGGCCGTTGATGTCGGCGACGCCAGTGAAGATGTTGGTGAACACGGCCGGCGTGGCACCTCCGCAGCCCCGGAAGCAGAGCCGTCGCGCGATGTTCCCCAGCGCCGAGGTGACGAAGGTGAAGACGCTCGCCCAGGCCACGCCCGTCAGACCGACCATGAAGTCGGAGTCCTGCCAGACCCACCGCTGCGACGACGTGAGCGTGAAGGCATCACCCTGCTCGTCGTCGACGTAGAACACGCACCGCTCGACGAGCCAGTCCACGTTCGTGGTCCCGTTGCAGAACTCCGTGGAGACGCTCGTGGCGATGCCGGCGGCGTTCCAGTACAGATCATGCAGATAGCCCCGATCCGCGCCGCTGCTCAGATCGAGCGTGTTCGTGGCCGTGAGCGGAATCAGGGTGTGGTAGCCGATCTCGACGTCGTCCACCGAGATCGTGTAGGCGGCGTCGACGGCGGCCGTGACGGTGACCAGACTGCGCTTCGGGTGCCGCACGGGGGGCCCGAGGATGCGGCAGCCCGGGACGTTGATCGCCACCGCCGTCGCGAGCGAGTAGGCACCCGGCGTCAGGAGCAGTTTGTCGTTGCGGAAGTCGACCATGGCATCGAGAGCGGCCTGGAACGCGGCCGAATCCGTGGCGTAGTCCATGCCCCCGCTGGCCCCGCCGCCAGAGCCGAACACGCGGCCCGGGTTGCGTTGGGCGTACAGATCGAGCGGCCCCGTACCGTCCGGCTTGGTCCAGCCCTGGGCCACGGTGCGGTAGTTGGCGTCGACCAGATAGTACGTCTCGCCGAAGTCAGGTTCGTTGAACTGGTTGACGAGGTTCTTCAGGTTCATGCGCGCGATCTCCTTGACGGCATTCGGCGCGTCTGGTGCGCCCAGGCCCCCCTACCGCCTGGAGCGGCCCCGCGGGCGGGCCGCTCACCCGTTCAACGCTTACCCAGCGGCGTAGAGCACCCAGACGTCGGGGTCGTTCGCCACGGTGCCGGTGCCGACGTCGGTAGCGGGCGCCGCGATGGACAGCCCGTCGATGTCCGTCGCGTTCGCCAGCGTCACGGGGCCCTTGCCGAACAGCGCTGCGGCGCTGATCTCGCCCGACGTAGCCGACACGCCGACGGAGAGAACGGCATCCGTGGTTCCCACCGTTACGTCGGCGCTGTCTTCCTCGTACAGCTTGACCGTGCAGGCCGTGCCGTTGCTCCGCGCCACGACGACCAGCGGGTAGGACCCCGCCGTGTTGCTGATCTCGACGATGGTGTGGAGCGCCGTGGCCGAGTACAGGTTGATGTTGTCGCCCGCCTTGAGCGCCGGCGGGACAGCGCGCAGCAGTCCCTCCATGACCTGCCACACGCCGTCGGGCAGGTACGCGCCGAGGTTCTGCAAGTTCCGGATCTGCACCACGTTGGCCATGGTCTACCCCCGTTCCGCGGCGACGATCCGAGAGCCCGGCTCGCGCCCCTGGTTTTCTCGAAGTTCGTTACGCGGCACGTTGAGCCGAAGGACTTGCGAGTGTGATCGATCGACACCGTCGAGGTCCCAGCCCTCAACGCGCCTCGTATCGATCTCGATCCGTTCACCCGTGTCGACCACGTCGGGACCGAGTTCGTTGGCCAGATGCTGGGACACGCCCTCGAATCCGGGAGCATCCCGAAGCGCAAGCCGAAAGACGAACTCACCCTCGGTGGTCCAGACCATGAGTTTGCGGCCTACGAAGAGGAACCGCGCCACATCGGCGTAGGTCGTTTTCGTGATCTGGCCGCGCTTGAACTCGAAGGGCCGCCCGTCGTACTGGAACTCGAACCCGCCGAGACCCGCCCGGTCGATGAGCAGAATCGGCGTGAGGTCTCGATCGTCTGCCATGAGGCGCCTCCTAGTCCACGTGGACCACGGCGACGCTGGCCGAGATGCCGTCGAATCGGACGCTCTGGTTGGGCGCCTTGCAGAAAAAGTTCTTCCAGATGTAGTAGAAGCCCTCCACGCCATGCTGGAACGTGGTCCCGGAACCGAGCCGTTGGAGGATGGATCCGTCATCGTCGAACCACTTGCCGGGTTCCTCGACAAACTGGATAAAGTTGGAGCGGTCGATGCCGTAGATGACGCCGTAGTCGCAGTACTTCTCCTCCATGAACGGGATGCCACCGAACGTGACGGCCTGGCGCTTCGCCGCGCGCGTCCCGGCGTCAGGATTCGACAGATCGCCGCCCTGATACCGGCGCGCATCCTCGGTGACGGCCAGGTAGGCCCGCCGGACTGAGTGGTGCAAGACGAAATCGCTGACCTCGCCATCACCGCGCTGGTCGGTCATGTCGAGGCCCTTCTGGATCACCTCGCCGCTCACCGCCCCGTTGACGGCGATCACCGACGCCTGGAGCTTCGGAAAGGTCGTCCGGTTCAGCCCGAAGTATGTGGAGACATAGGTCCCATCGTCCACATGGCCCCGAAGGCCCATGGTCTCCTTGGCGTAGCTCGTATCCGACACGTCGGTCAGAGTTGCCTTGTTGGCCCGCACGATGTAGTCGTTGTCCTCCACGGCAGCGGCGGCCGCCGCACTCGCCGTGTAGGTCGTCCCGCCCGCGGCGTAGGCCGACACGAGATGATCAGCCGACGCGCGGATCGCCCCGGTGGCTGGGTTGACGAACGTGACGCGGTCGTTGACCGAGATGAAGCGGTTGCCGTTGGTGGCGCCCGCGACCCCGTGAGGCGAATCGACCGTGATGGTCGTCCCGGTGCTCGGATCGCCGTTGACGAAGGCGAGCACGCCGCGTCCGTCGCCGTTCAACATCCGGTTCAACTCGGCGCGAAGATCCTTGATGAGTCGCGTCGTCTCCTCCTCCATCGCAGACGCGGCGGCGTGACGCGGACCCTGGGACGCCTTCATGACCTGGGCGCTGAGCTGGATGCGCCCTCCGATGTACCTCATCGGGATGCGCGCCGTGGCGTACTCCTGCTGACCCGCCGCCGGCACCGCTCCCATCTCGGAGTAGGCGCCGACCCCGCGGTTGCGCCCGATGTGAATGGTTTGCTGCACCTCGCGCCCGCCCCAGTCGTTGGCGTCACGCTCCTCGAACAACTCCAACAGCTTGATCTTCTGGGGCACCAGTTCGAGGATCGCGGGGCCCCACACGGTTCTGAGGACTTCGTCGAAGGATACTGTGTCCTGTCCAGCCATGAGCGTCTCCCTAGCCGCTGCTCAACAGGTTCCGCGCCATCTTCGCGACACTGCCCAGGTACTCCCGTTCCTTGCCAGGTTGGAGCTTGGGCAAGGCCGGTTGACCGGGGCCGCCGCCGACGGGGCGAGGCGGAAGTCTGCTGACGCGACCTTTGGCTTCGAGGGTGGTCGTGGTGGCCGTCCGCCGAAGCGCCTCGACAAACGGCTTGAGTTCCGTATAGACCTCGCGGACCACGTCGATGTCGCCCGCCATGTACCGCTGGAGCCGCTCCGGGTTCATCTTCAGCTTCGCGGCAATGAGGTCTTCGAGTTCGGTATGCGTCTCGGGTGGCAGGTTGTCCGCCTTGAACAGATCACCGAGCGTATTGCGCCCTTGACGGGTCAGCGCGTTGAACTGCGCCTTCGAGAGCGATTCGAGCCGATCACCAGAATCGAGGATCTTGGGTGCCCGCTCGTCGAGAATCCAGGCCAGCTTGGGATGCTGGCGAATCAGGTTCTCCAGCGCGGCGCCGGCCTGCTGCAACTCGAACTGCTGCTCGGGCGTCATCCGGCCCGCCGGCGCCTGCTGCTGCGCCTGCTTGAGGCGCTCGAGTTCCTGGGTGAGTTGGCTGACCTGGCCGGTGAGACCCCGGTTGTGGTGCATCATCTGCTGCCACCGGGGATGGGTGTGGAACGGGGGTTCTTTGGCGGGGCCCTGATCCTGCGGCGGTGTCGTCGCCGTGGCCGTGGTGGATGCAGGAGCGCCTTGACCCTCGGGTGGCGGGGACGACTCGCCGGTGCTGACGTCCAGCTCGTCTGCCATGATCCTGGACCCTCGCCGCGCGCCTCATCGTGCGGCAGTGCCCGAAACGACGAAGGCGCCGGAAGGGAATGACCCCCTCCGACGCCCTCGTGCGTCCCGTGGTCGGCCCGCTGGGACGAGGCCCAGCGGCTTCCGGCGGGTAGCTAGCCCGCGCCCCGATTCAGTTGTCGACTACCGCGCCCTGTGCGTCGGGCGCCTCCGTGATTCGCCTGCACGGTATGCCCGCGGCACGGAACTTGTCAAGATGACGCGCTCTCCGCCATCTCGCCCATCATCTCCTGCCCTTGGCCCTCCAGCCCCATCGGCGACGAGGCGCCCTGCATCGGCGAGGTCGCCGGAGTGGCCAGGAACCCACCGGACGGGTTCGGCGGCGCATTCAGCCCCGCCACGGCCTGCATCTGCTGGATCATGAGCTCGTCGTGGTACGCCTTGTGCCGCTCGGCGAGAACCTGCACGATCTCGGGAAGCTGCTGGGACCGTTCCGCCTTGAGAAAGGACCCGTGCTCGCGGCTGTGGAGGCCGTGATTGTCCACAGCCCCTCTCACCTTCGGAATCGTGACGCCGCGGAGCCGCATCTGCTGGACGATCATGGGATAGGGCATCTGCTCCAGCGCCGCGATGTCGGCACCGACCGCCTGAGCCAACGTCGGGTCCTGCGCGAGCGCCTCGAAGGCCTCGTTCTCCCGCATCGCGTTCTTCACGTCCGCCGCCATGGTCGGCACCATGTAGAGCTTGCCGTAGGTCTCCAGAATCTTATGCCGCACCTCGGGCTCAGCCGGCGACAGGACGCCGAGCGTCAGCAACTGCTCGATCTCGGCCCGCTCCACGAGCGTCGATCGCGGGGTCGATGACCCCGCCTCCGGCATCACATCGACCCGCCCGCGGAGATCGGCGCCGAGGAACTTCTCGACCTCCCACCCGCCATCGCGTCCCTGGATGCGTCGGAGCCGCTCCTCC
>Ga0209002_10000848_pt1 | contig 24619 bp, 17 predicted proteins | sample Rifsed16ft2_FD_184010 | JGI IMG/M metagenome (GOLD analysis project Ga0209002, IMG submission 184010) | Soil microbial communities from Rifle, Colorado, USA - sediment 16ft 2 (version 2) | ecosystem: Environmental > Terrestrial > Deep subsurface > Rock core/Sediment | place: Rifle, Colorado... | reverse complement strand
AAATGGAGTAACATCCATGACCATGAAAATTACCGAAGAGTGCATCGCCTGCGGCGCGTGTGTACCCGAATGTCCCACCGAATCCATCAGCGAAGGCGACGGCATTACCTACGTCATCAGTCAGGAAACCTGCGTTGAGTGCCAGGGCCATCATGATTCGCCTCAGTGCATCACGGTCTGCCCGGTCGAGTGCATCGTCAAAGCGTAATTGAGTTATAATTTAAACAACCAAATAATAACCTTCGGGGCAGGGTGCAATTCCCGATCGGTGGTACAGCCCGCGAGCAGATCCTTCGCATCCGCTCAGGATGACAAGGTGAGCATGACTCGGTGCGATTCCGAGGCCGACAGTTATAGTCTGGATAGAAGAAGGTCTTAGACTCAGGCGAGTCTGATTCGACTTAAGTCCCCGAGAACGATTCTTGTTTTCGGGATTTTTGTTCGCCTCATGCGCCGCTGACGCTTGATTCCGCGCCCCGCAGGCATATATTCTCTGCGAGGCGTTTTTGTATCCCAGCGCACGCCCCAGCCGCGGTCCCCGGCGACTGGAACAGCGCCTGAAGCATGAAATCATGAATCCAAACTTTATCCGTACCGTCTCCCAGAACACCAACCGCGGCTGGTTGGGACTGCTCTCGATATTTCTCGGCCTGTTCGCCTGGCATCTCGTGGCGCGTTACAGCGGGATACCACCCTTTATACTGCCGTCTCCTCTCAGCGTGTGGGGCCGTTTTATGAGAGCCTTCAACGATGGAAGTCTGCTCCACCACACGCGGATTACGCTGGTCGAAATCCTGCTTGGCCTTCTGGCTGGGGTGATATTTGCCACCATTATGGGATATATCCTGGCAAAATCGCGTTCACTGGAAAGGATCTTGTCTCCATACCTCGTGGCAAGCCAGGCAATCCCGGTTATTGCCATCGCGCCGCTGCTCGTCCTTTGGCTGGGAGACGGGATACTCTCCAAAATCGTGATCTGCGCGTTGATCGTGTTCTTCCCTGTGTTGGTGAATACGATTGTCGGGGTGCGCGCGGTCCCGTCCGCTCTATATGATTTGATGAACTCACTGCACGCCTCACGCTCACAGATCTTATGGAAGGTGGAGGTACCTGCATCCCTGCCTGTGTTTCTCGGGGGCTTGCGCATCGGCGCGACTTTATCGGTGATCGGCGCGGTGGTCGGGGAATTAGTGGGTGCGGAAGAGGGACTTGGCTTCCTCCTGCAATTGGGCGATTTTCAATACGATACAGCCATGGTCTTTGTGGCCGTATTCATGCTGATCGCACTGGCCTTGATGTTATATGGCTTTGTAATATTGCTTGAAAAAAGATTCGTGAAATGGCAGGAGAAAAATTAAACGCTGGTCGAGTAAGGCGTTGCGATGGTTGAGTAGGCCGAAGGCCGTATCGAAACCCGCAACGCCTGTATCGAGACCAAGACTATTAAGGAGACGCTATGTTTCGCAAGTTAGTTTTAATCATGCTTGGGATGGCACTCGCTCTTTCGGCCTGTGCCAATTCAGATCCCGGGAATGAAGCGGGCGGGTTGACCCACATCCGCCTGCCGATGGGCTACATCCCAAACATCCAGTTTGCGCCGTTCTATGTCGCCATCGAAAAAGGATATTTCCGTGACGCCGGCATCGAGATCGAGTTCGATTACAAGTTCGAAACGGATGGCGTCGTATTGGTGGGCGCGGGCGAGCTGCCATTCGCAGTCGTCTCGGGTGAACAGGTTCTGCTCGCGCGCGCCCAGGGATTGCCGGTTGTGTATGTTGCCGCGTGGTACCAGCAGTATCCAGTTTCGGTTGTCGCCAAGAGCGAGCTCGGTGTCGTTATTCCGCAGGATTTGAAAGGGAGGAAAATCGGTTTGCCTGGCTTGTTCGGCGCGAATTATGTGGGCTTGCGCGCCTTGTTGCATGAGGCGGGGCTTGAAGAAAGCGATGTGACTCTGGACGCGATTGGATTCAACCAGGTGGAATTGATGGCAGCGGGGCAACAGGATATTGTCGTTGGGTACGCGGCGAATGAACCCATCCAGTTGCGTGCGCAGGGAGTTGCGGTCACCGAAATTCGTGTCGCGGATTATGTCCAACTGGCGTCGAACGGGGTGCTCGCAAGCGAAAAAGTGATCGCGGAGGATCCTGAACTTGTGCGCGCGTTTGTCGGCGCCTTTCTGAAAGGACTTGAAGATACGATAGCAAACCCAGATGAATCTTTGGCATTATGCAAAGCATATATTCCGAATTTTGCTGATCTCGATGCCGATGTGCAAAAGCAAGTACTTGAAACGTCCATTGAGCAATGGAAAGCAGAGAGGCTCGGCTATTCCGATCCGCAGGCCTGGGAGAATATGCAGAACGTGGTACTTGACATGGCTTTGATCCCTGAGAAGATGGATTTGAACAAGGCGTTTACAAACGAATTCATTCCGTGATGTCACACCTGTACTTGCGTCAGGCCGTCTCGCCCCGGCGGGCTCCCGGCCCGAACGGGGTGCAAGTGTTGCGAGCACTGCGACTGGCTCAGTGTAAACTCCGCGAAGCGATCCCCAACCTGTGAGCTTTCTCCTCGCGGATTAGGAGATTGCTGCTCGCAGACTCGCAATGACATTCAAATAAAAAAAACCGCCACATGCTTCAAAGTGTGACGGGCGATGATCCTCTATCCTGACTGGAGCTGCATCAACAATTGACGGTATTGACCGGCGTTGGGCGGCCCCATGAGCAGGATCTGGTTGATGACAGCCAGCGCATCTTCCTTCCTGCCAGCTTCCAGCAAAGACTCGGCAAGCGAATCGAGTTGGGCTATTGCATCTTCCGTGCGCCCTGCCTGTTGGTACAGTCCTGCCAGCGCGCGTTGTAACACCGGATCGTCCGGGCGTTCGGCGAGCAGTCCTTCCACGAAAGTAATTCCTTGCGCGCCGCGGTTGCTGGTCTGCAGATAGGCGATATAACTTTCGAGTTCGGCGTTTGCCTGCGCGGACTGGCCCATCCTAAGGCTGAGTTCAATCAGACTCTTGCGCACTCCTTCATCGTCCGGGCGCAGCGTACGGATCTGTTCATAGACGCGGATGGCTTGTTTCCAATCCAGTCTCTGCATGTCGATATCCGCCATGCGTTGTAGTATGTGAACATTCCATGTACGGTCGGCATTGGTTTGCTGGACAACTCGCAATGCAGTGGTGTAGGTTCTGCGCGCTGCATCCAGCTCGGCAAGACGATAATACATGTCAGCCAGTTCAAGATATTCCTTGATGGCTTCATTCACCTGCCCGCGCGAAACGAGCTGTTCAATGAGTTTTGTGCGGGCGCCCGTATCCATGGGCGCGAGTTGAATCACACGGCGCAGCATTTTGGCTGACTGCGCGGCTTCACCGCGCACGCTATAAGCCTGGGCAACAACCATATATTTTGTGATGGCCTCCTCAGTGTGATTCTCACGGACAAGCAGATCACCCATCAGCGTATGCAGGGGGAGATAGGTTGGGGCGTAGGCGATCGCCTGGAAGGCCTCTTCCATGGCGGAGCGCAATTGTCCCGCACGCGCCAGCTGGTGAACATGATTGATCACTTCGAGCACCTGGCTGGACTGCGCCTGAAGGATAACGTCGGCGAGCGGCATGGACATGTCGCCCTCCGGCGATTTGGGCATTTGTTCGCGCGCTTCGTGCAGGCGGTCGCGCCAGTTCTTGCGCATGAGCATATCGTTGATGTTATCGCACAAACGGTTAAGGGCAGCCTCATCTGTTTGCATGGCCTGTGCTTCAATGAGGGGTTCATACAATTGCGCAATCTCATCCGATTGCTCGGCAGGGACACTCATGGCGTCCGCGAGCTTCAAGGCTTCGAGATATTCAATGGACGCAGGGCCGAGCCGCCCGAGTTTTCGATTGATCTGTCCCAGCAACAGGCGCGCACCGAGAGCAAAGTCATGGTGTTTGACGGCATGCTGCAGATGACGAACGGCGCTTTCGAGTCGATCCCCTCTTGAACGGAGGAGACCCAGATCGAAGTAAAGGGCAGGGTGGTCGAAGCCTGCCTCCAGTGCGTGTTCGAGTTCCTCCGCGGCTTGCGCTTCCCTGTCCTTGGTCTGCGAGTCGATTGCCTGACCGAGATGCAGGACGACCTTCGTCTGCTCGGAGGATTGCATGGATAACTGTCCCGTGCCGCGCATGAGAGCCTGCAAGCCGCGCCGCGCCTGGACGGCGGGGCCGTCATCGGTGGTGTACTCGAAGAGGATTTCCGCCAGCCGCGTTAACGCCTTATGGCGCGCTTCAGCGATCGGGTCCAGCCCCGAATCGGCCTGCTTCTTTGGCTGATCCAGTTCCTTCACCTGAGCCATCGCAATAGGAGCGGTCCCGCCTTTGGGCCGCAACGGTTTGGGAAGCAGTTGCCCTGACCGCAAAAGAGTTTGAGCCTGTTTGACTTCCGCACTTTCGGGCATCAATTGCAGGGCCTTGTTGACCAGTTCAGCGGTCTTTTGCGTGTTGCCTGAACGCTGTACAAGGCTCGCAACAGCGATATATTCAGTGGCAGCCTGCGGTTTGTGCCCCAGGCGTTCATGGACCAGCGCAAGGCGGGAGTGAGCCAGCACATGATCGGGGTCGAGGGAGGTCACGCGCACCCAGTTCTCCATGGCTTTATCCACATCGCGCTGGTTGAGGAAAAGTTCCGCGGCCCTGGATGCCGCGCTAATGGCTTCCTTGAGATGCCCGGTGCGTTCGAGAAGCTGTGCAAGCTTTTCCATGGGGACCGGATCATCAGATGTGATCTGTGCGACACGTTTATAGATCTGCAGAGCTTCATCAAAGTTGCCTTGCTGGAATAATGCCAGCCCCAAACTGTTCAAGGCTTTGGGGTGATCGGGCATTTCCTGAAGGGCCTTACGATAAGCCGCGGCTGCCCTGCTCCATTCCTGGTCCCAGGCAGCAGAGTGGCCCTCATTCATTGACTTTTGGAAAACGTCTTCTCGTCCGGGCATGGGTACAATTATAACGTAGTGACGTGCCGGATTTGCCCCTGCAAGGGGCTCATCTTTATATGGATTCCATTTCACCCCAATTCTTTCCATAGCGCGCTTCGGTGGAAAGCGGGATGCTCAATGGGTAGGCGTTTGACATTGTCTCCTGAACCACGCGCGCAGTTTCCTCCAATTCATTTTTGGGACATTCAAGCACGAGTTCATCGTGCACCTGCAAAAGCAATTTCCCCTTCAATCCGGCAGCTTTGAGCGCAGGCGGGATCTTCAGCATGGCGATCTTCATGATATCTGCCGCAGTGCCCTGGATAGGCGCATTGATGGCTTCACGTTCTTCACGGTTTTTGACTTGCACATTAGTTTTGCTCTGCAATGCCGGGAAGTATCGTCTGCGCCCGAGCAGCGTTTCGACGTATCCCTGCTGCGCGGCCAGTTTGCGAATCCCATCCAGATATTTTTTGATGCCGGGGAACTTCTCGAAATAGGCTTTGACAAATGTCTCTGCCTCAGCCAGCGTTAGCTCTGTGGTACGCGTGAGGCCGAATACCGACATTCCATAAATGAGACCGAAGTTGATCGCTTTCGCGTGACGGCGCATCCCTTTGGTCACCGCCTCAGGACTGACGCCGTAAATTGCTCCCGCAGTAGTGGCGTGGATGTCTTCACCCGCGCGGAATGCCGCCAACATGGCCTCATCCTGAGCCATGTGCGCGACGATGCGCAGCTCGATCTGAGAATAATCCACTGATAGCAACCAATTCCCTTTGCCCGCGATGAATCCATTGCGGATGCGCCGACCTTCTTCTGTGCGAATCGGGATTTGTTGCAGATTAGGGTTATTAGATGAAACTCTCCCTGTTACTGCGCCTATTTGACTATAAGATGTATGTACGCGGCCTGTCTTTGAATCAACTGAAAGTGGAAGTGCATCGACGTAGGTGAACTTAAGTTTTGAAAGTTCACGATAATTGAGCATCATATCGATAACCGGGTGCTGTCCTTTCATTTCTTCAAGCACACCAGCGGCGGTGGAATAGAACCCGGTAGCAGTTTTGCGTCCCATTGGCTGAAGCCGTAAATGATCAAAAAGAATTTCCGAGACTTGTTGGGGTGAATTGAGATTGAAGGTCTTTCCAACAGATTCGTAAACTTGTTTTTCGATTCTGGCTAAACGCTTCCCTAATTCCTGTGCCAACTCACTAAAGAGTGGAAGGTCTATAAGCACACCTGTCATCTCCATATCCGCAAGGACGGGCGTTAGTGGCAGGTCAATTGCCTCCAGTAATTTTTCACCATTCACGCGCTTGAGTTCCTTTTGTGCGAGAGGCATGAGACGCAGCGTCGTTTCCGCATCTGCAACTGCATAAGGCGCAACGGATTCCACTGCCACATTTGCCATGCTGATCTGCTTCTTGCCTTTGCCGATCAATTCCTCGATATGGGTCATTTCTTCGCCCAGTTTCACAAAGGCCAGATTTTTCAATCCCAGGTTGCGCGAAGCTGGATCAATGATGAACTCAGCCAGCATGGTATCGAACGTGAGCGGCGAGACTCTCAATCCGTGCTTTGCCAAAACAATGTAATCATATTTTGCATTGTGCGCGATCTTGCCGATCTTCGGATCCGTCAACGGCTCCTTGAGCGCGGAAAGGACCTGTTCAAGCGGAAGATTTATCCCTGCTGCATGGCCGACAGGGATGTAATATCCTTCGCCTTCCTTGATGGCCAGTGAAATGCCGACGATATCCGCTTTCATCTCCTCGGTGGAAGTGGTCTCTGTGTCAAATGAAATGACTTGCGCTTTATTGAGTTCTGCTACAAGCTCGCCCAGCTTTTCAGGTGTGTCCACGATCTGAACTTTGATATTTGAATCAATCTTTGGAGCAACAATCGCCTGAGGCTCGTTCGCGAACATGGACATCTGCTGTCCTGCTTTTGCAGGTGCAGATGCGACAGCAGAGAGTACATCCTCCCTACCGGTCAGCCGCTCGAGACTTTTGAGAAGCGAGCGGAATTCCAATTCCTTGAAGAAGGATTCTATTGACGGGACATCCAGTTCCTGAGCCTTTGCGTGTTCAAGGTCAAACTTGACCTTGAGATCAGTTTTGATCTGTGCAAGGTCGCGGCTCATATAGGCGTTCTCTTTGTTCAGTTCGAGTTTGGACTTCCAGCGGTTTTCGACTTCATCTATGTGAGCGTAGATGTTATCCAGCGTCTTGAATTTTTCAAGCAGGTTGATGGCCGTCTTTTCGCCAACACCTGCCACGCCGGGAATGTTATCTGACTTATCGCCAACAAGCGCTTTGTAATCCACGACCTGGTCAGGACGAACGCCGAGTTTTTTGATTACATCTTCATCTTTGATATAGTTCTGGTCGTCACCCGCAAGATAAACAGTCGTGCGCTCGTTGACCAACTGCAGCAGGTCGCGATCACCCGTAATGATCTTGACGCCCAATCCCTGTTCAGCGGCGATCTTTGCAATGGAGCCAAGCACGTCATCTGCCTCATAGCCTTCCATTTCCAGGCGCGGGATGTTGAATACATCCACCATCTGGCGAATGCGCCCGATCTGCGGGGCCAGGTCATCCGGCATCTTTGCACGTGTCCCTTTGTAGGCAGGGAAGATCTCATCGCGGAAGGTTTTGCCGGTATCGAACGCCACGGCGATGTAATCGGGTTTCTCCTGTTCGAGGATGCGCAGCAGTTCACGCGCGAATCCATAGGTGCCCGCAGTGGGTTCACCTTTTGAGGTCTGCCAGCGTTGACTTCCGCCTCCGCCGGCTGTGAGGGCGAAGTACATGCGATAGGCGAGGGCATGTCCATCAATCAGATAAAGTGTAGGAGGCATATCAGTGTCCGGTAGTCAGTGTTTAGTAAATGGTTAAAAAGGAAACGCGGAGCAATTATACTCCGCGCTCTGTATATGTCGTTGCGAGGGCGTTCCCTTCGACACGGCTTCGCCAGTCAGGGCAGGCTTTCCGAAGCAATCCCCTCATCAATCAGGAGATCGCTTGGTCGGGCTGAAGCCCTCCTCGCATTGTGTGTTACCTTCTCGGCTGGGAATACCCCTGCCGCGTGCGGGTCTGTTTGATGTAATCTTTCACAAGTTGTGGGGGGTGTGGCTGCGTGCCGCCCATGATCAGGTAACCTGGCGCCCAGAAATCACCTGAAGGGTTTTCCTTTTTCATACGCGTGAACTCAGTAAAGATCTTTTCTGAAGTCTGCTGGCGCACAATACGCATCAAATAACCTGGCGAAGTAGCTGGCGGCACATTCACCACCCATTGCACATACTCAGGGCGCACAGCCAGATATTCCAAGCGCCAGCCAAAGGCAATGCAGATTTGTGGCAGCCATTCCGATAACCGGTCTGATATGTCACCGGTCAGATAGTGTGAACTAAAACGTGGCACCAGCAGGCAGGCATAGGTCAAATTATACAGGCCGGGTGCGATCGGCTCGAGCATCACACGGCTGGCCACTTCAGTAATCGAATGGGGACGAGTCTCATCCAACTGGCCGGGCATGGGTCTGCGGACCGGGGTCTCGGGACGGTGGCGTGACTTTGAAGGCATCGTCGCATCGAAGTCCTCAATCCCGCCCACGCGGGACTCAACAGTCTGTTCGTTATCCTGATTTGCCATCAGCAAATCGTTCGCACGGACAGCAGGTGAGCTCTCACGGCTATATTTGGTAGAACGGGATGGAGAAGGCCGCGTACCCCACTCCTCCTCATCGGACAATGGGATCATTCCTCGTTCCGGGGTTGGGGACGGGACATCCGAAAGAATCTCGGAGATATCCGGGATTTCGAGATCCGGGCTGCTCTCGTCATCCAACATTTGTGTGGGTGCATCATACGAAGCCGGAAATTGTTTCTGTTGTTCAAGCGGTGACTCCATCCCCTCGGAGACCGGCGTCGAAAGCAAATCTACCAGTTGTCCGGCCTGCGTACGGATGGTGCTGAATGGCGTTTCGGCATCGAAGACAAGTGCCAGCACCACATCATCTGCAAGACGCGTGGCATATAACATGTGCTCGGCTTTCGTTGCCTCCAGGCGGACAAAGCGCAGCAGGTCACTGCCTTTTTGCCCATCCCAGTGACGGGTGACGGTCATAGCCAGTTCTTTTGCTGCACCCTGGGAGAGCTGGCCGGCGTACGCCCACAAATGATCTCCGCGCGTGATCAACGCTGCCTGTGCAGAAGACTCAAGCGTGAGCCGCGTGAGGTGCTGCGCAGCTTTGGTCGCATCCTGCAACCAGGGCAGTTCCTGGTTGGCTGTTTGAACAGCCCGAGGGTCTGCTGTTGTCTTGGAAGGCCTGGCAAGGGGAGTGGAATTATCATCCAACATCGTCAACACGTCCGGTAGATAATATGGTTTACGCAACAATGTCCATGGGCGGATCTCATCCAGCGCGGGGATCGAATCCTCGTCAGAGAGCAGAACCAAGCCGATGTTCGAATTGAGCATACGAAGCGACCGGCCAATGTCCGCGACCGCTTTGTATCCAAGATCCATATCAAGAAACGCGAGTGTGCAGTTTTCTTCATCTGCGCGTACGACCGCTTCACCTTTTCCTTTGGCAACGTGGACGCGGTATCCTTCCTGTCTCAATCCCTGGAGGAGCACTTTTGCGAAGTTTGTATCTGTAGTTACGAGCAGCAGATCCTTGGCCATCTTGGTAAAGTGTATCATGGCAGAAGTGCATAAGCAAGCGTGAGTTCAGTATGACCCTTGCGAAAATGGGAGTAATTTGTCTAGTCAACTTGATTTTCACCGCCATTTGTGCTATCAATAGGAAAAATTTTATGAGGGCTTGAATGCATCGCGAACGAGTTTCTGAAAATGTCTTTTGGTTCCAGAGTGAAGTTTATGCTCAGGTAACTGCGGGTGTGGTGGCTGGACCGCAATGGGCGGTGGTGATCGACACTCTGGCTTTGCCAGATGAAACGCTTAGCATCCGCGAATTCATCGAACATGAACTGAATGTACCTGTACGTTATGTGATCAACACACATTATCACGCGGATCACACATGGGGCAATTGTTTCTTCCCCGGGGCAACGGTCGTCGCGCACGCGCGCTGCCGTGACCTGCTGGAGGAGCGGGGTGTACCCTCTCTGGAAACCGCGAAAAGGCAAAATCCGGCGCTGCGCCAGGTAAAGATTGTGTTGCCGCAAATGACCTTTGCAGACGGCGAAATTACTCTGCGCGTGGGCAAGAAGAATTTAATCATATCGCCCGCATTGGGGCACAGCAAGGATGGGATCGCGGTACTGGTTGAAGAGGATCGTATTCTGTTCGCGGGCGATTCATTCATGCCACTGCCCTACATCGTGGATGGGGAGATCGACGATATTATGGCTTCCATTAAACGCGTAGGGCGCATGGGTCTTGAGAATATCGTTCAGGGGCATGGCGACGTGATCCTGCGCGGTGAGATCGAGGCAGCAGTTAGGGAGAACTTGAATTATCTTTCTGCGATCAAAAGATCTGTCAAAACCGTGTCGCGGCGCAAGAATGCCGAGGAACTTCTGGAGAATATCACGATTGAAAACTGCGGCAAGAGCCGCGTCTATCTGGGTGGACTGGCACAGACATTGCATCAAAGAAACCTGCGTGCTTTACTGCAACAGATGCAGAGTGCGCAATAACCACGAACAATGTTGACTTTGAAAAAGAGGAGCCAGGCCATAAGGGCCTGGCTGGCTGTATCTTATTGAATCTTCCGCCGGCCGATAACACCACTGTTTGTCAGATCCTCCAGTTCTTGCTTGCTGAGAATATCTCCCAAAACGGTCAGGGTGTGCTCGCCCAGCCCGGGTGCGGCGCGTTTTGGGCCGTGTGCAAATACGAACGGCGTATTCAACCCAACTGATTGACCGTTTTCCTCGCGCACAAAGCCACGCGCCTTCACCTGTGGATGCGACAACATTTCCTCGAACGACAGTACGGGTTCCACGCACCCGTCACCGTGGGAGAAGATTTCAAGCCATGCGGCCAGGGTACGTTGTTTGAAGGTGGCTGCCACTTCATCTTTGATCGTGCGGTCGAATTGGCGTGAGAGCAGATCATTTCGTCCTGTAATTCTACAAAAATCACTCCAGAACGAGGGTTCCAAAGCGCCGAGCGACAAATATTTACCATCGGCTGTTTCATAGATGTTATAACAAGCCAAACCACCGTGCAGTGCCAGTGTTCCGCCTATCACTGGCAAGCCACCAAAAAAAGCCGCGCCAGCCTGGGGCATCATCCATGAGAGAACGCCGTCGAGCAGGGCCACATCGAGGTAAGCGCCCTGTCCGCTGCTCTGCCGCCCCACCAGTGCGCTGAGAATGGCGATCCCTGCCAGCATAGCCCCACTCAGATCAGCAACTGTCACGCCGTAGGGAGTGGGCGGCTGGCCTTCCACTGCATTCAATGCCAGTGCTCCACTAATGGCTGTGTAGTTCAAATCATGTCCAGCGCGCTGGCGGTAGGGGCCATTTTGGCCGTAGCCCGAAAGGGCACAATAGATAAGGTCGGGTTTGACCGCTCGCAGTGATTCGTAATCAATTTTCCAGCGTGCTGCTGTCCCTGGCCGAAAACTTTCGAGTACCACGTCCGCAGTAGCCGTTAGACGCATGAGGACCTCACGCCCACGAGGGTTGCGGTAGTTGATCGCAACACTTTTCTTTCCCTGATTGATCATTTCAAACATTTTACCGAGCCCCATCTTGGCAGGGATGAAACGGGCATAGTCACCAGTGCTGGGTGTTTCTACTTTGATTACTTCCGCTCCCAGGTCAGCCAGCAATTGAGTAAGATAGGGTCCTGGCAGAAGCCGAGAGAGATCAAGGACGCGGATTCCAACTAACGGCTGGTACATAATCATCTCCAAAATGAAAATTATCTGATAAGTTCTCATGTGCTATCTAAACATGATCCACTGCGGTTCTAACCTTTTATGTTCCTTACGACAACTTACCTCCATGTTCTGAGCATTGTTTTGTTTGTCTTAGCTAAACATCATCCATGGGCTCGGTAGCCTTGCGTTGCTCTCTCTTAATTCTTAATTGTCCAGCCAAGCTGATACTGACCACGCGCTCATTGCCAGTCAGTAATTTTTTTATATTGGTTCGGAGTGCCCAAATCAAGAGTACCTCTGCAATAACTCCATATAACACATCTACCCAGGGCATGAGACCCATTGAAGCACGGATGGTGAATAGGATGATTATAGACATTCCTACAGTCATTGTTGCGAGGGAGGCAATACCCACTGTGAAAAAGACCAGCGCGCCCAGACCAATTATAATTGGGAATGACCAACCCCAGAATCCTATTGCACCTCCAATAGCTGGCATGGCTCCCGCGCCGCCTCCCAAACGCAAGCGTCCGTTTTCGTCGCGTTCGGTCAGAAAGATGGAATAGTTATGTCCGATTATTGCGCTCGCAGCAGCAAATACATGGACAAGATGATTTCCTGTAAGTGCCTGCGCAGCCGAAACAGCTGCGATGCCCTTCAAAGCGTCCATGATGGCTGTGAGCAGACCAGCTCCAAATCCCGCAGCGCGCATGGCATTCGTCCCTCCAGTGCGTCCGCTTTCCACAGTGCGAATATCTTTTCCGGTTTTCATTTTTACAATTAACAAGCCAAAGGGGATGGACCCTAAAATATAACCAAGTACCACGGCCCCAATATCAAACAGAATCTGCATTATTGCTCTCCTCTGGGCGGTCTACCATGGGAAACACAGGAAAATCAATATGGTTTCTCTATTCGATCCGCAAGGCCACTTCGCCTGGCTCACCGTTTTCGATCCAGAAACCGCGCGCCTGCCAGCGATTCCCAATCCGCGACCAGATGATGTGGACCACCTCATAAGCCGCCTCTGCTATATCGGTGGCGGAGGCAGTTTCAGGGCCCGTGGGATGGGAGTGAAAGATGCCAAGCAGGTCGAGCCCATTGGATTCGATCCAATCGAAAGCTTTGAGTTGTTCATAGGGATCCATTACGAATCGCACGGGACTTTGTGCCTGATTCCGTACCCCGATGACTTTCTCCACCCGGTTATTCGTACCCGCCAACAGGCCGCACGCCTCCAATGGAATGTGGCTGTCAACATGACGGAGCATCTCCTGCCAGTGCTCTTTATTCATCGTCAATTGCCGGATCATCTTATCTAATCACGATCGCCAATCCCCAGCACAGCGCAGTGGCAACAGCAGGTTCAAGCGCGGCGCGTCGTGTGGGCAGGTCTTCGCTCAGATTGATTGCAAGGTTGGTCAGCCCGTACAACGGACCAATGAGCATTAACCCAAATTGGATGGATGATAGAGGCCAGTAATTCAGGCCTGCCGCGATCTGTATGCAAACGAACGCGATGCCAATTGCCCATGGATATTCCCAGCGACCGCTTAGCCGTAGGTGCAGGATGCGCAGGCTGGCAAGCGCTGCGGCGAGGAATAAAGCCGGAATCATGAGAAAGAGACGTGCATCGCTGTAGCGCAGGGCAACTGTGAGGATAAAGAACAGTGTGTATGAGATGGCGGTCAGCCCTGCCATGGCTGCTGCGTAATATGGCGCTCCAGCATCTACAACGATGTATTCGGCCAGGAATACAAAGAAGAGGAACGCACCACCAATCCCGAAACCGATCCACCATGCTATTCCATCGGGGAGGATGGTCAGCGGTACGCCGATGACAAAGGTGGTAAGCGTGGGCAGGATCCACCATTGGAATGTGGCTCTGCCCTTGAGTGACGGGTGGCCGCGCAGCAGCCAATCCATGCCAGTGGCGGTGAGCCCTGCCGTGAGCAGGCTCATGGCAGTGGATATGTTCAGTGGAAGTGAGAAAAAGAAACCCGGTAACTGAATCTCGAGATTGAATTCAGGAGAGCTGATGAGATGGTTGAGAGCAAAAGCCAGCAAGACGGTGGAGGTCAGGGTGCCAATACGGTCGGAATCCGGCAGATATCTTTGCTCGTTCATGCGTGCATTGTACCTGTCCCATGGACGAATGCCAAGATATGCCCGGTATGGTAGAATCAAGTGGTTATGAACGTGCAGAAACTTGAAACTCTTCCCCCGCCGCCCGGGGTGATTGGATCACTCAGGGCCGGGTTTGATGCTGTTTCCAGTCATGTGATGCTGATTTTATTCCCTTTGGCGCTGGATCTGTGGCTATGGCTGGGTCCGCGTTTGAGCGTGGAGGGATTGCTTAGTCCGTACTTTAAGTTCATGTTCGATCAGGCGCGCAGGGGCATGGCATCTCCTGCCGATATTCAGAGAATTTCTGGTGCTCAGGCCTTGTTCATGGAGGCGTTGGAACGGTTTAACGTGCTCAGCCTGCTCAGCAAGTTACTGACATTTCCGATTGGTGTTTCCAGTCTGTCAGCCGGGACAATGCCTGTAGTCACTCCGTATGGAGAGCAGAGGATTATGCAAGTGTCATCCCTGCCGGGTTTGATCGGTCTTGCGTTCCTGCTGATCCTGATCGGCTGGGTTGGTGGAGGCTTGTATTTCCGCTGGGTATCGGGAACAGCTTTGGGTGGTGAAGAAGCGGGTATTAGTTCCGTGCGGGCAATTGTCCAAACCTTTATCCTGTCTGCGATCTGGTTCATCAGTCTGGTGATGGTTATGGTGCCGGTTTTGTTCGTACTCACAATTCTCGCATTGATCAGCCCTGCGCTGGCAAATGGCGTGGTATTTGTCATGCTGATGCTGTCTTTCTGGCTGATCGTCCCGCTGTTTTTTACGCCGCACGGCATTTTTGCGCGCAGACAGAATGCTTTCTATTCAGTTTTCTCCAGCCTGCGGATGACACGCTTCACACTGCCAACGAGCGGCATGTTTGTGTTGAGCGCGTTTATCCTCTACAGAGGTTTGAATTATCTGTGGAGTATACCGCCGAATGATTCGTGGATGATGCTGGTTGGAATTGCCGGACATGCTTTTATCACTACTGCATTGCTGGCGGCAAGTTTTGTGTATTATCGGGATATGAATGCCTGGCTGCAGACTGTCTTTGAGCAGGTGCAACAGAAACAAACTGTACCAGGTCGACAAGTGCAATGATTGCTGATCCTGTCAATTACCGTTGAGATGGGAACCTTTGGAGGTTTTTGTGGCAAAAGAGAACAACAATACAAATTATGATGCCAGCAGCATTCAGGTTTTGGAGGGTCTCGAAGCTGTACGCAGGCGCCCGGGTATGTATGTCGGCGGTACGGACGCCAAGGCCCTGCATCATCTTGTCTATGAAGTTGTAGATAACGCGATTGACGAGGCGCTGGCTGGCGCATGTACACATATTGACATTACTATTCATCCTGATTCCAGTGTGTCTGTGGAGGATGACGGGCGAGGCATCCCTGTTGGGATGCACCCGCAGATGAAAAAGTCTGCGTTGGAAGTGGTCATGACCACCCTGCACGCGGGCGGTAAGTTTGGTGGAGGCGGGTATAAAGTCTCCGGCGGTCTGCATGGCGTGGGTGTCAGCGCGGTCAATGCACTCTCGGAGTGGTGTGAAGTGGAAGTGCACCTGGATGGGCAGATCCACTTTCAGCGTTATGAACGCGGTTATCCAAAAACTCCGGTAAAAGTCATCGGGAAGACAAAGGCTAACGACACCGGGACCAAGGTCACGTTCAAGTTTGACCCGCAGATCTTCAAGGAAGATAATCTCGATTACCGCTTTGATACTTTGCTCCAGCGTTTCCGCGAGATGGCATTCGTCACGCGCGGCGTTACGATCAAGTTCATGGATGAGCGCAATGATCGCGAGATGACTTTCTATTTCGAAGGCGGTATTACGTCCTTCGTCCGTTATCTGAACCGCAACCGGGAAAACCTGCACTCCGTTGTGCACGTGGAAAAGGATGTGGAGGGTATTGGCATCGAGGCCGCGATCCAATATACAGATGCCTACACTGAATCCGTGTATTCGTTTGCAAATACCATCAATACGATTGATGGTGGTACGCACCTTACCGGTTTGCGTTCCTCTCTGACACGTGTCATCAATGATTACGCGCGCAAGAATGGATTACTTAAGGACGCCGACCCGAACTTCTCTGGGGATGATACTCGTGAAGGTCTGACTGCGATCGTCTCGATCAAACACCCCGACCCGCAATTTGAATCGCAGACCAAGGTTAAGTTGATGAACCCCGAGGTGCAGACCTGCGTGACGCAGGTGGTGGGAGAAGCATTTTATACGTTCCTGGAGGAGAATCCACAGGCTGCGAAGGCAATCATCGCCAAATGTCTCACCTCTGCCCGGGCGCGTGATGCGGCGCGCAAGGCACGCGACCTTGTCATCCGCAAGTCCGCGCTGGAGTCGCTTACATTGCCCGGTAAACTGGCAGATTGTTCGGATCGCGATTCATCGAAGACCGAACTCTATATCGTGGAAGGTGACTCGGCAGGCGGGTCTGCGAAGCAGGGACGCGACCGCCACTTTCAGGCAATCCTGCCTCTGCGCGGCAAAATTATGAATACCGAACGCGCCCGCCTTGACAAGATCCTATCGAGCAATGAAATCAGGGCATTGATCTCTGCACTGGGGACAGGCATCGGAGATAATTTTGACGTGGAAGGTTTGCGTTACGGACGCGTCATCATCATGACCGATGCCGATGTGGACGGAAGCCACATCCGTACGCTTTTGCTGACATTCTTTTTCCGTTACATGCCGAAATTGATCGAAGACGGGCACTTGTATATTGCCCAGCCTCCGCTGTATCGGGTTGCCTACAAGAATCAAATCAAGTATGCTTATACCGAAAAGGAGAAAGACAGGATCGTCAAGGAAGTGGGTGAGAAGGCGAGCCTTCAACGCTACAAGGGTCTCGGTGAAATGAATCCGACCCAGCTCTGGGAAACGACCATGAACCCCGAGAACAGGACTCTGCTCCTCGTCACGGTGGAGGATGCGGCTGAGTCGGACCGCACGTTTGACATGCTGATGGGAGACGCCGTGGATCCCCGACGTAAATTTATCCAGACGCACGCCAAAGCGGTTAGAAACCTGGACATCTAGCCTGATTGACTTGAGCGTCCCGCAGGTTGAAGTGCGCCCATCAGATTGGTCTGCAAAAACCTGCGGGACGTTTGTTTTTGAGGTGCGCTCCACCTTCTTCTTTGTCATGAAAGTACCATAGTTGTTTATGGGATGAGGTGTAAAATTTCGTAAGCGCCGATCGGATCAGTGCTTTATCTGTTGAACCATGTACCAGGCCTATCGTATTAATTCCGTTTTGAGCAAAGTGATGCAGTCCATTGTTCTTGTATATCAAGGCATTGCGGCTGTGGTTTTCATCCTATCCTTGTTGTTGGCCTATAACTGGTTGAAGAATCCGTTCATTGGCGGGTTCTTCGAGCAGACTCTTGTACTGAATGGTTCGGATGCAAGCGAAACAGGGAAACAGTGGGCTTTATATGGACAGGGATTTGAACTCGGCGACCGGCTCATATCCGTCGCGGGTCACCCGATTTCAAATGCCGGTGACCTGAACAGTACCCTCGGCTCGTTCCGTAATAATGAGGTCATACCAGTCACCATTCGCACGCTGGATGGCGGGAACAGAACGGTCGACGTTACCCTCCAGCCATTTCCCTTTGCTGATCGAATTGCATATTTTGTAATGCCAGCAATCCTAAGCCTGGTGTTTTTAGCAATTGGTTTGTGGATTTTTGGTTTGCGCCGGACAGAACCAGCCGGCCGCGCGTTTTCGATGATGGCTTCATCGCTGGCCATCGGGCTCGGCGCTCTTTTTGATTTATACACCTCTCATCGTTTCACTTATATCTGGACCCTGGCTGTTGCCCTATCCGGCGGCGCTTTGATCGATCTTGCGCTCGCCTTTCCGCAGGAGGCGCGCCTGGTGCTGGGTCGTCCATACCTGCGATGGTTTGGATATGCGGCCGGCATACTTCTGGCTTTCAATGCATATTTCAAACTGTATGATTTCGAGAATCCGACTGCCTATATTGGCGCCTGGCAAACCATTTATCTCTTCGTGGGTCTGGCCGCGCTGGTCTATTTCGGCGCGCTGGGGTATCGTGCGCTTTTATCTCATTCGCCTGTTGTAAAAAGCCAGGCGAGGACAATTCTTTTTGGATCTTTAGTTGCATTTGGTCCAATTGTGGGCTGGTTATTGCTTAATCGGGAATCCTTTAACCCGTACCTTTTACTGCCGATTATCATCTTCCCCCTGGTCAACGGCTATGTGATCCTGCGCTTCCGCCTCCTGCGCACCGATAACTGGTTGCGCAAGGGAATCGTTTACTCCGCGCTGACGATCCTTGTCGTCGCGGCGTATGCCTTGCTGGTCAGCGGGTTGGGTTCGATCTTTGCGATTGCCATGCCATCGGACAATCCCTATTTGATCGGCGGATTGGTTTTTGTGATCGCGGTTCTTCTCGACCCGCTTCGCATTCGTTTGCAGAGCTTGGTGGACAGCACCTTCTTCCGCGGCCAGCGCGCTTATGAAGATCGCCTCCGGACTTTCAGTCATGAACTGACCAGCGCACTTGACCTGAATACCATTGGACGCGTGTTACGGCAGCAAGTTGCAACCAGTCTTGTGCCTGAGCGGCTGCATATTTACACTTATGACACTTTGAACGATCAGTATGTCGCGCTTGCCGATGCCGATGGCGATGGCCGCCCAACCAGTGACATCCGCTTCTCATCGAACAGTCCTCTGGTGCTATATTTCCAGAGAGAGAACATCCCGCTTTATCTGGATATGATCAACCTGCCCAGTATTTTGCGGGGAGATGAAGCACGCCTTTCATTACTGGGAGCGCGGCTCTTTGTTGCATTGCCCGGCGAAGATAAGCCTGTGGGATGGCTTGCGTTAGGCACTCCGCTTTCTGGCGGTGTGTATACCCCCAAAGATCTGGATTTTCTGGATAGTATCTCCGATCAGGCATCCGTTGCGATCGCGCGTGTCCAGACGGTTGTTGACCTTGAACGCCGTGTGCAGGAAATGAACGCTTTGACGCGTGTTTCGCAAGGCGTGAACGTCACCCTCACATTTGACGATGTTCTGGAACTGATCTTTGCGCAGGCGACACTGATCATCCCATCCTCCCTTTTTCATATCACCCTCTACAACAAAGCCGGAAATTATTTCCATTACGGCTTTTGTGTGGAGGATCATGAACGTGTCATTGATCGCGAGAATCACCCGCTGCCACTCAGCCTGGGGTTGGGACAGGAGATCATCCGCAAAGGACGCCAGATCCTCACACAGGATTACATGCGTGAATGTCGGGCGCGCAACCTGACCCCTGCCGCGCAGGGCATCTATGCATGGATGGGTGTGCCGCTCAATGCCGGGGCTGAGACCATGGGATCCCTGAGTGTGGGCAGTGATGATGCAACGGTGACTTACACACGTGGTCAACTCGATCTGTTGCAGGCAATTGCAGACCAGACTGTGGGCGCCATCGTGAAAGCCCGTCTCTTGCAGGAGACCGAACAGCGCGCTCACCAGCTTTCCACGCTGAATGAGATCACCCGCCAGCTTACCTCCACACTGGAGCAGGAGCCGCTTCTTCACAATATTCTGGAGAACGCTGTCAGCATTTTGAATTGCGAAGCGGGAACGTTGTTCCTGGTGGATGAGCAGACGGGTGATCTGATCTTCCGTGTGATGGTTGGGCCTGTATCAGGTAACCTTCTTGGTCAGCGTCTTCCTGCCGGGACCGGCATCGTGGGGCGGGCTGTGCAGGCGCGTGCCCCTGTGATCGAGAATGATGCACAACGATCATCCGCCCATTTTGAAGGCGCAGATAAACAAACAGGTTTTAACTCGCGTTCCCTGCTTGCAGTGCCGATGCAGATCAAGGATCGAGTTCTCGGCGTGATCGAAGTCATCAATCGCCGCGACGGGCTGCCTTTCGTTAAAGATGATCAAAACCTTCTGACTGCCTTTGCAGGGCAGGCCGCAGTAGCAATTGAAAACGCGCGCCTTCTGGCTCTCACGGATCAGGAACTTGCTGCCCGTGTGGAAGAACTTCAAGTGATGGGACGCATCGACCGCGAACTCAATGCCAGCCTTGAAATTGATCGTGCCTTGCGCATCACACTTGAATGGGCAATGCGCCAATCGAGTGCTGAAGCGGGCCTGATCGGGATGATTGAAGAGGATCATCTGCGCATTATGGCACAACAGGGCTATGATGATGTTTTGATGGAGGAGGCCGATTCACGCATGCCCCTCAAATTGCCGGCGATTCGGTCCGCTGTCGAAAGCGGACAGCCGAATCAAATTTCCCTTGTCAGCAATGGCGCGAAGGGAATTCTGCCCACAGCGCATACACAGATCGTCATCCCCATTCGCCGTGAGGCGCAGGTTATTGGTTTGCTTCTGCTTGAGAGCACAAGCGACTCTCAGGAAAACCTGGCCTTCCTTAACCGTTTGAGTGACCATGCCGCGATTGCCATTTCCAATGCGCAGTTGTATGATGAGGTCCAGCGCGCTAACGTGGCAAAGAGCGATTTCGTTTCCTTCGTTGCACACGAATTGAAGAACCCGATGACTTCCATCAAGGGTTATTCGGAATTGCTCGCGGCGGGGTCGGTAGGCCAGATCAACGAGATGCAGTCCAACTTCCTGAGTACGATCCGTTCCAACGTCGAACGCATGTCTGCTCTTGTTTCGGACTTGAACGATAACGCCAAGATCGAAGCAGGACAATTGCGCCTTGACTATAAGCCGGTGGATGTGGCGGATGTTGTGGGCGAGGTTGTGCGCTCCACCAAGCGGCAGCTGGACGACAAGCGCCAGAGTATGGATTTTCAACTCCCACCGCAACTGCCTCCAGTATGGGCAGACCGGATTCGTGTCGGTCAGGTGCTTACCAATCTTGTCAGCAACGCGCACAAATACACGCCTGAGGGCGGGCACATAAAACTGGGGGCTGAAATGACGACCAATCAATGGGATCCTGAAGGCGCGAAGCAGGTTGTACACCTGTGGGTGCGAGATGATGGCATTGGCATCAGTGTGGAAGATCAGGCGAAGATCTTCCAGAAATTCTTCCGTTCAGACGATATGAAAGCCCGTGAAGCGCCGGGAACAGGCCTGGGATTGAATATCACCAGGAGCCTGGTGGAAATGCAGGGCGGGCGCATCTGGTTCGACAGTGAATACAGGAAAGGCACCACTTTCCATTTCACCGTTCCCATTGCGGAAGGATAATCAAAATGGCTCTTACGGTTTCCATCGGGCAGACACAGGCTTTGAATGGCCGCGAAGCAGGCTTGCAGGCAACACATCACGCTTTGAATCGACTCGGTTCCGGCGCGCCAGCCTTCAGCTTTGTCATTGCCTCGCATCAATACCAGGCGCGTGAAGTTGCCAGCGGTGTATCCAGCCTGTTGGGTAATACCCCGATGATCGGCTTTAGCAGTCCGGCAGGGTTAACAACAGAGGGTATTCATCCCAATTCTGTGATCGTTGTCTTGCTGGCTGGTGACATCCAGGCTGAAACTCACTGGATGCCGGGCTATGCACAAAGCGCCCGCGAAACCGGAGCCAAACTCTCAAAGCAGGCCGCTGACCAAAAAGATGTGCGCGCGCTTGTCTTTTTTGCAGATGGATTCAATGGGGATGCCGACCAGTTGTGCAATGCTCTGCCCAATGGATCTTTCGCGCTGGCGGGCGCTCTCTCCTCGGGAGATTTGCATACGGGTCATTCCTACCAGATCGCGGGTCCACAGACGGGAACGGGCGCGCTGGCTGCCGCGTTTCTGCGCGGCGACCTGAAGGTGGGCGTTGGTGCCGCACATGGATGGAACCCCGTAGGCAGTCAGTTTCGCGTCACGCGTTCGCGCGGTTTCTGGTTGCGCACCCTGGATGGTCGTCCTGCCTCTGAAACTTATGCTCAATTATTTGGTTATCCTGCCCGGGACTGGGCATTTCCTCCCCTCAGCCATCTGGCGCGGTTGTATCCGCTTGGTGTGGAACAGGGAGATCAGCTGGTCATCCGCGCGCCCATACGCGTGGAGGCGGATGGCAGTTTCCGGATGAACGCTCCCGTACGGGATGGTGCGGATGCTTATCTGCTTGTGGGCAGCCGCGTCTCCTGTGAGAACGCTGCGCATCAAGCCGCGCAGCAGGCATTGCAGCAACTTGAAGGAGCAAAGCCGGTTTTCGCCCTGCTCCTGGTGGATATTGCCTGGGAGATGCTGCTCAAGTCACATCCTGGTTCTGAGATCAGCGCGGTCCAGGATATCCTGGGGAAAGGTATCCCCATTGCAGGAGGGTACTCGCTGGGACAGATTATCCCTGGTAAAGATTCAGCCACTCCTCAATTACTGAATCAGCACATTGTAGTCGTCGCGTTTGGGGAAGTCTAATTCAGACAAAAAGGAATATTGGAAATCACGTGTAACTGATTTTACGCACCGTCCCGAAGGTTTTAGGGAGTCAATAGTGTTTTTCAAGGAAACCTTCGGGACGTTCTGCATAAGATTCACCCAGGTGAGGAGAGAGAATGAGTGCTCAGGCTTCCGAAGTTTTGCCAGAACTTCGGAAGCCTTATTCTTACGCGGAAATATTGACCTCGGGCAATTTAGCCAGTGAGGCCTGCACAGCCTCTGCCGGGTACTCGTAATCCTCGAGCTGTCCGCTCAAATAGGTTTCATAGGCAGCGAGGTCGAAATGCCCATGGCCTGAAAGATTGAACAGGATCACACGCTTCTCGCCTTTTGCCTTGGCATCCAACGCCTCATCGATCGTGGCGCGGATGGCGTGCGCCGACTCAGGCGCGGGGAGGATCCCTTCGGCTTTCGCAAATTGAATTGCGGCCTCGAAGGTGGCTTTTTGCTGGACCGCGATGGCTTCAATATGGCCCGCATCGTACAGCGCGGACAGGCTGGGGGCCATGCCATGATAGCGCAATCCGCCTGCGTGAATGGCGGCCGGGATGAAGTCATGTCCCAGTGTATGCATCTTGACGATCGGAGCCATTCTGGCTGTATCGCCATAATCAAAAGTGTAAACACCCTTTGTCAGTGAGGGCGCGGCCGACGGTTCAACAGCCAGCAGGCGGGTGCGTTTTCCGTTCTTCAGGTTTTCACGCAGGAAAGGGTAGGCGATTCCGGAGAAGTTCGAGCCGCCACCGACGCAACTAATGACCACATCCGGGTATTCATTTGCCATATCCATCTGCTTGAGAGCCTCTTCGCCGATGACGGTCTGGTGCAGGAGCACGTGGTTGAGTACGGAGCCCAGACTGTATTTCTTCGCTCCATTGGATGTGGCCGCGGCTTCCACGGCCTCAGAGATGGCGATTCCGAGTGAACCAGGGTTATCCGGGCTTTCAGCCAATACGGAGCGGCCATAATTTGTAAGGTCTGTGGGGCTGGCATAAACTTGCGCTCCGTAGGTTTCCATGAGGATGCGGCGATAAGGCTTCTGATTATATGAAACCTTGACCATATACACTTCAAGGTCAAGCCCAAAGAAATTGCAGGCAAGCGCAAGAGCCGAGCCCCACTGGCCCGCGCCCGTTTCGGTGGTGAGTGCCTTTGTGCCGGATTTCTTGTTGTAGAACGCCTGAGCGATCGCAGTGTTTGGCTTGTGGCTCCCGGCAGGTGAAACACTCTCATTCTTGTAGTAAATGTGCGCGGGGGTATCGAGCGTTTTTTCCAGGCGCCGCGCACGCAGGAGAGGAGTGGGACGATAGAGCTTGTAGATCTCACGTACTTCTTCAGGGATTTCGATGTAGCGTTCAGTGGAGATCTCCTGCAGGATCAAGTCCATCGGGAAGAGCACGGATAAAAAGTCGGGGGTGACGGGCTCCATCGTTCCGGGATGCAGGACAGGCGCAGGCGGAACCGGACTATCTGCATTGATGTTGTACCAGAATTTTGGCAGGTCAGATTCATTCAGGATGAAACGGGTTTGCTCAGACATAAGTATCTCCTTCTTGTGAATAAATGGGTGGATCAGAAACCTCGATTTCTTCGAGCGCCAGGCCACAAATCGTAAACTGACGCGTCCTTCATGGAGGTTGAAAAACGATGGTAAACATATCTTCTCCTTTTAAACCCTCCCCCCTGAGAGAGGGCAGGCGGCGCACTGCGACTGTAGCGAGTGTCGAAGTGGTGAGGGAAATAAAAACAGCGTTCATCCCATATGGGACGAATGCTGTCCGCATCCGTGGTGCCACCCGGCTTAGGCCGTTTCAACAAAAAATCCCGTTGGTGATGCAACGGGAGCCAGCCTCACTCTTTTCAAGCACGACCATTTGGTTTATGCTCTAGCTCTATAACGGGAGCAACCCGACTCGGATACTTGTTTGATGTAGTGACGGCTTCAGCCGTCTGATTAGCGAATGAATTCGCTACTACATTTGCTTTCACCTTGCAGCTCGGAGGTCCATTCGATGCTGTCGTCTCGGGCAGGGCTTTCACCATGGTGGTCTCAAACGACCACCAGCCTGCTCTCTGGACCGTCGTTCAACAATTACTCGTCCTCGTCTCAGCCTTTTTAATTTTCGATGATTATATGCCAAGGGATATAATTGTCAATAGAGGTAAATACCATGAAAACCAAGACTCTGTTGATCCTGTTGATTGGATTTGCTCTGCTTGCGGGTTGTGGCTCGCCTGCCACGCCTGCGCCTC
>Ga0209002_10000847_pt1 | contig 24633 bp, 27 predicted proteins | sample Rifsed16ft2_FD_184010 | JGI IMG/M metagenome (GOLD analysis project Ga0209002, IMG submission 184010) | Soil microbial communities from Rifle, Colorado, USA - sediment 16ft 2 (version 2) | ecosystem: Environmental > Terrestrial > Deep subsurface > Rock core/Sediment | place: Rifle, Colorado... | reverse complement strand
TAAAGTCTCAAGGATGCTGGTTTTCCCGGCGCCGTTTGGGCCTAGCAGCCCAAAAATCTCTCCCGTATGCACGGTGAAACTCACATCCTCAACTGCTGTAAACTTCCCATAGGTTTTCCGGAAGTTTTGTACCTCGATCATCGCTTGTCCCATAATTTCCTTCCCGCAAATTGTTTTGGAATATATATATTACGTGAAAAACAAAATTTTGTTCCTGCAAACATCAAGATATTTGCCCGCATTATTGACCATCCTTAACGGATCGTTGCATCCCAGTCAGCCGAGGGGTACAATCAGCCCAATTTCTACGTGGAGACGAAGCGATGGAATCACCCTTTTACATTCCGGAAAGCGCCATGGCGATCGTGGCGCATCCCGATGATATCGAATACGGTTGCAGCGGGACTTTGGCACGCTGGGCAAAGGCAGGCACAAAGACCTATTACGTGGTGTGCACCAGCGGCGATGTGGGGATTGCTGCCGCGGGGATGACCAAACAGCGGGCTGGCGAAATTCGCGAAGAAGAGCAGCGCAATGCTGCCGCAATTGCCGGCGCCAGCGAAGTTGTGTTCCTGCGCGAGCCGGATGGAATGCTGCAACCCACCCTGGACCTGCGTAAAAAACTGGTGCGGGAAATTCGCCGCCTGCGTCCGGAAGTGGTCATTTGCAGCGACCCGACCATCGTACTGGCGTCATCCGATTACATTAATCACCCGGATCACCGCGCAGCCGGAATGGCGGCACTGGATGCGGTATTTCCAGCCGCCGGGCAGCCCAACCTGTTCGAAGAATTGGCCGCCGAAGGCGTCACCGCTCATAAAGTGCGCAAAGTGTATGTTAATTCCTGGGAAAATTGCGACACATTTATCAATATCAGCGATACGATGGAAATCAAAATCGCGGCGCTGAAAGCGCATGTCAGCCAGATGAACGGCAACGACCCGACTGAAATGATGCGTCAGTGGGCTGCGGAGGTTGCCAAAGGCAAGGAAATGACCTACGCCGAAAGTTTTCGGGTGATCAGCCTGGTCACTGATGAGGATTGGGCCAAAACAAAAGGGATGGTTCTTCCCCTGGAGTAATTACTCGCCGAACATTTCCAGCAGGACTGGATTGATGGCATCCCAATTTGGCAGCAGAACATTGGCACCCTGGTCGGTGGTCCAGGGGTTGACCATTTCGCGCGTGATGGTGCGGTTGTCAATTCCGTCCGGGCCAGCCCGCAGCAGCGCCATTCCCAGCCGCGGCCAGAGGAAGAAGGGCACATTGGTGTCCACAGATTGTAAAAATACGCCGGCTACCAGCGGGATCCGTCCCCAGGAGCCGGGATTGAGCAGCTGCTTGAAGGCGGCTTTAAGCAGGAATTGACCGTGCTGCATGCGGAAGAAGTCATCGCTGCTCGAGCGGTCGCGGGCAAACGCCAACGCTTGCTCGCCATTCAGTGTGTATTGACCCGGGCTAAAACCCGCCATATTTTCTGCCAGATCGATATTGAGGCCCCCCATGGCGTCCACGATCTCAGTGAAGCTGCTGAATTTGATGCGGGCGTAGTAATTGACCGTAAGGCCGAAATTGGTCCGCACTGTTTCCATGGCTGCTTCTGGGCCGCTGCCTTCCAGATTGGCTTCAGCAAAGAAGTGAGCTGTATTGATGCGGTTCTCGCCCACGCCGGGGATACTCACCCATAGGTCGCGCGGGATGGACAGCATGTTGACCGTCGGCTTGAGGGGGATGATGCTGAGCAGGATGTTGGTATCCGTGCGGCCGACCGCGGAACCGTCCGGGGTGCGGTCAATGCCGAGGACGAGAATATTGGTACGAACCGGTGCCAAAAAATAGGCAGCAAAAACCAGAAGGAGAACGGCCAGCAAGGGCAGGCAGCCGCAGGTGAAGCAGCTGCGGGTTTTTACCGGTGTTTCTTCGATTTCAATGGGCTGATAGTATTCGTTCGGGTCTGCCACCCGTGTGGGTTGGGTTGAGGCCGAATTAGGGGTGTTGGGATTGACTGAGATGTTTACCATAGGCGTTTGCAGCCGAGAATTCTATCGCATAATGCTAATTCTGTCAGCAAAAAATGACCACAGTCCCCGTATGAGGACTGTGGATGTTTGTTTCTAATTGATTTTTACGGCTGATAAAACTGATTGGGGTCAATATTCTGGAACCAACCGGAAGTAAAGGCGGCGATAAACACGACCGTCGCGATGATGCTCAGGGCTATCCCGATGGCATTCAAGATGATGCCGGCCAGCGCGAATCCACGGTTGGATGATTTCAACCCAAGGAAGCCAAAAATGACGCCGGCAATAGCCAGCGGACCGCCGCAGATGGGGATGCACCAGGTGAGCAAATTGATCAATCCTAGCACCAGCGAAGTGATAGCAGCCCAACCGCGTTCTGTTGGCGCAGCCGGTGTAACCGGTGGCGGCAATAATTCAGGTTCAAGAGATGGGGGCAGTACAGTCTCGTCGGTCATTTTTTCTCCTCGGTCTTGCGGCAGATCCTTTTCATGCGTGCGGAATGCCGTTGGTGAATTATTTCTCGAAAATATTAAGATTTTTGAAAGACCCGTATTCCTTATTGAAATATTATAGCCAATACTTCAGCAAAAAAACGGGCTCTTTGTAGGAAGACCAAAATATCTACGCGGCGCTGGTTGGCCCCAGCACCGCTTCGATGCGTTCTAACACTTCGTTGGTCAGCAAATCCACTGCCTCTGCTGCCGCCACGTTTTCATCTAGCTGCTCCAGACGGGTGGCACCGGTGATAACGCTGGAAATTTCCTTACGGCGCAATATCCACGCCAATGCCAGTTGGCCGGTTGTCAACTCGAGTTCCTGGGCAATGTTGGTTAAACTGCGGACTTTAGCCAGCCGTTCCGGGGTGATGCGGTCGCGCATCCAGCCCATATCTTCCAGAGAAGCGCGGCTCACGGCTGGAATTCCCTGGTTATACTTGCCGGTGAGAATCCCCTGGTACAGCGGGCTGAAAGTGGTGATGCCCATACCCAGCTCGCGGCAGGTGGGGGCGATATCCTCCTCGAAGCGGCGGCGGTGGAGCATGTTGTACTGCGGCTGTTCCATGCTGGGCGGTACCAGGCCGAATTGGCGGCAGATGCCGACGACCTGCGCGATCTGCTGGGCTTCCCATTCCGAGGTGCCCCAGTACAGCACCTTGCCTTGGTGCACCAGGTCGTCCATCACCCGGGCGACTTCTTCAAGCGGGGTATCCGGGTCGTAGCGGTGACAAAAGTACAGGTCAACATAATCGGTGCCTAGGCGGCGCAGGGAAGCATGGATCGACTCCATGACGTGTTTACGTGAGAGACCGCGTCCGTTTGGGCCTGGCATGGTCGGCCAGAACACTTTGGACGAGATCACCAACGCCTCACGTGGCAGATTTTTAATGGCTTCACCCATCAAAGTTTCAGCCTGCCCGCCGCCGTACATGTCGGCGTTGTCGAAGAAGTTGATGCCCTGGTCATAGGCGGCGTGAATCAGGTTGGCAGCTGCCGTCTGATCCACCTGTTTACCAAATGTGATCCAGGCCCCCAAAGATATTTCACTGACCTTGAGGCCAGAGCGTCCCAGTCGTCGATAATGCATGCTTCCCTCCCGGAAGACGGTTGTGGTTTGGCTGGCGGAAGCCGGCTATTCCATATCGTGGATTTTCCCCTCGGTCAGCGCTTTGGAGGCTTCACCGATGCCCAACGGCTTCCACTTTTCCTGGTTGGCGCGCAAACGGTGTTGACCGCCGCCGCGGTTGTGCATCAGATCAAAGCCTTCCGGCTTGATGAACATATCCTCGCCTTCCAATAGCCCGCTAACGCCGCTTTGGCCGGGCTCAGCGCGCTTGTTCTGGCAGTAACTGCAGGTTTTGGGATCATGGGGGCTGTATTCCAGCGGCTCTTCGTAGGTGGTGATGTAGCCTTCGTAGTTGCGCAGGATGATTTTATGGTCAGACATGCTGATCATGTAGTTGGGCATCACCGGAATTTTGCCGCCGCCGCCAGGCGCGTCCACCACAAAGGTCGGCACGGCATAACCGGAGGTGTGACCGCGCAGTCCTTCGATGATTTCCATGCCTTTGGCGACCGGCGTGCGGAAATGACCGGCGCCCTCCACCAGATCACACTGGTAGAGATAGTACGGGCGCACGCGGATGCGCACCAGGTCTTGTACCAGCTTGCGCTGGATGTGCACGCAATCATTAACGCCAGCCAGCAGTACGGATTGGTTGCCCAGGGGAATACCGGCGCGCGACAGGCAGTCGCAGGCTTCAGCCAGCTCTTTCGAGATCTCGTTTGGGTGGTTGACGTGGATGTTGAGCCACAGCGGGTGATATTTCTGCAGGGTATCGCACAGCTCGGGGGTCACGCGCTGCGGCATGAAGACCGGCACGCGGCTGCCGATGCGGATGATCTCGATATGCGGGATCTCGCGCAGCCGGCCGAGAAGTTCGTCCAGTAGCTTGGGTGCCAGGGTCAGCGGATCGCCGCCGGAGAGCAGCACATCACGCACCTGCGGTGTATTTTTGAGATATTCGATCTGCATGTCGAATTCAGCGCGCGAGAAGGTAGCGCTGGGGTCGCCGACGATGCGCGAGCGCGTGCAGTAGCGGCAATAGGAGGCGCACTGGGTGGTCACCAACATCAACACCCGGTCGGGGTAGCGGTGAACCAGGCCGGGCACTGGCGAGTGGCGGTCTTCTGCCAGTGAATCTTCCATCATGCCGGTGAACGGCACGATTTCCTCGGCACGTGGAATCACCTGGAGGCGTATCGGATCATCCGGGTCATTTGGGTCGATCAAGGACACAAAGTAGGGGGTAATGTCCACCCGGAACAAGCCCTGGGTGCTGAGGGCTTTCTTTTCGCTATCGGTCAGGTGCAGGACTTTTTCGAAATCTTCGACGCTATTCAGGCGATTGCTTAACTGCCAGCGCCAGTCGTTCCACTTTTCATCGGGCACTTCGGTAAAAACCGGTGCACGTTTAGATATAAACGGGGTAGGGGTCATGATTCCTCTCCTTAAGGAAAACAATCCTCTAAGACAGTCACACGATGAAGTAACATTAAAATTGGATGCCTGAATTTCCAGGCAATCCCCCTACGCCAGCGGCGGATCGTGGTCTGTACGGAAGAAATCAGCGCAGTAAATCTCTTTATAGCTGCGTTCCATAACCTAATTGTATGAAGAAAACCCTTTTAGGTCAAATCCAGTTGTCGAATGTGAAAAATCCGATTTCCGGCATCTGTTAGAGTTCTATAAGAGTTCTTTGCACTGCTTGACGCTGTAAATTACGCATGGTATTATTTTCCAATAGGGAAATTTAGCACTCTAATCGTTAGAGTGCTAATTATTAGATAGAATATGACCGAATTAAGCGAACGACAGAAAATAATCCTTTCGCTGGTGATCCATGAGTATAGCCGCACGGCTACTCCAGTGGGATCTCATGCTCTGGTCGCACGCTATAACCTGGATATGTCTTCCGCGACGGTGCGCAACGAACTGGTCGTGTTGACCGAAAGCGGTTATTTACGCCAGCCGCATACTTCTGCCGGGCGGGTGCCGACTGAAGAAGGCTATCGTTACTTCGTCACTCGTTTGACGCACGCCTCGGAACTGCCGGGAACGACCCGCCGCACCATCAGCCATCAGTTTTACCAGATGCGCAATGATGTCGAACAGTGGGTGAGGTTGGCAGCATCGGTGCTGGCTTATCAATCCCGGGCTGCTTCGCTGGTCACCCCGCCGCACCCGGAACACTCGCGGTTGAAACACCTTGAATTGATTGCCACCCGCGGGCGGCAGATCCTGGTGGTGCTGGTCATGGTAGGCGGAGAAGTTCGCCAGCGGTTACAGTCATTGAGTGAACCGGTCACCCAGGAACAGCTTTCGCAATCCTCCGAGCGCCTGACACAACTATTTCAGGGTGCCGACGTAAACGAAATGCGCGCCCGTCTGGTGCAACTGCAGGGTTTGGACGCCGATGTGATGCAGTGGGTAATCGACGACCTGCTGCAAGCAGACGCCATTCCAACCGGCGAGGTGTACATCGACGGGCTGACGAATGTGCTCAGTGAACCGGAATTTACCGGTTCAGATGAGGCGCGCAAATCGCTGCGCATCCTCGAGGAACGTTCGCTGCTGCAAGATTTGGTCGCCCGCACCAGCGCCGGCAACACCCAGGGTGGTGTACAGGTTTTAATCGGCGGCGAGGGTACCTGGGACGAATTGCGCCAATGGTCGCTGGTTTTGGGAAGCTATGGCATGCCCGGGCAGGCAACGGGCACGCTGGGTGTGCTGGGTCCGCTGCGACTTTCCTACGGGCGGGCGATTTCGACCGTGCGCTTCCTTTCCGGATTAATGAGCGATCTCATGGCTGAAACCATGCTGGATGAAACTTCAGCGAATACAGGAGAAATGAATTGATGACAGAACACAAAAAAAGAACCACAACGGTTGAAACACCCAACGAAGGGACTGCCGCTCCCGCTGAAATGGCGGAAGAGCAAACGGCAACGGACCTGGACGAATTGAAATCGGAAATTGCCGCTGCGCAGGACAAGTGCAAAGAGTTTTCGGAGGGTTGGCAGCGGGAACGGGCGGATTTTCTCAATTACCGCAAACGGATCGAGCGCGAACAGGGGCAGCTGCATCAGCTCGTCACCAGCAATATCATCAAGAAATACCTTGGCGTTACGGATGACATGGAACGCGCACTGGCGAACCGGCCGGAAGGCGCTGAATCGCAGGAATGGTGGAACGGCGTCGAGTTGATCTACCGCAAGCTCAGCAGCATCCTGGAAGCCGAAGGGGTGCAGGTGATCCCCGCTGAGGGCCAGATGTTTGATCCGGGGCTGCACGAAGCCATCACGCACGAAGACAATGGCGATGTTGAAAGCGGCAAAGTCATCGCGGTCGTCCAAAAAGGCTATCGCATGGGCGACCGGATCATTCGGCCGGCACTGGTGCGTGTGGCACGCTAATTGCTCCGCATAGTTCGGAGAATAACCAGACTTTTACAGGGCGCAATCCCTGACTGACAAGATAAATCGCATTCAATCTGGAGGAATAATATGGGAAAAATTGTAGGTATCGATCTCGGCACAACCAATTCGGTCGTGGCGGTCATGGTCGGCGGTGAGCCGATGGTCATCCCTTCGGCAGAAGGTGAACGCCTGGTGCCTTCGGTAGTAGCAGTCAATAAAAACGGGGAGCGGCTGGTGGGACGTTCCGCACGCAACCAGGCAATTGTGAACCCCGAGAACACCGTCTTTTCCATCAAACGGCTGATGGGCCGCAAGTTTGACGACGCGGAAGTCCAGCGCACCATCGGACGCGTACCGTACAAGGTCACCAAGGCTCCCAATGGGGACGCCCGTGTGATGATGGGTGATCGTGAGTATTCACCGCCGGAAATTTCGGCCATGATTTTGGCTAAACTGAAGACTGACGCCGAAGCCTACCTTGGCGAGGCTGTCACTCAGGCTGTCATCACCGTGCCGGCGTATTTCAATGACATGCAGCGCAATGCCACCAAAGATGCCGGTAAAATTGCCGGTCTCGAGGTGATGCGCATCATCAATGAACCGACTGCCTCTTCGCTGGCTTACGGACTGGATAAGAAAAAGAACGAAATCATCGCGGTCTATGACCTTGGCGGCGGTACATTTGACATTTCCATTCTGGATGTCGGCGACGGCGTCTTCCAGGTGAAATCCACCTCGGGGGATACCTTCCTTGGCGGCGACGACTTTGACCTGCGCCTGATGGATTACCTGATCGAAGAGTTCAAAAAAGAAAACGGTATGGACCTGCGCAACGACCGCCAGGCGCTGCAGCGCTTGAAGGAAGCTGCCGAAAAGGCCAAGATCGAGCTTTCCACGGTCATGCAGACCGAAATCAACTTACCGTATCTCACCGCTGATGCCAGCGGCCCCAAGCATCTGGTGAAACAGATCACTCGTGCCCGTCTTGAGCAGCTGACCAATGATTTGATCGACCGCTCGATGGGACCGGTACGCCGCGCCATCTCGGACGCCAACCTGAAACCCTCCGCCATCAACGAAATCGTAATGGTGGGCGGCATGACCCGTATGCCGGCGGTTCAGGAAGCGGTACGCCGCGAGTTTGGCAAAGAGCCGCACAAAGGTGTCAACCCGGACGAGGTGGTGGCAGTCGGTGCCGCCATTCAGGGAGCAGTGCTCGGCGGCGACGTCAAGGATGTGATCCTGGTGGATGTCACCCCGCTGACGCTTTCGGTGGAAACCCTCGGCGGCGTCGCCACCCCGTTGGTGGAACGCAACTCGGCGGTGCCAACCAGTAAGTCGCAGATTTTCTCGACAGCTGCCGATGGCCAGACCCAGGTCGAAATTCACGTGGTACAGGGCGAACGCCCCATGGCAGCCGACAACAAGTCGCTGGGCGCCTTCCAATTGGACAAGATTCCACCTGCTCCGCGCGGCATCCCGCAAATTGAAGTGACCTTCGACATCGATGCCAATGGTATCGTCACGGTCACTGCCAAGGATAAAGCCACCGGACGCAGCCAGCACATCACCATCACCGCATCATCTGGATTAAGCCAGACTGAGGTTGAAAAGATGCGCCAGGAAGCAGAGATTCATGCTGAAGAAGACCGCAAGAACAAGGAACTGGTCGAAGTCCGCAACTATGCCGATAACACCATCTATGCTGCCGAAAAAACCCTGAAGGATTTCGGCGATAAGGTTTCGGCAGAATTGAAACAGCAGACCGAGCAGGGCATCAGCCGGGTGAAGGAAGTCATGACCGGGCAGGATGTTAATGTCATCCGTCAGGCCAGCGACGAACTCGGTCAGACCATTCAGAAAATTGGCGGTTCCATGTATCAACAAGAGGGCGGGCAGCAGGCCGGCCCAGCCGGTGATGCCGGCGGCGAAGGTCAACAACCCGGCAGCAGCCCTTCTGGTGAAGATGTTGTCGAAGGCGATTTTAAAGAGCAATAAACCAAACGATCCCACGGGGGCGGATGTCAAACTCCGCCCCCAGGTTTTCTTCCCAGGTGGTAGAATCCGTCCGGGATTTTTGCAATTTTAAAAGGTATGAATGGCAACTCGCGATTATTATGAAATATTGGGTGTGAGCAAGAATGCGTCAGCGGAAGAGATCAAATCCGCGTTTCGAACCTTAGCTCGCAAGCATCACCCGGACGTAAACAAATCATCGGACGCCGAAACCGTCTTTAAAGAAATGAACGAGGCTTACGGCGTGCTGTCTGACCCGGAAAAACGGGCAGCCTATGACCGCTACGGGCATGCCGGTGTCAACGGTATGGGCGGAATGCCGGATTTCACGACGGTCGATTTTTCGGACATTTTCGAGGAATTTTTCGGCTTTGGCATGGGCGGAGGGGGACGGCGCAAGCCGAATGCCCCGCGCCGCGGCGCAGATCTGAATTATGCCACCACGCTGACCTTTGAAGAGTCCGTGTTTGGCGTGGAAAAAGAAATTGAAATTACTCGCGACGAAACCTGCTCCACCTGCCGCGGCAATGGCGCCGAACCCGGCACTTCAGCAACCCGCTGCACGACCTGCGGCGGCCGTGGCGAAGTGCGTCAGACGCGCCAGACCTTCCTGGGCGCCATGGTGCAGGTGACCACCTGCCCGACCTGCAACGGCTCCGGCGAGGTGATCAGTACGCCATGTCATACCTGCAAAGGACGCGGATTGGAACGCCGTACCATTAAAAAGGTGGTCGGCATCCCGGCTGGCGTCGATAACGGCACGCAAATTCGGCTGTCTGGTGAAGGTCAGGCAGGCGTTAACGGCGGACCGAATGGCAATTTGTACCTGGAAATTAAGGTCAAGGACCACGCCTATTTTCACCGTAAAAATGACGATATCTTGCTGGACCTCAAAATCAATATTGCTCAGGCTACCCTGGGAGCGGATATCGAGGTGCCGACCGTGGACGGCACAACCAAACTCAATGTCCCCGCCGGCACTCAAGCGGGTAAAATGTTCCGGCTAAAAGGCAAAGGCGTGCCGAATGTGCGCGGCGCCGGCAAGGGCGATCAGATGGTGATCATTAATGTAGAGGTACCCTCCCATCTGAGCCCGGAGCAGCGCGAATTGTTCGAGCAGCTGGCCAAAACCCTCGGCACGGAAGTACGGCCGCAGGAAAAAAGTTTTCTGGATGTATTGAAAGAGGTATTGGGTGGCTGAAATTTTCTGGCTGGAAGTGTCAATGACGGTGGATGGTGAACTGGCAGAAGCAGTCGCGGATGTGATTGGCCGATTTACCCCGCAGGGTGTGGTGATGGAACAAGACGTGACCTACAACGATGCTGAAGACCTCGGCACTCCCTATGGCCCGATCCGGGTCTACGGCTATATTCCCATGGATAGCACTACCGTACAAAAACGCCAGCATCTGGAAGAGTCGCTCTGGCATCTGGCGCAAATTCGCCCATTGCCCGCGGCAGAATTCAAGACTGTCCCTGACCAGGATTGGATGACCGCCTGGAAACAGCACTATAAACCGATTCCAGTGGGTCAAAAGTTATTAATTCTGCCAGCCTGGCTGGAATCGACCTACCCGGACCGGGTGGCGATCAAAATTGATCCGAGCATGGCTTTCGGCACTGGTTCGCACCCGACCACGCAGTTATGTCTGGCCTTGTTGGAAAAATATGTGCAACCGGGCAAACCGGTCATTGATGTTGGCTGCGGCTCGGGCATTTTATCGATTGGCGCCATCAAAATGGGCGCGAATAATGCTTTAGCGGTCGATATCGACTCAGCCTCGGTTCGTGCCACCGACGAGAATGCGGCGGCCAACGAGGTGGGCGATCAGATTACCGCTGCCTTGGGTTCAGTTGCGGAAATTCTGCAGGGTCAATTCTTTATCAGGCAAGCCCCGCTGGTGCTGGCTAATATTCTGGCGCCGGTTCTGGTGCGCCTGTTCAATGAGGACCTGGCCAAATTGATCACACCCGGCGGCGTGATTTTGCTGTCCGGAATTTTAATCGAGCAAGCTACCGAGGTCGAGGTGGAAGCTGGCAGCCATGGTCTCAAGCTGCTGGAACGCATGACCATGGGTGACTGGATCGCCCTGGCGTTCCAAAAGCCAGCTAAGTCAACTCAACTGTAATCGCACCTATTACCAGATTCGTTCCAGGTCCGGGTTGTCGAGCGCTTTGCGCCCGACTTTCGCCAGATCCACCCACTGGTCATTGACCTTGATACGTACCACGTCAGCTGTGTAATCGGTGACGGTGGCGGCGTGGTTATCCATCAGCGCTGAGCCGACAGCATAAATATCCACCGGAACATTGAGCCTCTCAAAGCGGCTGATTTTTTCGGGGTTAAAGCCGCCCGAGACCACGATTTTTACCGCCTGGCAGAACTGGCGGGCGCGTTCGCGCCATTCGGATGGTACATTCCACGATTCCCAGGCCGAATCCAGGGCCTGACGCACCAGGTGGACTAACCGCGGGTTGACGCCAAGGTCCAGCGCCGGGTCGCCCAGCGGAGGTACGCTAATGTCGCGCAGGCTGCCGGAAGTGTCCAGCCGGACGCCGTACAAGATGTAGCGTTCGGCTTCAGTCGTGTCGCCTGCATCCATCAGGGTGCGATAGCGGGCGAACATGGCTTTACTCACCGCGACCGAGTCATTGACGCTGTCATTATTGAAATCCACCAGAGCGATCCGCGGGATGGTCACCGGCAGCACCTGGGCGAAGGCCAGGGTAGCTTCGCTGGTATCGCCGAAGAAGCAGGCAATGGCTGCATGAGCCACCGTGCCACCGCCAGCGCCGCCCCACCAGTCGCCCTGGGCGTCGGTGGAGACGAAAGGCCCGAGCGTTTGCGCGTGGTCCATGTTATAGCGCTGCACTGCAATCTGATAAGCGTAACCGTCGGCTGCCTGGACTTCGTGCAAGTCAAAACGTGCCGGAAAGAACAGCATGGGTTTGCCGTGGGCAGCTACAAGGGCGTCATAGACATTGGTCGCCACCCGGCTGGCGCGGGTGAGGATGCCCAGGGTTGGGGTTTCCAGGATGGCAAAATCGCGGTATCGACCGCGCACGCGGATCACTGGATTGACATGCAAAGGGTTACCGTCTGAATGCACCATCGCACCGTCATGGACCGCCCAAACCTGTAATTTATCAGAGGTGTCGATAAAGGTATCGCCATCAAAATAACCGGTACAGTGGCGCAGCATGGTGAGTGCCTTATCCACCCCGGTCACCAAAGTTTTACCATTGCGGCGGGTAAACCACTGCATTTCCACCTCGAGATCACCGGCGGGGATGGAGCCGGGATCGATGCCCGGCGGCAAGCGGTGATCGGTGCCCTGATATTTGTATCCGTCGCGAGCCAGGACCTCGAGCATCCGCATGATGTTGGTAAAGTATTTATCGGTGTACCAGCCTTTGCGCATGCGCTCGATGTCGAGCTTGAATGTGGCATTGGTCAGGCGTTTCTGGTCGAAGATGCTCATGGGAACTCCGCTTCACGAAAGGTAATTAGTGTATAAATTACACTAATAGTTTACTGCAAGGGGGTTAACGTGTCAAGCCAATACGGGGGGTAAACCTGGCAAAACCGGGTAGAATACCTCTGAGGGTAAATTTTACCTGCAGCGGAGTGGATTAAATGGGTGATTTACAGACGATTGGACGTTGGTTGATCATCGTGGGGGTGGCGGTGGCTGTGGTGGGGGTTGCAGTGTGGCTGGTGGGACGTTTCACCAATTTACAAAACCTGCCGGGAACCGTCAAAGTCGAAATTCCAGGTCTCACTTGTGTCATCCCGCTGCTGGGTTCGATCATCTTGAGCATCCTGCTCACGATTGTGATCAATCTGCTCCTGCGCGGCACAAATCGTTAATATTTTTAATTCCGTTCCCATCAGAGAATATGGTATAGTATCAACTTTGGGCAGAAGAACGCTGCATATTTGGTCGGGAGAGCAGGACAAGATGACAGAACGAGAAACGTATTCGATCGTAATAGCTGGTTTGAAACGCGAGTTACGCCTGTTCGAGGTAGCGCCAGGGCTGCGTATAGCCTTGCTCAATATCCTGGGGGATACGGAACTGGTGCAAGCCTGCGCTGCGGCGTTGATCGAGAAGACTAAAGGCATCGATTACGATATTATCCTGACGGCTGAAACCAAGAGCATTCCGCTGGCTTACGAGTTTTCTGCGCAAACCAACAAACCCTATGTGGTGCTGCGCAAATCCTATAAATTTTACATGGGTGAGGCGATCAAGGCGGAGACCCTGTCCATCACAACTGGCGCGCCGCAAACCTTGTTCCTGGACGAGAAGGATCACCAGTTGATTATGGGCAAGAAGATTCTGGTGGTGGACGATGTCGTCAGCACCGGCTCGACTTTGGACGGTATGCGCTCGATCGTGGCTCAGGCAGAGGCATATATCGCCGGCGAGGTAGCTGTTCTTACTGAAGGCGACGAAGAACACTGGAACGGTATTATTTCGTTGGGGCATTTACCACTTTTCCGGGATTAACCGGAAATTGCAGATATAAAATCGTTATTTAGTATCAAAAACAAATCGACCGGTTTGTGCGCACCGGTCGATTTTTGTTAATTTTCCCGTGTTACGAAATGCTGAACCTGGCCTAAGCCTCCATAAAGGTGTGTTTTAAAAAATTCCGGGTAGAGCGTGACCTCATGGATTTTGTCCAGCGGAATCCATTCCAATTTTTCTTCGACGCCATCCTCGGTCAAACTCTGGTTGACCAACGATAAATTTTCGAATGGCTTCATGTAGTAGAAAAAGGAAATCTCATGGAAGACCTCCCCGGAATGTTCCAGGGTGAAGAAATTCTCGTGGATAAAACCTAGTTTTTCAATTTCCAGAGGAATGCCGGTTTCTTCCATCACTTCGCGTAATATGGCTTCCTCCAGGGTTTCATGCAAATGGACCCGACCGCCGACTGAATAATAATAAGGATCCCGATGGTTCTTGACCATCAATATCTGGTTTTCATGAATGATGATCGCGCCGACCCGGAAATTAAAACGCCCTTCAGCAGTGCGGAACGAAATATCCATGGAGTTGCCGGCTTTCTCCAGTTTAGAAATCTATGGCATGCAAAATCAGTATGAACTACAACAGAAACGGATTATCGACTTACGAAAAAAATGCATCTAGTTTATGTGTGTGACAGAGTGATAACTGGAAATTAATCATCCGCCATAATGGCTTCTTCAGGGCACTCGTCCATTGCTTGCTGCACCAGGTCGCGGAATTGCTCCGGCGTCGGATCCGTCAACGTCACCGCATAACCCTCTTCACCCAACGAGAACACTTCCGGGACGATCGTTTCACAAACGCCGCACCCCATGCAGGCATCCGGATCAATACTTACTTTCATCAGTGTCCTCCTCAATGATGTTTCGTGACGGTTTCCCCACCTGATTTTGGCGCTGAGCAGTTCACCTTCCGGATTGCGCCCCATTTTCATTATAGTGATTCTGTTTTCGGAAAATGTCCCTAAAGGATGTGATTTTCCTCCTGTCTTACACTGGTTCGACTGGCACCGTCTGAATCAACTTTTGTTTCTGGGTACGATTGAGCCGTTTAATCGCCAATTCGCGGCGCTGAGCCTGACCACGATCTGGCTGTGCTTCCACGTAAACCAACTGAACAGGTCCATGTTGACGGGTATACTTGGCGCCGTGCCCCAGATTGTGCTGACGCGTGCGTCTTTGCGGGTCTGTGGTCCAGCCGGTGTAGTAGGTTCCATCCGCGCATTCGACGATGTAGCAATAGTAAGTAGCCATTATTGCTGTCCGGTTATTTCTTGGGTTTGTCGAAATCCCTCAATTTACCGCCCAAACCGACCAGTTTTCCCAGCCATTGACCGGTGGTTGGCAGTTCGGGACGCGGCATGTGCTCCCAGTCATGGGTCTGACGTTTATTGATCCATAAGATTCGCCCGTCGACCGCGCCCTCCATGTAAGTCTTTAGAGCCTCGGCATCCTGGCTGGCGACCATTTCGCGCATTTTCTTGAGTTCTGCCACCAGGCTGTCGATCACCCGCACGGAGTTTTCAGCGTTGAGCAGCAGCGCCTGGCCAAATTCCTTGTGTTCATCCAGGTTATCGAGCGGGGATAGCGCATTGACCAACGTACGTCCGCCGATTTTGCGGGCTTCGCGCCAACCGGGCTGGCTTTCAATGGCATGGAAAAACGCCACGGCCGAAATTTGCGGCAGGTGGTGCACCAGGGCGGTCAAGCCCTCGGCTTCCACCAGATCCGAGAAATAGGGTTTCGCTCCCAATAAGGTTGAGAAATCAGCCGCTAATTTGACAGCATCCGGGTGGGTTTTCGCCGATGCGCCGATCAGGAAAACACTCTTTTTGAATAAGTCGGGACTCGCTTTTTCCAATCCTAGCCCTCGTTCTTCGAGAAAATCCGGGCTGAGGGTCGGTGTAAATGCCAGCAGATGCCGGTCTTCGGGCAAAACGCCATCCGCCCAATCCATGACCGCTGTTTTCAATGCGGAAGTATCCAGTACCACTGCACCTGGTTTCAGCGCCGTCCCAATCGCCTCGAGGGTCTTGCGGATCTCGTCAACCGGCAGGCACAGGATTACGATATCGGCATTTTCCACGGCTGCCGGCAGGTTATGAATCACTTTTTCAAAGGCGCCGGATTTCAACGCTTTCTGCTCTGCCAGGATGTCGGCATCGCTGCCAACCCGCGTAATAGGATGCTCTCCGGCTTTGAGTGCCAATCCGATCGAAACACCGATTTGGTTAAGGCCGATTACGGTCAGTTGGACGGTCATGCACTACCTCCCAGCAGCAGATTCCACAAATTCGGCAGCGCGGGCGACATCATCCAGCCGAAGACGTCCACCCCGAAGCGCGGCGCCAGGAATACCAGCAGCATTAATACGATAGGCCCATAGGGTCGGATCACATCGAGTGCGCGGGCGATCGGCGGTGGGGCAAAATAGCTGTAGATCTTATCGCCGTCCAACGGCGCCAACGGGATTAAATTGAAGAGCATCAACAGCAGGTTGATGAATATGAATTCGGATAAAAATTCGTAGGGAGTGGGCAGAAAACTGGCGCCGCCGAGGTTATCGAAGCGGCCAATCCAATTGAGGCGCAGAGGAGCGGCTGCCACAATCGCCATAAACAGGTTGGAGGCTGGTCCAGCCAAAGAAACCCACATATAACCCGCAGGAGACCGGCGGCTCAAGGCGTACGGATTCACCGGAACGGGTTTCGCCCAGCCGAACCCGGCGATGACAAGCATCAATGAGCCGAAAATATCCAGATGCTTGAGCGGATTAAGCGTCAGCCGGCCATTCATGCGCGGCGTGTCGTCCCCAAACCAGTCGGCTACCTTGGCGTGCGAAAATTCATGCACCGTGAATGCGATGATCAATGTAAAGATGCGGCTAATCAGTGTGGGGAGTTCAAGACCGAACATACGGATAATCTCCAGTCAGCCAGCAGGCCAAGGGGATTATAACATGGGTGGTATAATCGCCGCATGCTGCCAGACTTAGGCCTCGGGGATGTCGTCCGGATGCGCAAACCTCATCCGTGCGGCGCCTATGACTGGCGAGTGATTCGTCTGGGGGCGGATATTGGCCTGGAATGCCTGAAATGCGGCCGGCATGTACTGTTGACCCGGCGGGAACTGAGCCGCCGCATGAAAACCACCCTTTCCCGAGGCGAAAATGAACCCTCCGGGACGGAATAAACCGCATATCTTGTTTTTGTACTCCGACACCGGCGGCGGTCACCGCGCGGCAGCCGAAGCGATTATCGAGGCGATTAACCTCGAGTTTCCCGGCCAGGTGACCACCGAAATGGTGGATATTTTCCTGCGCTATGCCCCGCCGCCCATCAATCTGGCGCCGCGCATCTACCCGCGGTTGTCGCGCATGCCCAATGTGTGGGAAATGGGTTATCGCGCCAGCGACGGTCGCCGCCGAACACGTTTCGCATACAGAATGTTATGGCCGTATGTACGACGAGGCCTGCAACGCCTGATGGTCAATCACCCGGCCAGCCTGATCGTTTCGGTACATCAAATGATCAACACGCCGGTGTCCCGCATCGCACACGCCCACCAGGTTCCGTTTATGACCGTCGTCACGGACCTGGTTTCGACGCATGCTGCCTGGTACAGTCCAACGGCTGACCTGGTGATTGTGCCCACCCAGGCTGCGTACAACCGTGGATTGGCCATGCACATGCCTGCCGGGCGAATGCAAGTGGTCGGCCAGCCAGTGGCAGACCGATTCTGCCTGCCGCCGGGCGACCGGGTGGCATTGCGTAAAAAGCTGGGGTGGCAGCCGGACCTAACTACTGCTGTGCTGGTTGGCGGGGGCGAGGGGATGGGACCGCTGGCGGCAACCGCTTTTGCCATCGATGCAGCCCGGCTGCTGGTGCAGTTGGTGATTGTCGCCGGACGCAACCGGGAATTGCGCCAGCAGTTGGAGCAGCATCCCTGGCGAATTCCGGTTCACATTTACGGCTTTGTCACTGAAATGCCGGATTTTATGCGCGCCAGTGACGTTTTGATCAGCAAGGCAGGACCGGGAACCATCTCCGAGGCTTTCATCGCCGGCCTGCCGGTCATACTGTACAGCAAGATGCCTGGTCAGGAAGACGGCAATGTGGAATTTGTAGTATCAGAAGGCGCGGGGGTTTGGGCGCCGCAGCCGCAGTTGGCAGTTGAAACGCTCCGCACCTGGCTGGAAAAGCCGGAGACCCGTTTCGCAGCCGCAGCGAATGCCATTCGCCTGGCTCGACCGGACGCTTCCCGCCGAATTGCCCGTATTCTGGTCGAAAAAGCTACCCGTTCATAAGCAAAACCTGCCGTAAAATGCGAGTATAATTTAGTCAATGCCTATCCTTGATTCGCGCACCCTGGAATTTTTCAGCCGCAGCGCTGAACAAACCCGCCGTCTGGGTATGCGACTTGGCAGCCTGTTGGAAAAAGGCGACGTGGTTTGTCTGCAAGGCGATCTTGGATCCGGCAAAACCACCCTGGTGCAGGGGATTGCCCAGGGGTGGGGGTCGCTGGACCCGGTCACCAGCCCAACATTTGTGATAGTCAATATGTACCGGCGGCCAGATCAAGTAAATTTATATCATTTGGATGCCTACCGGCTGCAAAATGCAGCTGAAGCAGAAGATTTGGATATCGAATTGATGTTGGAACAAGGCGCCATGGTGGTGGAGTGGCCTGAGCGAATATCTTCGGCTCTGCCGCCGGTTTGCTTAAAAATTAATATGCGCTGGATCGCCGATGAACAGCGTGGTCTGGTCCTATTACCTCAAGGCGAGCGGTATGATGCCTTAATCGGCGACTTTCGCCGCCGGGTATTGGGAGGTTAAACTTGCTGCTTGCATTGGATACCTCAACCCAAACCATCGGTATGGCGCTGTTTGACGGCGCTATCATCGTCGGCGAGTCCACCTGGAAAACTCAAAATCACCACACGGTGGAGGTTGCACCGGCAATACGTGAACAGCTGGAACGCTGTGGATTAAAAGCCACGGACGTGGAAGCCATTGGCGTGGCGCTTGGCCCCGGCTCGTTCACAAGTTTACGCATTGGCCTTTCGGTTGCCAAAGGCATGGCGCTGGCTTTGCGCATCCCGCTGATTGGCGTGCCCACATTGGACGTATTGGCTGCTGCCCAGCCCAAAAGCGATTTACCACTGGCGGTATTGTTGCAAGCCGGGCGCAGTCGGGTGGCGGTGGGTTGGTACAAATGGGGAAAGCATTCCTGGGAATCTCAGGGCACCCCGGAGACCCAAACGGTTGAGGAGTTTTCAGCTTTGATCGAAAACCCCACCCTGGTATGCGGTGAAATGACTGCATCGGAGCGTCAGCTCCTGGCGCGCAAACGCAAGAACGTGCTGCTGTCATCCCCGGCTGCCTCTTTGCGCCGGCCCTCCTTTTTGGCAGAGATTGCCTGGCGCCGCTGGAAAACTGGCAGGGTGGATGACATCATCAGTCTGGCGCCGATCTATCTTCGCACCGCGGAGGCAATTCCAGGGTGAGTGGACCTGGCGAACAAATCCAAACGCGCATCCGGCCGATGGAGTTGAAAGATGTTGCGCGTGTGCGGGAAATCGATGTGGCCTCTTTTGCCCTGCCGTGGCCGGAACGGTCATACCGTTTTGAAATTCAGGAAAACCCGGCTTCGCGCAATTTCATCGTCGAAGTAACCGCCAATGGAAATCAGCCCGTGGTTGCCGGCATGATTGTGATGTGGTTCATCATCGATGAAGCCCATATTGGTACGATCGCTATCGACGAACCATACCGCCGTCTGGGGCTGGGCCGGCTCTTATTGGCCGAATCGTTGCTGGATGCTTACCACAATGGCGTTCGGCAAAGCTTTTTGGAGGTCCGGCGCGGAAACCAACCCGCTATTACGCTCTACGAGCAATTCGGCTTCCAAATTGCCGGTATTCGGCCGCGCTATTATAAGGACAATGGCGAGGATGCACTGCTGATGACGCTTAATCCGGTCCAACCGGAGCGGTTGGAAGTTCTGCGTCGGAAATAATCGGCAAAACCCTTACAAAATTTGGAGGGATGGTTGGACCAAAAAGAAGTTTTGAATCAGGTCGCGGCTGAGGTCAGGGTCTGTCAACTGTGCCAGCTGCATGCGGGACGCAAGAATTCCGTGCCCGGGGAGGGATTGCCAACCGCCGAGGTGATGTTCATCGGCGAGGGTCCGGGATTTTACGAAAATGAGCAGGGTCGGCCATTTGTTGGTGCTGCCGGAAAATTTTTGGATGAATTGCTGCAGCGGGCTCATCTGCAGCGAGAAAAAGTGTTCATTACCAACGTGGTCAAATGCCGCCCGCCTGGCAACCGCGATCCGCTGCCGGAAGAATTGGCTGCCTGCAACGCCTACCTAGACCGCCAAATTGAAGCCATCAACCCGGCTGTTATCGTCACCCTTGGGCGTTTTTCGATGGCAAAGTTTATGGGCAATGTGCGTATCAGCGATGTGCACGGGCAATCACGCTGGGTGAACGGACGGTTGGTGGTGGCAATGTTCCACCCGGCTGCCGCGCTGCACCAGCCTTCCTTAAAGAATGCCGTTTTGGATGATTTTGGCCGCCTGCCCGGTTATTTAACCCAGGCGCGCACGAATCGCGATAAAATGCAAGCGGTGCAGGCTGCACCTCCCAAAGAAGATGAAAATTTACCGGACGAGGAACAACCTACGCAGTTGAGCTTGTTTTAATACTGTGTCTGATCCAACCCCATTCGGGTAAAACGTCCCCGCGCGAATCAAAGGAATGAGGAATATGCCGCAAGATACTCGTCAAGCTCTGATCGAGAAGCTAAACAACCGCACCGCCCGGGTGGCTGTGGTCGGCATGGGATATGTCGGTCTACCGCTGGCGGTAGTGTTCAACGAAGCCGGTTTCACCGTCACCGGAATTGACCTGGATGCCCGCAAGGTCGATTTGCTCAACCGAGCTGAAAGCTATATTTTAGACGTGCCCACCGCCCAGGTGGCTGAATTTGTCAATCAGGGCAAACTCAAAGCCACCACTGACTACTCCGTGGTGCGGGATATGGATGCCATTTCGATCTGTGTGCCAACGCCGTTACGTCAGACGGGCGACCCGGACTTATCCTTTATTGTCAGTGCCGTTGAAGGGATCGCGCCTTATCTGCACCCGGGCATGATCATCATCCTCGAGTCGTCCACTTACCCCGGCACGACCCGTGAAATGGTGCTGCCCACGCTGACCGAAAAAGCGCATTTGGAGGTTGGAAAGGACATCTTCCTGGCCTTTTCGCCGGAACGGGTTGATCCAGGCCGCACCGATTGGACAACCTATAATACGCCCAAGGTTGTGGGAGGCATTACCCCCGCCTGCAGCGAAGTCGCGGCGGCGTGGTACAGTCAGGCGATCAAAACTGTGGTTACGGTCACCACCACCGAAGTGGCGGAAATGGCCAAGCTGCTGGAAAACACCTTCCGCATGATCAATATTGGATTGGTGAACGAATTGGCGATCATCTGCGACCGGTTGGGTGTGGACGTCTGGGAAGTGATCGATGCAGCTGCCACCAAACCATTCGGATTTATGAAATTCACACCTGGTCCAGGTCTGGGCGGGCACTGCATCCCGATCGATCCGCTGTATTTGTCCTGGAAGATGAAATCGCTCAATTACACGGCGCGCTTTATCGAGCTGGCTTCCGAAATCAACACCGGCATGCCGCGTTTTGTAGTTGGCAAGGTACAGGACGCGCTCAATGACCATAACAAAGCGCTGCGCGGCAGCCGCATACTGGTGCTGGGCGCCGCCTATAAACCGGATATCGACGATCTGCGCGAGTCACCTGCGCTGGATGTCATTCACCTGCTGCAGGACAAGGGCGCCATCGTCGAGTACAACGATCCCTATATCCCGGAGATCCACCATGACGAGCTCGACATGGTCTCCACTCCGGATGTGATGGGGGCGGTCAATACTGCCGATTGCGTGGTGATTATCACCAATCATAAAAAATACGATTACCCGGCAATTCTTTCAGCAGCGAAATTGGTGGTGGACACTCGCAATGCCCTGGGCGCAGCCGGACGCATGTCTGATAAGGTGGTGAGGCTCTAATGCCAGCGCGTTACCTGGTAAGTGGAGCTGCCGGCTTTATTGGCGCGCGGGTGACCGATTTCCTCACCGCCGACGGTCACGAAGTGGTTGGCATCGATAACTTAAATGACGCCTACGACGTGCGGATCAAACATTACCGGCTGGACCGTCTGCAGCAAATTCCTGGTTTCAGCTTCTACCGCGGCGATATTTGTGACCGGCTGTTGTTGGAGAAAATTGGTGCAGAGCAAGACCATATCGACGGCATCATTCATCTGGCAGCCCGCGCCGGAGTACGCGTGAGCACGCAAAATCCCTGGCAGGTGGTGGATACCAACCTGGTAGGCTCGTTGAATCTATTGGAATTTGCACGCCAATTCGAAGTTCCCAAGTTCGTTCTGGCTTCCACCTCGTCCATCTACGGAGCCGAGCCGCCTTTCCCGACGCCGGAAGAAGCCGATTCCAGCCACCCGCTGCAGCAATACGCTGCTTCCAAGAAGGCTGCCGAGGTCTTGAGTCACGTCTATCATCACCTTTACGGTCTGGACGTGACCATCTTTCGCTACTTCACCGTTTACGGACCAGCCGGACGTCCAGATTTGGCTCTGTTCCGTTTTGTGCAGTGGATAGCCGAAGGTCGAACCATTAAAATGAACGGCGATGGCAGCCAGTCCCGCGGCTTCACCTATGTGGACGACATCGCCCGCGGCACCATCCTTGGCTTGCGGCCTCTAGGCTATGAAATCATTAATTTAGGCGGGCATGAGTCAATTTCGATGAATGACCTGATCGCGATGATCGAGGAAATTCTTGGCAAGCGCGGCGAGGTCGTCAACGGACCATTCCATAAAGCCGATGTTATGAACAACCTGGCAGATGTCAGCAAAGCCCGCCGCGTATTGGGCTGGGAACCGCAGGTCGGTCTCCAGCAGGGCGTACGCAACCTGGTGGACTGGTATCTGGCGGAGCGCTCCTGGACCAGCCAGGTGCTCACGGCATGAGCTTGTTCGAGCGGCTGACGGCTTTGTGGCGCGACGATCCGCTGCTGCGCAAGGTCATCCGCAATTCCAGCTACCTGTTCTCTGGCAACACGGTCAGTATGGGGCTGATCTTCTTGCAGGGCTTTATGTCCGCTGCGCTTTTGGGCGTCGAGAACTACGGCACCCTGGGCCTGATCATCGCCTTTGCCTCCAACGTGAACCGGCTGCTTTCCTTCCGGATGAACGAACTGGTGGTCAAACATAGCGGGCATTTCCTGGCACAAGGCGATCAGACGCGGGCAGCCGCGGTGGTCAAGCTAGCCGGCATCAGTGAAATCATCACCTCATTTACCGCTTACGGCATTTTGCTGCTGGTGGCAAAATGGGGCGCAACCGTGATCATCAAAGACTCAACTACGGCGACGTGGATCGCCATATTTGGCCTGGCGCTGTTGGCCAACCTGGCAACCGAGACCTCGCAGGCGGTTTTACAGTTGGGCGGGCACTATCGTACCCAGGCTGTACTGACGCTGCTGCAAAATGTCACCACCGTGATCTTGATCGGCGCGGCTTTCTTGTTCCAGGGCGGCGTTTTCGAAGTGATGATGGCCTACCTGGCTGGCAAGTGTATTTTTGGTCTGGGCATGTTGACCGGGGCACTTTATCATTCCAATCGGCTATTGGGCAATGGCTGGTGGAAGGTGCGGGCTCGAGGCGCAGTCGAGTGGCGCAGCATGATTTCGTTTGCCTTCAGTACCAACCTCAGCCAGACCGTGAATATGATTATGCGCGACAGCGAAGTGCTGTGGGTGGGTTATTTTCTGAACTCCACTGCTGCCGGCTATTACAAATTCGCGCTGGCGATTATGAACGTGATCCTGATGCCGATTACGCCCTTCATTCAGACCACTTTCCCGGAGATGACCAAAGCGGTGGCCCGCAAAGCCTGGGGTCAAATTCGCGACCTGCTGCGGCGTACCAGTCTGATCGCGATAGCCTGGACAGGCGTGGTGGTGGTAGGTTTACTGACGGCGGGCACCTGGCTGCTTGGCCTATTTAAAAACGGTGAATTCTTGCCGTCCTTGCCGATCATCTGGGTGCTGTTGATCGGATTCAGCTTTGCCAACATCTTGTTTTGGAACCGCTCTCTGCTGCTGGCTTTTGGGCGTCCGCACTACCCGCTGATAGCCGCAGCCGTCGCCGGTGTGATTAAAATAGTCTTGATGTTCCTGCTGGTTCCCAAATTCGGCGCGGTCATGCAGGCCGCGGCGCTTAGCCTGTTCTTCATCCTGTCGATTGGCGCGATCACTCTGGAAGGGTTGTCCGGTCTCAGAAAAGCCGAGCGCCAGGCGATTCTGGTGGAAGGGTCAGCATGAGAATCGCCGTTATTGCACCTTCCCACGTGCCATCCAATACTGCCAATAGCATTCAGGTGATGAAGGTATGCCAGGCGCTGGCACAGCTGGGCCATGCGGTTTGTCTATGGGTTCCCGGTGAAAAAACCACACCCTGGGAGCAGTTGACGGACTTTTACGGGGTTCAAACTCCATTCGAGATCGTCTGGCTGCCTACGCAGGCGCGGCTCAAACGCTATGACCTGGCGCTGTCCAGTGTTAACCGGGCAGTTGCCTGGCACGCAGATGCGATCTACACCTGGATGCCGCAGGCCGCGGTGTACGGTCAATTGCGCGGGCTGCCGGTGGTTTTGGAAGTTCATGACCGCCCGACCGGCAAACTTGGACCGTGGCTGCTGCAGCGAACGGTTAAAATGCGCGGGCGGAAACGGCTGGCTGTCATCACCCTGGCGTTGGTACGGGTGCTTGAAGATGAATTTGGATTGCACATTCCGGAGGAAAACCTGGTAATTGCGCCCGATGCCGTGGATCTGGAACGTTATGAGGACCTGCCGGACGCTCCCGCTGCCCGCCGGCAGCTGGGCTTGCCGCCTGATCAAATTACCGCGGTGTACACCGGTCATCTATATGCCGGGCGTGGCGTGGAACTGCTGCTCGGTTTGGCCAGG
>Ga0209002_10000843_pt1 | contig 24729 bp, 24 predicted proteins | sample Rifsed16ft2_FD_184010 | JGI IMG/M metagenome (GOLD analysis project Ga0209002, IMG submission 184010) | Soil microbial communities from Rifle, Colorado, USA - sediment 16ft 2 (version 2) | ecosystem: Environmental > Terrestrial > Deep subsurface > Rock core/Sediment | place: Rifle, Colorado... | reverse complement strand
GGCTCTCGACGACGATCGGGTGGAAGAACAAGGACTCGTACGGGAAGTCGATCCCGACGCGGAACCGCGCGCAGCTGTACCGCCTGCGGAAGTGGCAACGTCGAATCCGCGTGAGCAACGCGACGGAGCGGAACCTCGCGTTCGCGCTGTCCGAGTTGGATCGGATGGCGAGTGGCATGGGCCTGCCGCGGAACGTGCGCGAGACGGCGGCGGTGATCTACCGAAAGGCCGTGAACAAGAACCTCATTCGTGGGCGCTCCATCGAGGGAGTCGTGGCGGCGTCGCTGTACGCGGCATGCCGGCAGTGCAACGTGCCGCGGACGCTCGACGAGGTTGCGGACCCGAGCCGCGTCGGACGGAAGGAGATCGGTCGGACGTACCGGTTCATGACGCGCGAGCTCAAGCTGAAGTTGATGCCGACGAGCCCGAAGGATTACGTGTCCCGCTTCTGCTCGGAGCTGAAGCTGAGCGGCGAGGTGCAGAGCCGCGCGGTCGAGATCCTGAAGGAGGCGCAGGACAAGGAGCTCACGAGCGGGCGCGGTCCGACGGGGGTGGCGGCGGCGGCGATCTATATCTCGTCCATCCTGTGCAACGAGCGGCGAACGCAGCGCGAGGTCGCCGAGGTGGCGGGCGTGACGGAGGTCACGATCCGGAACCGGTACAAGGAGCTCACGGACAGGCTTGGTATCCGCATCGAATTGTAGGCGTGCGGGAAGTCCATGAGTCTTCCCCCGGTTGTCCAGCGCATCCATGGGAAGTCGGTTTCTGACGACGAGATCCGCGCGTACTTTGCCACTGGAGAGAACCCTGAACGGTTTGCTGCCCTGTTCGTTCGCTTTCGGGAACGCCTTCAGGACTTGGCGGTAGAACTGGTCCATCTTCCAGATGACGATCCCTGGTGGAAGCAGGCACCCCAGACTCAGAACTTCGGAGGTGCGGTCCGTGATTGGCTGGAATATCGGAGATCGAAAGACCCCCATGACGAAGTGGCGCTATGGGGGCGACTGGCTTCCGGTGTGATGGGAGGTTCCCTCATGGGCGACCCGGAATGGTTGCCTCTCCTGCGGTCGGACCTCAGAAACATTCGCTGGTTGGTCGACTCCGGCTTATGGGTCGGCCTGAATGCGGGTCATGACGCAACCTCCGAACTGAGGGGATTGCTCGAGCGCCTTGCCAGGGAGCGCCCTGGTGTGCGCGCCAAGATCGAGCGGCTCGCCGCCAATGGCGATCCCCCACTTTCAGAGGCCGCGGGAATCGCGCTCAGAGTCATGGAGGGTCGCTCCCTTTTCGACCAGCCGCCGTAGCGAATGCTTCGGAACGAAACCTTAGTCCTTCCCTGGGCTCGACGTTGGAACCTGGTGCACGGAAGAGAAAGAGCCTTATAGCAGATTCTATATATCGACGCATAGCGCGCTATGGCGACGACGATTCAGGTTAGCGAGGACACGCGGGAGAAGCTCGCCCGACTGAAATCGAGCCCCCGAGAGACGTACGACGAACTGCTGAACAAGCTTCTTTCCTTGGTGCCGGAGGGGGACGAAGAGGGCACGTACGCTCACGCTTTCCGCGTCGGACTTCTTGAGGCGCGCCTAGACATCAAAGAGGGGAGACTCACACCGCTTCGCGAGGCGAAGAAACGGCTGGGGCTGTGATGGCGTGGTCCGTCGAGCTGACGGATCGGGCGCTGCGTGACCTCGGGAAGTTCGAGCGCTCGGTCGCTCGCAGAATCGTCGCGAAGCTCGAACGGGCCGCTGGTGATCCCCAGCGGTTCTTTTCACGCCTCGTCGGATCCGGTGAGTTCAAGCTTCGGGTCGGAGACTATCGACTGTTGGCGACCCTTGTGCACGAGACAAACACGATCATCGTCGAGCACATCGACCATCGGTCTCGGGTTTACGACCGCCATCAATGAAAAAACGAGTTCACGGACCCTGCTTTTCCGAGTCCGATTCGGCGTCCGCCAATAGCCTGCTGATCGCCGCAGCCAGTTCGCGAGCCTTGTCGCCTTTCGGTCCGGGCAGCTTGGCAAGGGTTACCGCGAAATAGGCGAGGGCCGGGACTGCTCCTCGCTTCAACACCCGAACGAATTCCGCGTAGATATCCTCTGGAGAAAGGTTCTCAAGTGGAACCTCAGATTCGCGGACGGGCTCCTCCTTCATCTCGACGATCGTGTCGTCCACGATTTGCACGATGCCCTCCGGTGTGACCTTGATCACCATGAAGCGGAGCGCGCCGCCCATGAGGGCGATGCCCGGCACGATCACGACGTCGCCGTTCGTGACGGGCCGCTTCAGGAGCCCGCGCTTTACGAAGTTCTCCATCCCCTGCCCGAACGAGATCATGTGTCCCTCGCTCATGATCGGCGCGATCGTCACGCGCTCCGCCGGCAGGATTTCCGCCTTGCGCACCTCGACCTTGTCCCCGATCGAGACCCCGAGGTTGCGGCGAACGAGGCCGTCGACACGGATGATGCCTTGACCCTCGTCCTTCTGCATCACGGAGAACAACTTGGCGGCGGTCGTTCTTCTCCCCACCATTTCGACGGCCTCGCCGACGTCCACGCCGAGAGCGAGGCGCGCCTCCTCGTCGACCCGCGCGCGCCCGGTCCCCACGTCGGACTCAGGCGCTTCGACCACTTTCAAGACCAAGCCGGGTCGAGTCTCGTTCATCGGCCCCCCACGAGATGCTCAGGAAGCGCTTAATCCTTGTCCGAGCCATTTCTGGGTCGTCCGTCAATCGCCGAGTGGGTTCCCCGTGAGCGGTTGATCCGTGAAGGCGTCGACCCGCCAAAAGCGATACGGCTCCACGGGACTGAGGAAATCCACGGGCGCATTTCGCGTTGTCGCCGCGGCCCGATTCCGCCCGCGAAGGCGAGCGCAAAGTCTTGATGAGACCCGGCAATCCCCTCCGCGTGACGGACGCGGACCTGATCGTGCGGGGGACGATCCTGACCATGGGGATCCGCCAGCCCACCGCCAAAGCGCTCGCGGTCGGCAGGGGACGCGTCCTTGCGATTGGGACGGAGGGGCATGCCGATCGCTGGCGGGGGAAGCGGACGAAGGAGTGGACGTTGAGGCGCGCACAAACCATCGTGCCGGGGTTCATCGACGCCCACGCGCACTTGGCTACGGACGCGTGGCGCCGTACGTGGGTCCAGCTCGAGGGTTGTGGCTCCCTCGAGGAGGCTCTCGACCGGCTCGCTGCGCGGATCTCCGGGACCCGCAAGGGCGACTGGATTATCGGCCGCGGCTGGGACGAGAGCACCTGGCCCGTGAAGCGATACCTGAACCACAACGACCTCGACCGCGTGAGCGTGAGCCTTCCGATCCTCGTGAACCGCATCGACGGCCACCTGTGCTCCGTGAACTCCGTCGTCCTCCGGCGGCTGGACTTCGCAAGCGACGCGGGGGTCGAACGGAGCCCGGACGGGACCCCCACGGGCGTGCTCAAGGAAGCGGCCGCGGAGCGCGCGCGGGAGGCGATGCCCTCCCCGACGGACGCGGACTGGGCGGGCCTGCTCGAGCGGGCGATTGCACACCTCCACACCCTCGGGATCACGGGCGTGCACGACATCGTAGACGACCGCCACATGCGGGCCTACCAGGGGCTCCGCCGCCAGGGCCGCCTCGCGATCCGCGCGTACCTCTGTCCGTACGACGACCTGCTCGACCCGCTGACCGCCGCCGGGATGCAGACGGGGTTCGGGGACGAGTGGCTCCGCCTCGGTCCGATCAAGGTGTTCGCGGACGGTTCGCTGGGTGCGCGCACCGCCGCGCTCCACCACGCATATGAAGACGCGCGCGGCAACGGTCAGCTCAACCGCCCTCCGAGGGACCTGACCGCTCTCCTCGCGAAGGCGCACCGCGCCGGCCTCCAGTTGGCGGTGCACGCGATCGGGGACCGCGCGATCGACGCCACCGTCGGAGCCTTCGAACGAATCCTCGATCGAGACCCACGGGACGACCACCGCCACCGGATCGAGCACTTCGAGCTCCCGACGGACGAGGCCCTGAGCCGGATGAAGGAGCTCGGCCTCGTCGCCTCGATGCAACCGAACTTCGTGGCACGGTGGTCCGGCCCCGGAGGTCTGTACGAGCGCCGTCTCGGCGGGGACCGACTCCGGCGCAACAACCCCTTCCGCCTGGTCCGAAGGCGTCGGATCCCGCTGGCGTTCGGATCCGACGGCATGCCGTACGGACCTCTTTACGGGCTCGGAGGCGCGGTCGCGGCCCCCTTTGAGAGCCAGCGCCTGACGATGGTCGACGCGATCCGGAGTTACACCGCCGAGGGGGCATACGCCGCCTTTGCGGAGTCGGAGGTGGGCACGCTCGCCGTCGGAAAGCTGGCGGATTTCGTCGTCCTGTCCGGCGACCCTCGAGAGGCGGACCCTCGGACGGTCGCGGTTGAAGCCACGATCGTGGGCGGTGATGTCGTGTTCCGTCGCAAGGGCGATTCGTGATCGCGAGCGCGGCGAACGGTTTATTAGGCAGCAGCCGGATGCCTTCCTGCAGAAGGGCCACGCATCCGCGTGGTCTGAATGCCCAAAACAACCCCGCGCGCGAGGCCCTCGGGTCTCCCGCGCGGTTTTACTTCTCGACGACGCAAAGGCTTTAGGCCGCGCGCCTCGTGAGCGCCAACCCCCATGGCGGTGATTTTCCTGGACCTATACGGGGTCCTCGCGGATTCGAGGAAGATGGAGTCCCTGTACAACGAGCGGATGGCAGCGATCCTGCACCGGCGGCACGGGGGTTCCCTCGAAACGTGGCGACGGCTTCAGGACGAGTCCTACGTCTGGTACCAGGCCGAGGGTCGCAAGCTCGACGAAAGGCCGGGTGAGGACCGGGAGGGGGACGCCTGGGTTTCCGCGGTTCAGCGACTGAACGCGGGCCAAGTCTTGTGGATCTTCGAGCGTGCGGGCCTTCCAGAGCCGGAAGACGCGCTCGGGTATTCGGAGGCGCTTGAGGCCGAGACCGTCCGGGAGATCGACGCCCTGTACCCGGACGCCCGCCCGGCGCTCCATGCCCTCGTGACCCAGGGTCACCGCCTCCTGCTCTCGACGAACGCGAACCGGGCCAACGCGGAGTCCGCGCTCATTGGCGGTGGCGTCCGCGACCTGTTCGACGGGCTCGCGATGCTCGAGACCGCCCGCGCGAAGAAGGACCGGCCATACTACTGGCGACGCGCGTTCGCCCTCGCGGGCACGCGGCCCGACGAGGCGGTCGTCGTTGACGACGTAGTCCGGTTCCTCTCGCCCGCTGCCGAACTCGGCGCCCGGTGCATTCAGCTCCTGCGCCCGGGGCTCCGCCATCGCGTGATCCGCGCCGACGATCCCCCAACCGCGTTTCCCGTGATCCCTGATCTGACGGCGTTGACGGACCTCGTCCGCTAGAGGCGCACCCGCTCAAGGCTCACGTATCGAACGTCGTCGGCCCCGACGGCGGCGAACAGGAGCCGCTTCTTCACCCCGTGCGCCAGGCGGACCGCACGGCTCACCTCCGGCCACATGCCGCGGTGATCCGAGGGAAGGGCATGGACGAGGTATTTCGCATGGGTCCTCTCCGGGTCCCCTTCGTACGCGCGGAAGTGGGACCCGTACTTGAATCCGGTCTTCACGACAATCCCGCGGGCCTTCAGGTCCTCGAAGACCTGGAGGCGAAGGTCGAGATCCGGCTGGAGTCGACGCGCTTGGGCGAGCAGTGCGGACTGCGTCACCGCCCGGTCCGTGTCCGCTCGGCGAACCTCGATCGCCTTCGCCTTCAGGAGGTGGGCGGTCTCGAGGAGGGAGAGCTGCAGCCGCCGCCCCACGATCCTCCCGAAGGAGCCCCCCGCATGCAGCCGGGCCGCATCGACTTCGTCGAGCACGGTCGCGCGATCCTCGAGGAGGTGCGCGACGGCACCCGGCCCCGGCGCGAAGGATGCGTGCCCTTTGGGCGCGACCTCGCGGACCGTGTAGTACGTGATGTCGCTCTCCTCGTCCACGACGGCCAGGAGCAGGCCCTTCCGCGCCGACGCCGCACGCCGGGCTTGACCCGCCAACGCGTCCAGGTCGAACACCCTGCTCTCCGAGATGGCGCGGACGACCCACCGACTCGGCGTCTGTTTCGGCGCCCCGCCTCGCGGGTAGACGCGGAAATCCGTGGGCGGCGGCGATTCCTTCACGACGAACCCGCGCTGTCGCAGATCCCGGTACACAAGGTACCGCACCTCGAACCCGGGGACGCGCCCGTGGGCGTGGCGGAACAGACTGGAGAGGGGGATCTCGCCGGCGGCGGAGGCGATCCCCAGCCGTCCCGATTCGACGAGGTACAGCGCCTCGAGGAGGGACAGCGTCACGCCGCCGCCGGACCGCGGCTCGCCGAAGAACCCCTTGTTGTACAGCGTGCTCCCCTCGGCGGGGTCGTCCACGACCACGGACCCGTCGCGCAGCGTCCCGGGCATCCGGTCGGCGGGAATGCGGTCCCCGTATAAGGGGCCCCCGCCACGGGGAGGGACACCGGAGCCGCCTTATAGAAGGAGTCCCATAGTTTGTACCGTGGGGCGCGCTCAACTCGTCGACGGCGTCCGCGAGGTCCTCGGCAGGACCGGGTTCTTCCTCAGCGAGAAGCACGGCGCCCGGGGCCTCGCCTTCGACGTCGTGGCGCGACGGGACGACCTCCTCCTCCTGATCAAGGTGCTGCGGAACGTGGACGCGCTCGACCGTGAGAGCGCCGACGAGCTGCGCCTCCTCGCGACGACCCTCAAGGGTTCCCCGCTCGTCGTAGGCGAGCGTTCCGGGAGCGGGGAGATGGAGGACGGGGTGATCTACTCGCGATCCGGCATCCCGATCCTCTCCCGACAGACGTTCGTGGACATGCTCGAGGACGGAATGCCGCCGTTCATGTTCGCCGCGCCCGGCGGGCTGTACGTCCGGCTGGACGCGGATGCGCTGCGAGGAGCCCATGAGCAGCGCGGCATCTCCCTCGGCGCTCTTGCGGAGATCGCCGGCGTCTCCCGCCGCACAATCCAGCTGTACATGGACGGCATGTCCGCGACGGTCGACATCGCGATGCGACTCGAGGAGTTCCTCGGGGAGCCGCTCGTCCTGCCGATGGACCCGTTCGCGTACACCAAGGAGACCGCCCAGCTCCTGCAGAACTACGAGGCGTTCGAGCGGTTCGAGCGGGACGTATTCCTCAAGCTCCAGCAGCTGGGGTTCGACGTGCGCCCGATCCTGCGGTCGCCATTCGAGGCGCTCGCGTCGCGGGACGAAGTGTTCCTCACGAGCGTGCCGACGCGCGGGGAGAAGGTGGAGGAGAAAGCCCGGATCGTGTCGAACATCTCTCGTGTCGTCGAGCGGGACGCGGTCCTGTTCGTGGAGATCCAGACCCGGCGGCAGAGCATCGAGGGCACCCCCGTTGTGCAGAAGTCCGAACTCCGTCGGATGCGTGATCCGGACGAGATCGAGGATCTCATCGCGGAACGGAGGAAGTAGGACGGCGTTCGTTGAGCAGCTCGCCCTGGGGGCCGCGCGCGTCACCTTTGTGCCCGTGGTTCGCGGGCTCGTGAGCGAAGGAGACCGGGTCCGTCGTACGATCGAGGAGGTCGCCCCAGGCGCCGTCGCGTTGACGCTGGGCAAGGAGGACCTCGAGTCGCTCCTGCGGTACGACGGGACGGAGGCGGAGCCGGCGAACTGGGAGGAGGAGCTGTACGTGGCGGGTCTCTCCGCATTTGGCACCGTGCGGAAGCCTCCGCCGTGCTACGTGGAGGCCGTCCGCGGCGCGCAGGAGCGTGGGATCCCGGTCCGAGCCCTCGACCTGAACGATGAGGACTATACGGAGGCGTACATCGAGTACGTGACCGCGTGGGACCTCCTCGGCCACACGCGGGTTCAGAAGAAGGCCGAGAAGCATGTGTTCGCGGCCACCACCCCGGAAGAGTTCGTCGTCGAGTTCGACGGCTTCGTGAATGATCCGGATGGGTATGTGCGCTTGGAGCATGCGAGAGAGGATCACATCTCCCGGCGACTCTCGAAGCTCGCGCGGCGGTACGAGTCTCTCTTGGCGGTGGTGGAATATGAGCGGGCCGCGGGTGTCCGAGAGCGCGCGAACACGCTCAATCGGAAGGAACGAGCGCCTCCGGGATATTCTCAAAAAACGAACTGAAAGACGAGCCCGCACCCCGGTCGACGGAACGTTTATGAACGGTCCGGCGAATCCTCACCCGGGGAGGAGGATCGTGGACAGAACCACTCGCGTGCCTATCGGTATTATGCTCGCGGCGATGATCTGTCTCGTGCTGACGGTCAGCGCCTTGGCCCCCGCGGTATCCGCGGGGCGCGGGCAGCCGGGCCGCCACACAGTAGACAGTCAGGCCGACGTCGAATGCAGTGATGCTGGTGCGGAAAGGGGTCGTGATCAGGGCCGAAACCTGATCGGGCTGCGAGGCGGGCAGCACTCCCGGACTGGCACCGCTGGCGAGGTCTGCGACGACGACGACGACGATGACGATGACGACGACGACGCCGACGACTCGGACCGGGACGGGCGGGATCGCGACGGCGACGATGATGATGACGATGACGACGACTCGGACCGGGACGGGCGGGATCGCGACGGCGACGATGATGATGACGATGACGACGATGACTGCGACGATGACGACGACGGGAGCGGCGGTGGCGGCGGTGGTGCCCCCTCGTTCGTGCAGGACGTCAACCTGACGTACCACCCGCAAGATGAGAAGGTGCTCCAGGTCTGGTACTTGGTCGCTTCCACGGGGTCTTCGGGCGGCGACGACGATGATGACTGCGACGACGATGATGATGACGACGACGACGACGACGATTCGGATCGGGACGGGCGGGATGGCGACGATGACGACGACGACGATGAGGACGAGGGCTCCCGACGGGAGCACGGCACCCTGGGCTCATCCGAACCCAGCGGCGCTCGAGGGTGCGGCCGGGACGACGCCGATGGCGCGGATGACGAGGGCGACGACGACGATGACGACGATGACGACGACGAGGATGACGACGACTGCGGTGGCGGAGGGGGGCAGCCGGCGGGACCCGTGACTGTGAATGGGTTCACGACCGCGTTCTGCGACTCCTTCGCGACCCCGGCGACAGACTCCTGGACTCACCCAGGAACGCTCGGTCCGGCCGGGTTGCTCATCGTGTCCGTGAACTTCGATCGGTTGAACGTTGGAGTCCAGAGCATCCAGTGGACGCCGTCCCCGAGTGGGACCGATGGCACGATCACGGTGACCTTCACGTCCCCCGCGGCGGCCGTCTGTACGTCCGCATCGTTCGACAACGTCGACCAGGCGGCGCCCCTCGTGCGGCTGGTTGCGTCGACAGGCACCCACAACCAGGGTGTGTCCGACTCCGTGGTGTCGGCCGCCAGCAACATGGTGTACGACCTGATCGGGCTGTCTTCACTCACCGACAACTGCCAGGTGCCGCTGGTCGGCCCGGCTCAGGAGCACTTGCACGACATCCCGGGGATCGACGGCGGGAGCAACCACTGTTTCGCCACGGATGGGAGCAACGCGACGGGTGCTGACTCCGTCACCCTATCATGGACCTGGGGCACGGGGACGCAGCCCTTCACGTACCAGTTTGCCCACGTGGTCTACGACATCCAGAACGGTGCCGCCGCGCCTCCATGTGACGACGACGATGACGACGATGACGACGATGACGATGACGATGACGACGACGACGACCCTTAGGGCCGTGTGAGGAGGAAGAAGGCGAGGGTGTGCCCCGGTCGCGCCAGACGCGTCGGCCCCGGGCATCTCCACGTGGCCAGCGGGTGTACGGCAGCCTCTGCGATCTCGCCCGGGACCGTCGCAACGCGTATTCGACCCTTCCGCCTCGCCCCGAGGTCAGCCCGGATCCACATTGGAATCTGAGCGTTTACGCCTAGGCCCCTCGTTCCGCGCAAGCGGGGTTACACCGTCGCGGCTCGGTCGATCGTCACGCCTCGGTCGACGTCCCCGATGTCCACGTCAAGGGCCATCGTGCCGATCTTCAGGACGAGGTTGTTGTTCCAGAACCCGCCGGAAGTGTGGCGGAACCAGCGGATGTATCCCAGATTGGAGCCCAGCACGACGTCGTCGAGGAAGTCGCCGTCCACGTCGCCGCACCGCAAGGAGAGCACTTGGTCGCCGCCAGGCAGCGTGGTGATCGTGGTCCGGGTCCACGGACCGTTCCGCCACCAGTAGACGACTCCGCCGGACGAGCCCGCAACGACGTCGAGGGATGTGTCGCCGTCGATGTAGCCGACGTCCACCGCCAGCACGTTCGCCGCGGAAGTCAGGGTGTCGTACGTGCTGTACCCGGGTCCGCTGTACACGCGGACGTTCACACCGCGCGCGATGATCAGGTCGTTGTCCCCGTCGTTGTCCATGTCCGCGACCGCGAGGTCGGACACGGCGGCGCCGACGCTGACCGTCACGGGAGACCCGAAGCCCCCCGCCCCGTCGTTCAGGTAGATCGTCACCTGGTTGTCCGCCCGCCCGACGAAGATGTCCTGGTCCCCGTCCATGTCCGCGTCGGCCACCTTCAACGCGTTCACCGAGGTGGCCAGGTCGACGATCAGCGTCCGCGGCCACGTCCCCCCTTGATTCGTGTACCAGTACAGCCGGCCGTCGTCCAGTCCGGAGACGACGTCGGGGTCCGTGTCTCGGTCGAGCCTCCCGGCGGCGATGGCCCACACCTGGCCGCTCCCGTAGTCATCGATCTGCTGCCGTTCCCACAGGTGCCCGTTTCCGACCAGGTTCCGGTACAGATAGACCTTCGAGTTCTGGAGCCCCGTGATCGCGTCGAGGTCGCCGTCCTCGTCCGGGTCCGCCAAGACCATCTGGCGGAAGTTCCCCCCGCCCCACGGCGGGTTCGGCATTCCCGCGGACGTGTCGAACTTCTCGATCATGTACAGGGACCACAGGTCGTCGTTCTCGTTGAACGTCGCGTACCACTTCTGGCTGTACACGGGGTGGCCCCACTCCTGCATCGACGTCGCGACATCGAGCCGCCACCGCGGGCCCTGGATCACCACCTGCTTCGAGAGCGCGTAGTCCTCATTCGCGTCCTGGATCCACTTGAGGCGGAAGCCGTATGAGTTGCGCCCGATGATCCACGGGTCCGGGCTCGGGGTCGAAAGGTCGACCGTGAACTTGTAGTACAAGGTGCCGTTCGTTGTGACGGCGCTCACCGGGGCCGTCCCCGGACGCGCCCAGACCTGGATGCCGCCGATGAAGTCCGAGATCACGACGTCGCCCGCGGTCACGCCCGCGTCCGTGTCCTGGACCCGAACCCGGGCGTACAGGACGTCCGTGAACCGGAACTCGTTCGTCGGCTGCGTGTGGCCGGAGTCCGCGAAGAACTCCAGGAGCGGGTAGGCCGGCGCATTCCCGTTCGCGTCCGTCACTGTGATCCCGTCGACCGTGTTGAACTGGTTCCTCGGCGAGGGCACGTTGCTCGCGCGGAGGGTGATCTCCAGGTGGTGCTGCCCGTACGCCAGCTGGACGCCGTCGAAGTCATGCGCCGCGGAGTCCGTGCTGAAGCGGTACTCGTACACGTAGAACCCGCTCGTGTACTCCGAGAAGCGGAACCCGTCGGTGGTCGACGGCGTCGTGTCGGAATCGGGGTTCTGGGTGTACGGGGGGTCGCTGTACACGATCGGCCGCTGCGGCACGTCGTCCGGGTTGTACAGCATGAAGTCGTTCTGCAGCGCCAGGTTCTTCAGGTACTGGCTCGCGACGACGACCACGACGACCTCGCCCTTCTCGAACCGGCGGGTCTCGTTCGCCGCCCACCCCAGCGCGTCCCACTCCGTGTCGTTGTAGATCGCCCACGCCTGGAACTCGTTCTGGAAGTTCAGGTCGAGCGGGCTCGAGCCGCCACCGCCGCCTCCCTGGCCGCCGGGGCCCTCCACGACCTCAAACACCATGCGGGAATCGGTCACGTGACCGGCCAGGTCCTGTGCCTTGAGCAGGATGATCCCGCCGTCCCAGCTCTTCGCGGGTTTCAGGGAACTGTCGAAGCGGCTGAAGATGCCGTCATTCGCGACGAAGTCCCCGTTCGTCCCGTCGTCGTAGAGCCGGTAGGTGCCCTTGGGGCCGACCGTCAGGGTGAACGTCACGTTGCTGACGTCCAAGTCCCCGTCTTGGTCCGTAAGTCGTACGTACAGGCCGAAGGGCAGCCCCGTCTCGGGGATGTCCCGCGTGAACGCGGTCGCGACGTCGCCGTCGAGCCACTTCTCGAGGAAGAGGGGCGGATGGACGCCCAACGGGGGACGGAGCGGTTCGCTCCACACGATCTGGGACTTGACGAAGTCGATCACGAGGACGGACACCCGGTCATCCGAGAGGATGGAGTAGTTCGTGTACGACCACCGCTCCCCCGCGTCCCAGTCCAGGTCCGGGCCGTCGATTCCGTACGGAAGACCGAGGACCGTGCCGTGCGTCTTGAGCGTCTCCGAGTCGACGGAGCCGCCCCGCTCGACGACGAGCAGGATTTCCGTCCGGTGAGACGCAAGGGACTCGCCGCCACGGTGCTGAATCGTGATGTTCGCGCCCGACCACACTCCGGCATCGTAGATCGGGATAAGATTGCCGTCCATGTCCAACCGCGTCGACGCCTCGGGGGAGGGGATGCTCGAGACCCACAGGATGATCGACGCGAACAGGACCACGGTCATCGCGAGGATCAGGATCGTGCCGATGACTTCCGAAACGCCCGAATCGGACCAACTCTTGCGGCGGTGCATGACAAACGGCCTCCGTGTGGGGGGAACGACCGTCGATTTCGCTTCGCGATATTTAAGCGTGTTTGGGTGATTACCAGCCCAATCCCGCCCCATGCCGCGCCGTTCGCGCGAATCGTCTCGGCACGATTAAATAGCGAACGCCGGATGGTCGCGCGATGCTCCTCACGGCCGGGGAGCGGACGCTCCTCCACCTTCTCAACTTCTGGAACGTGAAGGACCCGCCCGAGGCGATCACGCAGCAGGGGATCGCGGCGGCGGCCGGTCTCCGGCGGTCCCACGTGCCCCGGACCGTGAAGGCCCTCGCGCGGGAGGGACACCTCGAGGAGCGCGTGGGGCGCGTCCGCGGGCGAGGGCGGAAGATCAAGGTGTACTTCCTCACGGAGGCGGGCCTCCGGCGCGCGCGGGAACTCGCGAAGGCGGTGGAGGGGCACGCGCTCGTCGTGGAGGGCGGACCGACGACCCTCGGCGAACTCGCGAAAGCGTCCGGCCGGCCGCTCCTGGAGATTGCGCTGGGTGTCGACGACGCGGGCGTGTACCGACGGGCCGCCATGGCGGAGCCGTCCGGCGGGTTCTTGGGACGCCGGGAGGAGCTCGCGGCGTTGGCGACCTGGATTCGCGGCTCGACGCCGGTCATCGTCGTGTACGGTGGCCGCGGGATGGGGAAGACTGCGCTCGGTCGGAGGTTCGTCGCCCGGGCCTCCCGGGCCCACGTGTGGAGGGACCTCAGTCCAGAGGCGACCGCCGACGCGGTCCTGCACGACCTCGCCGCGTACCTCCGGGATCGGGGGCGAGACCAGCTCGGAGAGGCGCTGTCGTCAGGAACGGATCCCTGGGCGGCCCTCGCGAGTGACCTCGCGGGCCTCGACGTGCTCTTCGTGTTCGACAACTACGGGGACGTTCGAGAGGACCTCGTGGACGCCTTCGGCCGGCTTCTCGGCGTGCTCGCGGGGACGCCGGCGGCGAAGGCCTTGGTCCTTGCGGAGGAGTCCACGCCCTCGTACTGCCGGTTCTATCACCGGCGTGCGGTGGAGGCCCGGCGCGTGGAGGAGATGCACCTCCGCGGCCTCGGGATCGAGGAATGCCGGGACCTTCTCGGGAACCCGGATATCGCGGCCGAGGCGCTCCGGCGGATCTTCCTGCTCACGAACGGATGTCCGCTGTATCTCGAGCTGATCCGCGAGGGGGACGCCAAGGCGCTGAAGTCCCGCTCCCGTTTCACGACCGCGGAGATCAATCTGCTCCTGTTTTCCCGGGACGTCGGATCGTAGCCTCCGGGTCGACCCGCGTGAGCGCGAAGAGGACCTCGGCCACGCCGCTCGCGCCGGGCACGGGGGTTGCGGTGACGAGACACTCCACGCGGCTCCGGTCCCTCGCCCAGAACCGCACGACCGCGGTCCCGCGGGCGGAGGATGCCAGCGCCCGTCGCGCGACGTCCGCGGCCTCGTCTCCGAAGACGTCCTCGCAGGGCTGGCCCACGACCCCCTCGGAGGTCCATCCGAGCACGGTCTCGGCCCCGATGTTCATCGACGCCACCCGGAGCTGGGGGTCGAGGGTGAGGACGCCGTCGCAGAGCGCGATCGCGAGCGCCTCGGACCGGCGGCGCTCCAGGCGGTATGCGTCCACGAGCCGTGTGTGGACGAGCGCGACCGCCGCGTGGGACGCGATCGCCTGCACCACGTTGACCTCGCGGCTCGTGAACACGTGGTCCTTCCCCGGCTCGTCCAGGGTCATGAAGCCCATCACCTGCTCCTGATACGCGAGGGGCACGAGGAGCATGGACGTGACCTGGAACGTGTTCACGACGGTCGCCGGCAGCATCGGCTCGCGGCTCTCGCGCAGCATCACGGGGATCCGCTGGCGGACGAGCTTGTGCGTGAGCTTCGCGATGTCGGCCTCCGCGAGGACCAGCCGCATGAGGAGCGCCGTCGCGGCCGGATCCCTGGTGAACGCGTGGGCGACGCGGAACTCCGGCTTTCGCGGGTTCCGGAGGAAGATCGCGCACCGATTCACGGAGACGAGCCGGGGGGCGATGCGGACGATCGCGTCCAGGAGCTCGTCCAGGTCGGTGAGGTCTCCCATCATCTCGGAGATGCCCATGAGGGCGGCGAGGATCGCCTCTTCTTCGAGCTCCTTCGACTCGAGCATCGAAGGCGGTCCGACTCCCCGCGTTAAAAGGGTTCTGGGGCGGTTATCAACAGCGCGTGCAAAGACGACACCCTTTTGTCCGGCACCGCGGTTCCGGGCCCGGTGTCCCGCGTCTCCGTCGCGTTCATGTCCCTCGGCGCCCTCCTCGCGCTCGGTGGTCTCGGGGTCGCACTCATCCTGAAGGACCGGTACTTGGGCGTGGCTCTCCTCATCGTGGGCTTCTTCCTCGTGTTCCTGCCCTACACGCGGCCCCACGTGGACGAATGATTAAGCGTCGCGACCCCATCCGGCCGCTCGGATGTACGCCGTCTTCGATGTGAAGCCCGAGGCCAAGGCGAACGGGGACGCGGTCCTGCAGGACGACGTCGTGAGCCGCCAGAGCATCGCGGTCCGCGAGGGGCGTGCCCTCGGGTTCCCCGACCACGGGCTCCTGTATCTCATCGAGGGTGCGGAGTCCGTGCTTGCGCGGGCGGAGGAGCTGTTCAGGGGGTTCGGATCGAAGCTCGCCCCCGAGCCCGCCCGGGCGGTGTACGAAGCGATCAAGTCCCAGGAGGACGACGTCGCGAGCGGGATCGGGATGATCTTCGGCTGAGCGTCCCGCGAGCCAACCCTTAAGGTTTGCCGGAACCTCGCCGCCGCAATGCGCACGGCGCTTCGCGCCATCGTCGCTCTCCTGCTCGCGGCCTTGGCGGCGGCTCCGTCCTCCGCGGGGCCCCAGCATGCCTCGGGCGTGTGCGGTCGCCCGGAATACCCGAGCGAATCGGCATACCGTTCCGAATCCGTGGCGAACGCGACCCTCTGGGCCTCCTTCCTGGAGATGGACGGGTTCGCGAACGGAACCCGAGGGGACGGGGAGGTCGAGGTCTGGGTCGATGACGGCAACACGTCCTACGCGGTCCGCTTGGAGGAGATTCTCGTCCGGCGGTACGTGGGCGCCACGATCACGGACGCGGCGATCATCGCCCTCCGCATCTGGGAGTACGGGCCCGGTGGAGAACCCCGCGCGACTCACGAGTTCAAGTCGGTCGACGCAGGCCGCCCGGGCGGGAACCTCACCCTCGCGGCATTCGCCTCCGACGGCGGTCTCGACATCTTTTGGCGGTGGGCGTTCCTCCTGTGCGACGAGGCCTTCCCGAGCCTGTACTACGTGTTCCACGCGAGCCTTAAGGACGGCAACGTCTCCGACGACAACTCGGTCGCTTACTTCGAGAGCGCGCGCCCGTCGCGGACACCGCCGACGGATCTCATCCTCCTCATCACCGCGGGGATCGCCGCCAGTGCGATCTTCCTTCTCGCCCGCCGGGCGCTGCGGTCGACGCCGGAGCGCGGTCGCGATCCGGACGGGCGCACGATTAAATAGCGTGGTCCCGTGGAACGGCCGATGCAGTGCCGCGTATGCGGGACCGCGTTCCTGGGTCGGTTCTGCCTCGCCTGCGGTTGGGACTCCACGTTCGCGGTGTCGCTGCCTCCCGGGTCCGCGCCCCCGGCCCAAGAATCCCAGACCCTGGTTTCCCCGCCGCCGCCTCCCGGCTTCGTGGCATACCGATGCATGAACTGCGGATTTCGATACATCGGCTGGTATTGCCCGGAATGCGGCGCTCGCCTCGGCACGGCGTCCTCCGTTGCGGGTCTGCGCGCCACCGGGAGCGTCGTGTGGACGATCGGGGCCATCGCGTTCTTGACCCTTCTCGCCGTGAACCTCATCGCCTTTGCGTACGCCACCTCCCTGATCGTCGAGGGCGCGATCGCGGGAGGCCCGCGGGAGATCCCCCTCTACCTCCTCCTCCCGTTTCCATGGGGGGAATCCGTCGACGCCGACCCGGCGACGTTCCTCGCCTACTTCGGTTTCATCGCCGCCGTAATCCTCGCAGCCTACGCCGTGTTCGTCATCCGAGACACGAAGGCGACCGTGAATGCGTTCCGCCGCCCCCTCGTGGACCTGAGGTCCCGAATCGAGTCGCGGAGCGCTTGGATATCCACGGGCCAGGTGTTCCTCGCCGCCCTCTTTTTCCAGGTGGTCTACGCATGGATGCTCCAACTGGCCGGGTTCACTCCGACCGCCCCACCCGCCCGGCCGGTCCCGGAGTGGTATCCGTACTTCGCACTCGCGAACGCATCGGTGTACGAGGAGTTCGTGACCCGATGGATCTTCATCGGGGTCCCCCTCGTCGCATGGGCCGCCGTGCTGCGGAAGTCGCGGCCGTCGGAGTACACCGTCCCCGCCTGGCGGCACCTGATCGGCGGTACCCTGAATCGCGATTCCCCGAGGAATCTGGTTGTCGTCGCGATGGTCCTCATCGTGTCCTCGTCGGTGATCTTCGGGCTCGCGCACGTACCCTCGTGGGGGTGGTGGAAATTCCTTCCCGCGATGGTCGCCGGTCTGGGCATGGGCTACCTGTTCGTTCGCCGCGGCCTCCTCGCGGGCGTCCTGTTCCACTTTGCGACCGACTACTTGGCGGCGACCGTGTTGCTGACCGCAAACAACCTCGCGGTCCAGGTCCTGCTGGTGCTCTTCGTGCTCGTGCTCGTCGGACTCGGCGCGTTCTTCTTCGTCTGGTACTTCGTGTACTTCGCCGGCCTCGTGAACCACTGGGCCGTGAGGTGGGGATTCCGGCGCCCAGTCCCGACACCGACGACTCCTCCCGTTACGTATGATGGCCCCGTCCCATGGCCGTACTTCCTCGTGCAGCGAATGGCGAGACCGGGCCCTCCAGAGCCGTCTCCGGGTGCGTGGTCGGGCAACCCACCCGCCGCACAGGCTCCCTGGTTCGGCGGCGGATTCCGGCCCTTCGTCTGCCCCCGGTGCGCCTGGCGCGAGGCCAAGTATGAGGACGGCCGGTTCACGTGCCTTCAATGCGGCCACGCGAGCCCGTGAGTCGGTGCCCGATTGTGCTCTCCGCGAGATGTTCGATGAGCGCATCCGTGTCCGGGTCCTCGAGGACGACGACGATGTCGCCGAGCGGCGCGGTCCCGCCCGCGAAGTTCACGCGGCCCACGAACGCCGCCTGTTTGTTCAAAGAGAAGCGCACGACGAAGCCTCGACGGCCGCGGACGAGCACGTCCCGCGCCGTGTCCCGGATCTTCTGGTTCCGCACGAGCTCGCGAAGCCGCTCGAGATCGGACCCTTCCCCCACGATCCCGTCCGCGCCCGCCGTGAACGCGAGGTCGGGGAACACGTTGAGGCAGGCGGCCTTCACCTTCGCAGCGTCCTCCGTGGGGTACACCGGCGATTCCACGCGTACGCGGGCCACGGTTTTCATAATGCGTGCGAGATAAATAAGCATCGGGACGATATCTATTTACGCGCCGACGGGTCTCCCGCCGCGGGATGGACCCCCGACTTCTCGACGCGTTGGTGAAGCGTGGCGCTCTCGCGGACCTCGCTGCCCTGGAGTTCCTCTCGAAGGCGCCGGACCCCGTCGCCGTGCTCGACCGCGTGTTCTCGACGCTCGAGGACGTGCCGCTCGTGCTGACCCTGGATCACATCCGGGTCGCGGAGATGCCGCTCGTCCCGGAGGCGATCCAGAAGGCCCACCTGATCGCGCGGAGGGCGGCCGAGGTGCTGGCTCCGGCAACGCCTCCGAAGCTTCGGGGGCTCGCGACGGCCCGGGACGTGTCCGAGGACTTCCGCGTCCTGCGGGACATCACGGGCGCCTCGACGTGCGAGGGGACCCTCCAGGACTTCTCGCGGTACTTCGCCCACCGGCTGAAGACGATCGGCGGAATGCTGCGCGCCCGCCGGGAGCTCGTCGGGGCGGTCGAGATCGCACGGGTGAGGAAGCTCTCGCGAGAGGTGCGCTTCATCGGCATGGTGTCCGAGGTGCGGACGACGAAGCGCGGGGACCGGGTGATCGAGGTCGAGGACGACACGGACACCGCTCCCGTGTTCGTCGCACAGAACTCGGAGCTCTTCCGGGACCACCCGCTCGAGGACGAGGTCGTCGGCGTCGTCGGGCGGCCCACGGAGAAGGGCCTCATCATCGCCCAGCAGATCATTCGGCCGGACGTCCCCGCCCATCACGCGTTTCCCGCGACGGAGGACCCCGTGTGCGTGGCGTTCGTGTCGGACGTGCACGTCGGCAGCCGGACGTTCCTCCGCGAGAAGTGGGAGCGGTTCACCGCGTGGCTGAAGGACGGGGACGACCTCGCACGGTCGATCCGGTACCTCGTGATGGCGGGAGACGTCGTCGACGGGATTGGCGTGTACCCCCGGCAGGAGGAGGAGCTGAGCATCGACGACGTGTACGCGCAGTACGAGGAGCTCGCCCGGCTCCTGGCGGCGAGGCCCGACCACGTGCGCGCGATCATCCTCCCCGGCAATCACGACGCCGTCCGCCCCGCCGAGCCCCAGCCCGCGTTGCCGGGGAACGTGCAGAAGCTGTTCGACTCGGGCGTGACCTTCGTCGGGAACCCGTGCACGTTCGCGCTCCATGGCGTGCGCATCCTCGCGTACCATGGGAGGAGCATGGACGATTTCGTGTACTCCCTGCCGGGGATGTCGTACGCGCGACCCCTCGAGGCGATGCGCGAGATGCTGCGCCGCCGCCACATGGCCCCCGTCTACGGCGGGAAGACGCCGATCGCGCCGGAGGCGGAGGACCACCTCGTGATCGACGAGGTCCCGGACGTCTTCGTCACGGGCCACGTCCACACCGTGGGGATGGACGAGTACAAGGGCGTGAAGATCATCAACGCATCCGCCTGGCAGGCCCAGACCGCGTACCAGAAGATGCACAACATCGTCCCCGTGCCCGCGCGCGTGCCGATCCTGAACCTGGGAACGGGGCGCGGGACGATCAAGGGATTCTGACGCGTAGTGTAAGGGCGCAACGTTCATCGGTGGGCACCCGGTCGAACCCCCGGTGGCGGGCATGGAGTGGGTCACGCTCCTCGGGGCCTCCGGGCGGACGGGTCGCGCCGTCCTCGATGCGGCACTCCGGAGGGGATTGCGCGTTCGGGGCCTCTTTCGTCCGGGTTCGGAACCCAACCCGGTGCCCGCGGGCCTGGCGATCGTCGTCGGGCAGCTCTCCTCCGCGGAGGACGTGGGCCGGTCCCTCGCGGGGAGCGGGGCGGTGTGCTGCGTGTACGGGCCTCGGTCCGTCGATGCGGCGCCTTTCTGCGCGGAGGCGACCGCGCACGTGGTCCACGAGATGAGGTCCCTCCGGATGCGGCGGCTCGTCGTCCAGACCGGCGCGATGGTCGGCGGGGATGCAGGGAACCTCGGGTGGCTCTACCGCGGCATGGCGCGGGGCTACCGCCGCAAGTACCTCACTCTCGCAGCCGACGGCGACTCCCAGGAGCGGTACGTCCGGGAGAGCGGTCTCGACTGGACGCTCGTGAAGCCGCCGCGGCTCAAGGACGGACCTGCACGGCGCCGGGTCCGGGCTTCCCCCACGCTCCGCATCGGGGCGTTTGCGGTCATTCCGCGGGCGGACCTCGCGGAGTTCCTATGCGACGAGCTCACGCGCGGACGGTTCCACCGCCAGGCGGTGTACGTCTCCGGCTAGAGGCGAGCCCGACCTTGCGCATTCCTGTCAGACAGCCTTAAGGAACGGCGCGCGCCTCCTCGGCCGAATGCGCATCGCGGCGGTCGGCGACATCCACGGCCGCGAGTTCCTCGAGGCCTTCCGGCTCTCGCTGGCGGCGGTTGGAGATCCGGACTTGTTCCTCCTCGCCGGAGACACGACGGACCACAACCGAATCGAGGAGTTCGGCGAGGTGGTGGCGGCGGTCCGGACGCAGGTCTCCTGCCCGATCGTGTGCGTGTTCGGGAACAACGAGTACGCGCCGGACCACGGGACGTACCGCCAGAAGTTCGACCTGAACTTCCTCGATGACGAGTCGGGCTCGTTCGAGGTTGGCGGTAAGTCCGTGCGAATCATCGGGAGCACAGGTTCCCTCGACGAACCCACGTGGTGGCAGCGGAACAACCTCCCGGGAATCGAGCGCGAGTACGAGATGCGAGTCCGGACGCTCGATCAGCTGCTTTCGGGGGACGGATTCCGGATCCTGCTCACGCACTACCCGCCGACGCACGCGACGATGGGGAACGAGAAGCCCGCGTGGAGGCCGCAGCTCGGAAGCCTCCGACTCGAGCGGGTCGTCCTGCGCCGGCGACCGGACCTCGTGATCCACGGGCACGTCCACAAGGGAATCGCCTTCGCGGGGCTCCGGGCGGCGCCCACGACGCTTGAGGAGTTCGGCGGCGACCCGCGACCCGTGCCCGTGTACAACGTCGCCTTCCCCGTGGTGCGCGCGGTCGCGACGATCGAGGTCTAGACGATAGTTCTTATCTAGTCGGGTCCCATGGTGCGCTGGATGAGATGGCCGCTTCCGTGGCCGAAGTCGTGGCGGCAGAAGTCGGAGCCGCAGGCTGCGGGTCCGGGGCCCGAGGGCGAGCCGACGGGTGAGGCGGCGGAGGAGAAGCCGAAGTCCCTCCGGCGCTCCGCGCTCCTGTTCCTGCGGGACCTCGCGATCGCGTTCCTCGTCGTCGCGCTCGTCATGGCGGCACTCTTCGCGTACACAGGCGTCTGGCCGCCGATGGTCGTCGTCGAGAGCGCAAGCATGCAGCATTCGAACACGGAGAGCTTCGTCGGCGTGATCGACACGGGGGACCTGGTGCTCGTCCAGGGCGTCGCGGCGGCGGGCGACGTCGTCACATACATCGAGGGGCGCGCCACGGGCCACTCGACGTACGGGGACTACGGAGACGTCATCGTGTTCATCAAGCCGGGCGCGGCGAGCGCGAGCACTCCCCTCATCCACCGCGCGATGGCGTACGTGGTCCGGAACGAGACGGCGGGGGCGGACGTCCCCGCGCTCGCCCGCCTGCCCTTGGGGGCGTGGTCCGCCCGATCCACGAACGGCTCCATCGGGAACTACGCCCGCGGGATCTGGGAGTTCACCCTCCGCGACGTGGGCTACCTGCGCCAGCCGCAGCCGTTCAACGCGACCCAAGGGCTTCTTGTCGGGCAGGTGAGCGCGGGATTCCTGACGAAGGGGGACCACAACACCGGTCCCGACGGGCACGGGGCCGTGGCGTTGGATCGGATCGTCGGAAAGGCGCGGGGCGAGCTCCCGTGGTTCGGGCTCCTCAAGCTGACGCTGTCCCCGGGGGACTCGGGGTGCTGCCCGCAGGGATGGGGCGATCGGCTGGCCCCGGCGAACAGCTGGGACGCCCTTCTCGTCTCCATCGTCTTGATCATCGTCGGCCCGTTCCTCGCGGACTTCGGCTGGTCGTACTGGAAGGGGCGGCGTAAGCGGCGGGCCGAGCGCCGGGAGTCCGAACGGCCTCCAGAGGCACCGCCACCCGAGGGTATTCCGGAGGCACCGCCGTCGCCACCCTCCGGTGCGTCGGACGTCCCGCCGGACCCGGAGGTCACGGACGAGGATCGAACAGAGTCCGCTGGACCTGGAGCCGGTGGCCCCTGAGGTCCGACAGATACTCGTCCTTCTCGAGCACCCGCTTCGTCTCCGCGACGGGGACGCTCGTGCGGACCTCCTTCGTCCGGCCGCCCCGCCCGTACGACTTCACGGTCGCGTTCACGAGGCCGAGCATGTCCAGCTCGGAGACCAGGTCCGTGACCCGGCGCTGCGTCAGGGGATCGATGCCGGTCTTCCGGCACAGCTCCCGGTACGTGCCGTACACCTCGCCCGTCGTCATCCGGGAGTTGCCGACCTCCTCGTTCAGGATCACGCCGAGCAGGATGAGCTTCGCCTGCGTGGGGAGGGACTTCACGGCCTCGACGACCGTGTCGAGCTCCAGCTTGTTCTTCGCCTTCATCACGTGGTCTACGGTGATCCGCTCGTCCCCGGACCGTTCCGTGATCTCCGCACTCACCCGGAGCAGGTCGAGGGCCCTCCGCGCGTCCCCGTGCTCCTGCGCCGCCAGCGCCGCGATCAGGGACAGGGCCTCCGGGCCCACCACGCCCTGCGGGAGCGCGAGGGACGCCCGCTGGGTCAGGATGTCGCGCAGCTCGTCCGCGTTGTACGGCGGGAAGACCATCTTCTCGTCCCCGAGCCGGGAGCGGACGCGGGGGTCCAGGAACTCCGTGAATTTCAGCTCGTTGCTGATCCCCAGGAGGCTGACGGAGGAGCGATTGAGGTCCTCGTTGACCTTCGTGAGCTGATACAGGAAGTCGTCCCCGTTCTTCGCGACGATCCGGTCGATCTCGTCGAGGGCGACGAGCACGACGCGCTTCCGGGCGTCCAGGACCTCGATGAGCAGCTGGTACACGCGGTCCACGGAGAGGCCCGTGAACGGGACCTTGTCCGCGGGGTTCGGGATCAGGGAGTTCGCGATGTGGGCGAGGACGCCGTAGGGTGTGTCGACGACCTGGCAGTTCAGGTACAGGTAGTGGACGACGCCGAGCGCGTCGGCCTTCCGGAGCTCCTTCTCCAAGTACTTCACGACCGCCGTCTTGCCCGTCCCCGTGAGCCCGTACACCAGGAGGTTCGACGGCCGTTCTCCGCGCAACGCGGGGACGAGGACCTCCGCGAGCTGTTCGATCTGCGCCTCCCGGTGCGGCAACCGGTCCGGAAGGTACGACGCCCGCAGGATGTCCCGGTCGACCCGGAATGCCTGGCGGGCCTTGAGGTACGGAATGAAGATGCTCTCTTCCATGCTGGCTCCCCCGAGGTGCCCCAGGCTCCTCGTGGAGACCACAAGGAATTCCGCGGGGCAGACACGCGGATGGACGAGGGGGTAGGAATAGCTTTCTTGCGCGGACCGGCAACATGGCTGCGACGTGATTTTGTGTCCGCGTGGTCCCCACCGCAGGTGCCGTCCCGGTCCCCGCGGGACCTCGCGGCGGCGTGCTCGCTTCCTTGTCCCATTGAGAATCGGACGGAAACCCTTATCGGCGGTTTCGAAAATCCGCACCACCGTGGAACGGCAGGAGTTCGGCTACGCGCGCTCGTACTTCTACGTCCGGGCCCTCGGGCTCCTCGCGCTGTGCACGTTCGTCGTCTTCTTCCTCGCGGTTCAGACGGTCACCCCCGCCGAGTGGCTCGCCGTCATCGGGGCGATCCTCGTCGCCTACATCGTCATCGTCGGCCTCAGCCCGCTCCTGACGAAGCACGTCCTGCTGCGCAGCCGGCTCATCCTCCGGCAGGGGTGGTACTTCCGGACGATCATCCCTCTGGACGCGACGGAGTCGATCGGGCCCTGGGACGGCGATCCGAAGCGCGGCCTGCGGATCTCCAGCGCGCGCCACATCCTGTACGTCGTCGGCTCCGGAGAGAACCTCGTATCGATCCGCCTGCGCGAGGCCCGTCGCTTTCCCCAGGTGCTCTTCCTCCGGGCGAAGGAGATCGTGTTCGACGTGGACGACCGGGACGCCTTCCTCACGGCCATTGAGGGGCGGCTGTCTGCGGGTCCCGCCACGCGTGCGCACAAGGTGCACATCCCGCCGCCGGAAAAGCGGCGGTCACTCCCGCCAATCCAGCCCGAACGTGCGGATGCCGATTTTCGGCGCTAGCGGCATCTTCCGCTTGTGGACGCTCGCCGCGACCATGCGCTCCACGCGCACCACCTGCTTGATGCCGACGCCCGCGCGGGCCGCAATCTCCTCCGGCGCGAATTGCATCTCGATCCCCAAGAGGATCCGGTCGAGGTCCTCGTAGGGGATGCCGAGCTCGCCCTCGTCCGTCTGCCCCTTCCACAGGCCCGCGGAGGGGACCTTGTCGAGGATGCGCGGCGGCACTCCGAGGTGGCGGGCCATCTCGCGGACCTGGGTCTTGTACAGGTCCCCGATGGGCATGAAGTCGCAGCCCGCGTCCCCCATCTTAGAGAAGTACCCGAGGCAGATCTCGCTCTTGTTTCCCGCCC
>Ga0209002_10000841_pt1 | contig 24747 bp, 18 predicted proteins | sample Rifsed16ft2_FD_184010 | JGI IMG/M metagenome (GOLD analysis project Ga0209002, IMG submission 184010) | Soil microbial communities from Rifle, Colorado, USA - sediment 16ft 2 (version 2) | ecosystem: Environmental > Terrestrial > Deep subsurface > Rock core/Sediment | place: Rifle, Colorado... | reverse complement strand
TAGAGGCAGCACCTCTTTCAGTCCAGGCAATTGGTTGGAGCTTTATCTTTGGGGAACGGGCGGATACGGCCTCGTTATTTTTGAACTACCCGGGAGGTACTCGGGGGGCGATTCATGTTTCTTGGATAGATTCTTCTAAGCGTCGTGAGATTTTTGTAGTTGGAGACCGCGCTAAGCTCTGTTTTGACGATTTAAATCCCGAAGTTCTGGTGATAGAGGACAAAGGAGCAATATTAGGAGGTGGTAGTGCCAGTTTTGAAGAATTTAAGGCTTGCGTCTTGACAGGTGGGTCACATGTTCTTCGAATACTTAAGGAAGAGCCTCTTCTAAATTTATGCCAGCATTTCATAAGCTGCATTAATAGGGTGGAACATCCTCGGACTTCTGGTGTAGATGGGCAACGTGTTGTGAAAGTCCTAGAAGCAGCTTCAGTTTCTCTAAGAAAAGATGGGGTGTTGGTAGAGGTGGGGAAGCATGATAAAGTTTCTTGATCTTTCGATGCAATATTCTGAAATCAGAGCAGAGCATGAGGCAGCCATCGGTCGTATCCTGTCCTCTTGCCAGTTTGTTCAAGGGGAAGAAGTGGATCTTTTTGAGAAAGAGTTTGCCGCGTATCTCGGTATCAAGTACTGTATCGGCGTTTCTTCCGGAACAGATGCTTTGCTTCTTTCTCTTGTTGCTCTTGATATTAAGGCAGGGGATGAGGTTCTTCTTCCTACCAATACTTTTATTGCTACAGCTCTGGCTGTGGTTCATGCTGGAGGAATTCCAATATTTGTCGATGTTGATTTTTCAACAATGAATTTGAGCTATAGAAGTGCTCTGTTAGAGGTTACGCCAAAAACTAAGTTTCTTATTCCTGTCCACCTCTATGGGAATCCTGCTCCTATGGACTCTCTCTGTAAGCTGGCTGCAGATAACAATCTTATTATAATTGAAGATGCCTGCCAGGGATTTGGGGGAGCCTACAAGGGAAAGCCTCTTGGAACGATAGGAGCTGCGGGGTGCTATAGCATGTTTCCTTCTAAAAATCTGGGATGCTTTGGTGACGGTGGGGCCATCGTGACTGACGATGAAGAGCTAGCTGAGAAGTTGCGATACCTCAGAAATTACGGGCAGACTTCTAAGAATTCACACTACTATCTCGGATACAACCATCGTCTAGATTCGATTCAGGCAGCGGTTTTAAGAGTTAATCTGAAATACGTAGATGCTTGGGTAAAAAGACGTGCGGAATTAGCTGCATTATATAGTTCTCTACTTGAGAATCTTGTTATTCAAGTTCCGTTTGAAGGTTCTATGAGTGCCGAGGAAGCTATTTCCTCTACTCTAGAAAATGAAAGCAGGCACGCCTGGCATCTATATGTGCCAAAGGTACACGCACGGGATGAGCTTCGTGAGTTTTTGTTCAAGAGTGGAATCGAAACTCAAATTCATTATCCGACCCCATGCCATTTGCAGCCCTGCTTTGACTACCTTGATCCTTTCTTTCTGAAAACAGCTGAATATCTATCACAGAAGATCGTATCTCTACCTCTTCATCCGTCGATGACAGAGGCAGATGTGCTGCTTGTATGCAAAAGAATTTTTGAGTTTTATATGGGAAAAACAGCATGAAAGTTTGTTTAATCAATCCTCCAAGTCCATTTTTGATTAATCAAAGGGCAATTCCTCCGTTGGGGATACTGTATATTGCGGGCTATTTGAGAGCAACAGGAATTTCTGTTGAGATTTTAGATCTAACAGGAAATAGTGTTGTTGAGAATAGCGATTCCTGGCCAGATATGGATCTCTATGGTATAACGGCGACGACTCCGCAATATCCTCTGGCCAAATCGATAAAAGCTATATTGAAACAGAGATTTGGTTCTTCTTCTGACATTCTCATTGGAGGACCCCACGCTACTAGCTGCTCAACATTATGCCAGCTGGATGGGTTTGATGGAGTCGTTTGCGGAGAAGGGGAAAGGGCGATGTTTGGCCGTGCAGCGGGCATTTTTTCCTGGCATATATTGCGCCAATTCCAGATAGAAGATTTGGACTCAATCCCTATGCCAGCCTGGGATCTAATCGACATAAAATCTTATGGATACGAGTTTGGCTGCGGACCTGCGGCTTCTATCATCACTAGTCGAGGATGTTCTTGGGGAAGATGCGCATTCTGCTCCTCTGTCTTTGAGAAGGTCAGGTATCACAGCTCAAAGAGGGTTTTGAAAGAGATTGAGAGGCTTGTGGATTTTGGATTTTCCACATTCACGTTTCTAGACGATGCTTTTACTGGAAATGTAAAACGCCTGGAAGAAATCCTGCAGCTGATTAAGCCTCTGCATGTAAAGTGGCGTTGCTATTCTAGAGCAGGAATATCAAAGCAGCTGCTAGAAAAGATGTATGATGCAGGCTGTGCTGAGATTGGCTTTGGCGCGGAATCTGGGAGTCAGGAAATTCTTGACACGGTATATAAAGGAACAAAGGTAGAGACAAATACTCGATTTGTAAAAGATTGTCAAGAAGTAGGAATTCCTGTTCAGGCCTTTTTGATGGTGGGTCTTCCGGGAGAAACTTATAGGACAATTCAGCAGACGCGAGAATGGTTTTTTAACTCCAGGCCGAATAAGTTTGGCTTGAATATTTTCGTTCCTTATCCTGGATCTGCAGTGTGGGAAAATCCTCGAGTGTATAAGGTGCGCTTGAGAGATCTGCCTTGGGAAAAGATGTGCGTAAAAGGATTGTCTCCGGATGACATTGTTTCATCGGTGGCCACAGAAGAGCTTGATTTCTCTGATATTGAAGCAGCTTATCGAGAGTTGATGCACGATTTTAGTAAGGCTGCTGGGTTTTTCCCAGGAGAGACAAACGGTTGAAGGAGAGGAAATCTAGTGTCTCTTTGTGTTGCATTAAAAGTATTTAATGAGATTGAATACATTTCTTATGCTATTTCTCAGTTTTACAACACCGCTGATCGCTTGCTGATTCTTGAGGGATGCGATTCATATATGCGCATCTCCACCGACCGGGTAACCAGTGAGGGTCTTTCTGTCGATGGTACTACTGAAGTGATCTCATCTTTTCCTGATCCTGATGGAAAGATTGAGCATATAAAGCTTGGATTCTATCAGGAAGAAGAAGAATGCTGGCAGCGAATGCTTCTTGACATGAAAAAGGGAGATGTTCTCTGGACGGCAGCGGCGGATGAGTTCTTTTTTTCTGAAGATATCCAAATCGTAAAGCGAATCCTGGAAGAGGGAAAATATCTGACAGCCCGTTTCCCCTTTAGGACCTACTGGCATGATTTTTATCATGTTCTTCGAGGTGGTGGCTGGGACAACGAGCTTGCACGAGCTTTTGTCCTATCAGAAGATCAGATGACTATGGTGGGAAAAGGAGCATCCCTGCGAGACTCTCAGGGTAGAGACTACACTTCTTCTTTTTATGTTGGAACAACCTGGGTAAGCCCGACGATTCTACACCATTTTTCTTATGTGAGAACAGCAGAGAAGATAATGGAAAAGCAGTGCTGGCAACTAGAAATCGAAGACCGCTTTTCTGCTGCAACTGAAAATTCTCCGATATCATCAAGCGGTTTAGATTGCTATCTTCTTAAAAAAAGATATCGTACTCCTCAGCGATACATAGCACGGAATTTTTCATGGTTCACAGCGGAATACGATGAGCGCTTCGGCATCTATGCTGAACGCTTTGATGGGCCACGGCCAGAGGCATTATCGGATCATCCTTACAGATACTTTGTCTGGGATGAAGAGCCTACTATCTGGGGAGGAAACCTAAATGTCTGATTTGCTGGCATTGGACGAAATAAACGACAAGATCTATGTTCACTCTGGAATAACTGCGACTATTAGGAATTCCTTTGCTGCCCCTGCAGTGAATGGCAAGGGAATCATGATGGAGACTTCGGGTGGAAATCTCGTCACTGTAGATGTTGTAACCGCAAAGCTTTATACACATTCGGGTATTTCTGCAACGATATCTAGCAGTTTTGCCTTAACTACAGTGGTTCCTATTAATGGAATTACAAGAGATCCATCTGGAAATATGCTGTCCGCCCGCAACGATACGGATAAAGTATATGTTCATGCTGGAATATCAGATACTGTAACTACTTCCTTTGCTTCTCCAGGCACAGTTATTACTGGAATAACGGTGGGCTTTTCTGGAAATTTAATCTCATCAGATGATGGCGCATCGAATGCGCTATATGTGCATTCAGGTATTTCCGCAACGATATCTAGCAGCTTTACGGTGAATTGGGGTTCTCAAAAGGTTTATGCGCTTACTATTGATGAATCTGGGAATCTCATTAGCTGTAATTACACTGGAACTGGGAGCAGTAATCTTGTTTTTGTTCATTCAGGTATCAGCGCCACTATTACGACTTCTTTTGCCGCTGCCTCTTCCTACAGAGACGTAGCTACAGATACTGCAGGAGGATGCTGAGTGCAGATTCCTGGTAGGTGGGATAAAGAAAAATTTGAGAAAGATCATGAGATAAGGGGAACAAGAGGTTTGATAACAGCAGCATACATTGTTCTGAACGAGGCAGATTATATCTGGGCTAGTTTATCTTCTATATATAGTTCTGTTGATAAGATTATCATCGTTGAAGGCGCTACACAGTACGCTGTCAAAGATGCGGTGTCCCCGCTGGGATTGTCTACAGATGGAACTCCTCAGCTTATCCAAGCTTTTCAGGATACACTAGATCTGCAGGGAAAAATAAAGTGGGTGCGTGCTGGATGGGCTAAAAACAAAACAGAGCTGCGGAATCGTGGCTTTGAGCACGTACCTGAGGGTACGACTTTCCTTCTTCGCATGGATGGGGATGAGCTCATGAGAGCAGAGGAAATTAAGCTTGCGATTGATATTATGCTGCAAGATCCTCACTCTTTGGTTGCTGAAGCCAGGCATTTTATGTTCTGGGGTTCTACTCATCGGCTGCTAGAGCTTATACCCGATCCTGAATATGTTGGAATGCTTTTTCGCTATATTCCAGGTATGTATTGTGCTGGACATGAAGATCTTTTTGTTTCCCCAAATTGCCGTTTCTACGATGATCCTTCCAGGGTTATTCACTCGGAGGGCTTTAATCTCTATCATTATGGTTGGGTCAAGGACAAACGGAAACTGGTATTCAAGCGCTGGGAGCGGCTACGGCAGATGCAGGCGGAGTCTCAGCATGTTTCTTCTTTGCAATATCTAGCAGAGAAAGATGACTATGGGCTTTACTTAGAGGCTATTAGTCATTGCAAGGCCTTAAATTTGGCCAATGTCGATGCAGCTCACGAATCTGTTATGCCATTCTTGGGCGTTCATCCAGAAATGATGCTAAAGCATCCTTTCTTTGGCCAAAAACCTCAGTTTTTTGGGATGGATTACTAGTATTTACAGGAGATGCAATCTGTGGCTAATTTGATATCAGGACGAAATTAAGTTCATTCCGATTTAATCAGAGTGAACTTGATTAGACACAAAACAGACTGAATCATCCTGGGGTTGACCAGCTAAGAGGACTAACAACAGATTCAGGAGGAGGATGTTAGCGGCTATTACCAACTGGGCGTGGTTCTTGCATGTGGTTTTGTTATATTATCGGGGGAGATAATCAGATAGCTCCACAATGCTGTAAAACCTTCAAAGTTTGGAAGAATATAGGGTATGCTTAAAGTAGATTGTCCTATTTGCGAAGAGGATCATTCTCAACCTCTGTTTGCCATAGAAGGTCTTCAACTCGTGCGTTGCACTGTATGTGGATTGACCTACTACAATCCGGATGTAGATCCTGAGGAGCATTATGCCCTCTTAAACGAAGACTTTTTTATAGCTTCCTCGATTCAGAAAATCAAATCCACGGGAAAATATGACTTTGACGCCTATATGCAAAATCTGAGAGATCCTTCGGTAATTGGCTATCCAGACTATTTGGAGCCAGAGCATTTGAGGGCAAAGGAGTTATGGGGTAAGAAAGTTCTTGCTTGGTTTATAAAAGAATGGCAGAAGCAAGGATTCAAAGACCTTCCTTCTTCAATACTTGAAATGGGTTCGGCTACAGGGAGCATGTTGCTTCCATTCATTGCAGCAGAGTGGAATCCGGTAGTGGGACAGGAGGTTTCCCGGTGGATTGTGGAGCACAAAGATTCTCGCGTCGATGTCAGGCTGGGCGAGCTGCACATTTTAGACTTCAAAGATGCGCGATTTAATTGTGTGTTGGCCTGGGATTCTTTTGAGCATACTCAGTTTCCAAATGAGTGCCTGAAGACACTTTATGAAATAACTACTGATGAAATGCTGATGATTATACAAACCCCTGATGTAGATCAATCCACCACGGACTGGATCTATTGGTCTCGTGGACAACACGCATTTTTCTATAATAAGAAGACTCTATCTTTGCTTTTAGAGAAGCACGACTTTATCGTTTGTGGCGAAAAAATTTCTAGTCAACCGGACGAGATGATACTTATTGCACACAAGAGAATACAGCAGAGAGGGCAGTAAATGATAAACGCCGCTCAGCTTAAAAAACTCATACAACTAGGGTTATTCAAGAAGGTTCCTGTAAAATCTGCAAGAATTCTTTCGGTAGACGGAATCAAGCAGGAACTCCGAGGAATACCGGATGAGACTTTGAGGTCTCTAGCTACTTTAGCTGATGCTGAGATAGATCATGAAAAACTCTGAGCCGCCAAAATTGCAGGAATCCTCTGCTTCAGGCCATCTTAAAGGTTTGAAGTATAAGGGGAAAACTGTTGATGCAGTATGGCGAGAAGGAGATGGCGCCAAGCGACTTATTACGTTCTCTGATGGCACTGTAGAGAGAACGGATAAACGCGGTATAGCTACACTGGCGAGGGTGAAGGGGACTCTGGATCAGCTGGCTAAGTACCGGGGTGCTAGTCCAACTGAGCGCAAGAAAATGCTGGACAAATCTAGAGAGCTACAACGAAAATCGCAGAAAGATACAGTTGAAAAATTAGTCAATTCTTTGATGCGGGCTAGGACTGGAAAATCTAAAAAGCAGCTGCATAAACAGGTGACCGAAGTGCTGGAGTATCCTGCAGAGTCTCCCCTTACCGGGCATCCTTCGGTGGTAGAAGCTTTAAGAGGAAAAGGAAGGCACGCTGAGATGGTCAAGCACATTGATGGAATAGAAAGTGTGCGTTGGGTAACAATTCGTAGAGGAAATCGGCTAGTTCATTTTCCGGTTAAAGGCAAGAAGCAATGATCAAATCAAGAGGGTCAAAAGAGGTCATTGCGAGCCTTCAGAACCTTTCTGAGCAAGCGGCAAAGCAAGTAGAGCAGACGATGCGGGAGAAGCTTACTCGCTTGTTGCCGATTATCAATGAAGGTACTGCAGTTAAAACAGGATTTTTGGTATCTAGAAATCAAGTCAGAGTGAGGAAGCAGGGCCTTAAAGTGGTGGGGGAGGTCTTCAATGACGCTCCTTATGCTCTGCAAGTTCATGAGCGCCCCACGGATAAGGGTCCCGGAGGAAAGTTCATCGAGAGGGTTTTGTATGATCATGCCCGAGAGATAGGCGAATCTATTGGGAAGGATCAACTAAAGATGCTAGACAAGATTTCAAAGGAGAGGCGACGTTGAATTTGTTGATTGCGGCAGTTACCGAGGGGCTGGAGTTCGATGGAGGTACGATTTGCAAAGAGGCGCTAGGCGGCAGTGAATCGGCCTTTGTCTTCATGATGCGAGAACTAGCCAAGCGTGGGCATGAAGTTCATGCTTTTACCAAGTGCCCGAATCCTGGAAGTTATGATGGGGTGGGATACCATAGGATTCAGGAGCTCAATGATCTATCACCCATGTTCGAATGGGATATTTTATTTGTGTACCGCCATGTTGCCTGGTTGACTCGACCTAATCACGCCAAGTTGAGAGTCCTGGTAAACCATGATATTTTGGTTCCGGAAAGCAAGACGGCTTTCATGGGGTCTCTATGGCAAACAGATTTGCTTTTCAATTTGTCTGAGTATCATAAAAGGCAGTATTGTACACTTATTCCACGTCTTGAAGAGCACATATGGACCACTAGCAATGGAGTTGATCTGCCAACTATAGACCGGGCAATTCAGGGAGTAAGAAAAGACAAGAAGAAATTTGTTTACGGCTCACGCCCTGAGAGGGGGCTAGACGTACTCTTAAGAGATGTCTGGCCGAAGCTATATGAAGCAGATCCAGAGCGCCGACTTCATATTGCTGGATATGATGGCTCAAAAGGATTGGAGCTTCCTCAAGATATCTTAGCACTATATGCTTATATCGACGAGTTGATTGAGAAAACTCCAGGAATAGTAAAAGAAGGCTGCTTAGGGAAAGAAGACTGGTACAAGCTTCTAGCATCTTCTGGGGCATATTTATATTCCAGTCAATTCCCAGAAATTTTCTTCATCAACGGCACAGAATCGCAAGCGTGTGGAACCCCAGTTGTCTGTACTGACGACTTCGCTTGCAAAGAAACAATCGCTAGTGATTTCTGCCGAGTCTTAGGAAAGAATACTTCTCCAGAATATCAGGAAGAATTTATCAAAAGAGTGGAGGAGCTTCTGAGCAATGATATTCTGTATCGTAGAGTGCAACAAGAAGGTCGGGAGCATGTAGAGCAGAATTACCCTTGGGAAAAGGTGGCCGCCTCCTGGGAAAAGAAGATTCTTTCTTATTTTGAAGAACGCTTCCAAAAGAACAAACACTGGGTCTTTCGGCAGCTGGTCTACAACTCTGATATTCTAGCGGCTAAAGAACTAGCTATTCAAGAAAATATGCCTGAAGAGCTGGTTGAAGCTCAGGCTATCTTGGATCGAACACTAACCTACAAAGATGACTATGCGGCTGATGATCCAAACGTGCTAACCACAGTGTCTGCTGATTTTACAAAGCTAGGGAGAGTTCCTGTAGTTGCTCCCTATCTTAAGACTGCCAATACTCTGTTGGAGATCGGATGCCACTATGCAGAGCATTCGATTGGTCTGTCTAATCTGTATCCCGACCTCAAGATTTTGGCAACTGATTTTTCTCCTGCGTGTATAGAGCAGGCTAAGATATTTCGGCAAACGATAGCGCAGTACCCAGAGAATATCTCTCTTCGAGAAGCTGATTGGGAACATGCTATTCTTCCAGGAGAACCTAGATTTGATGTAGTCTTTGCTGGAGAGATCTTGGAACATGTTCCAGATCCTCATGCCTTTATTGAAAAAATAGAATCTTATGTGAAGCCTGGAGGGATTATCATCTACACGCTCCCTTCTGGTCCTTGGGAGTCTGATAGCCTGCAACAGAGAGACAGATTCTCTCGAGAAGAGAATCGATTTCATATCTCAGATTTCAGGTTTCGTGATATCGGTGAGATGTTCAGTAGAAAAAGGGACTTTACTTTTTCCTGCTGCCCCAACGGTATCACGGGAAGGGGTGAGTTGGTGGGAAACTGGGTCATGGCCTACCGAGCCGATGCCTCTCCGACCGGTAGGGTGGACCTTCGCCGCAAATTTCTCACCACTCGCCCTTATCCTGGAGTATCTGCCTGCTTGATTGTAGGCAACGAAGAAGACAACATTCGAAGATGTTTAAAGAGTATCAAGGATATCGCGGATGAGATTATTATAGTGGGAACCCCAGCCTGCGAGGATCGGACTCTGGAGATTGCGGCTGAATTTACAGATAGACTCTTCATTACTACCTCTGATCCTCCTGATCGTGATCCTAATATCATTCAGCAGACAGCTCCAGGTGACTTTGGATGGTGGAGAAATGAATCTATCAGCCCTGCTAAGTACCCATGGATTCTCTGGCTTGACGCTGATGAGATTCTGACTGGTGGACAAGGACTTAAAAAGTATTTAGGCGGAACAATATTCAATGGCTTTGTCGTTCGGCAGCACCATCTAACTATAGACATTCCTCCGGGAAAGCTTGTTCCAGATGTGCCGGTGAGGGTGTTCAGAAACTTTAAGGGGTACACCGCCTCTGGGATTATTCATGAGCATTTCCAGGAATCTTTAAACGTTCCCATCGATCCAGCCTTTCAGTTGGAAGATGTAAATCTTGCTCATTTCGGGTACATCACTGAGGCTATGCGGAGAGAGAAGTGCTATCAGAGAAATCTCAAGCTTCTGATGAAAGACCGTATAGTATATCCTGAGCGAACTCTAGGACTGATTCTGCTCCAGAGAGACTATTTAAACTTTGTCTCTTTGCATTTGGAGCAGACTCAAGGCAAGTTTGATGAGCGAATAATTCAATGGCTTCAATCTGTTTGTGCAATTCATCGAGCGAAATTTCAAGACAAGGAAAACATTTACTATAAGCTATCGTATGCTCTCTACCAGCAAGCTCTTCGTTGGCTAGGAGAAGCTGGAGTGCCTGTAGAGGAGTGCTCCACTCCCCCCTTTGAGATAGGTCTCTGGCTGGGAGGAGGTATTGGAGGATTGAGCGCCGGAGAGGGAGAAGCGGTTCACCCTTCTCGCCGATGGTTTGCTGATGCACAAGAATATCGTGAGCATATCACGGAATTTCAAGAGAAATTGGCGGGCCTTCTGCGCCTGGAAGGCATCGACTAAAGGCTGTTGGGCCTGAGGAGGGAATGTGATTGAAGAATCTCTATCTAGGAAAACATTTGACCTTAGATGCTTATTGCCCAAACAGAAGGGCTGATTTGCAGGACCCAGCACTGTTGTATAATCTTCTGGAGAGACTTCCAGAGCTGGTGGGAATGACTTCGATCACTCCTCCCTATCTGAGAAAGTGGCTTTCGGCTCCTAACCCAGATTGGGGCTGGAGTTGCTTTATTCTGATTGCGGAGTCGCATATCTCTATTCACACTTTTCCAGAGCAAGGAAAATTTTGTTTTGATCTGTTCTCCTGCAAAGAGTTCGATTCTCAGAAAATCTTAGATCATTTGAAAGAAATATTTAAGTGGGAAGACTGTAAGATTCATGTGTTGGAGCGATGATGGCTGAGTTCTCTTCTCTGGAGCTTATCAACGAGATCGCAGATTTTCTGCAGGTCAGCACCAGCATTGGTACTGTTGCCACAGATATTTTTATTGGCTTTATGCCTTCATCTCCGGTTGTCTGCACGGCGGTGTATGCTCAGCCAGGAATTTCACTTATGGGAGATCCTCTAGTGCGCCCTGGTGTGCAGGTGCTGGCTCGTGGGATCACATATTCTTCTATTCATCAGATGGCGGAAGTTATCTTTGGAGTTCTTCAGGATGCCTGGAATATCTCAGCTTCAGGTAGTGCCCGTGGGAGACTCTCCGCTTCTCATGAAGTGGGCCCTAACTATCGAGACGGGAATAATAACATTGTATTTACTCTAAATTTCAGCTTTATAGGAACGCGGATCGTAGGATAAAAAGCTTGCAATCTAAGAGAGGTCAAACCCTTATAGACTATATAGTTTGAGGAGATAAGCAGTATGTGCCCAACCTATACGAACGTTCTTCAGAACGAAGGAAAAGAAGTAACTCTTGGAATTGAGCGACTGCTCATTGCTGCCAAGAGTCAGGCGTGGACTCCGGCCAGGATCTTTGTGGATTCAGTTCTTCCCACTGGATTTTCAGATTTAGGCGCTGTAGTCGAGGATAGTCCCACACTTACGGTTTCTCGAACACAGTTCCAGTTGAGAACAGGAATTCCGCAAATCCTAAGATTCCAGGCAGTTATGGGGGTGGATGGGAGATTTTCTATTCAGCTTCATTCTGCGTCTCCCCGCCGAGTGCAATTTGCCATGGGCAATTTCGACGCGGTTAATATGGTAGCTACAACTCCCTGGCCGGTGGTCTCGACACCCGCGCCGACGAGAGTGCAGCTTACACTGTCAGCCTCGTTGTCTTTGAATGTAGGCGACTATGTAGTAACCAGCGCAGGTAGCATCATCACTAGCCAGAATGAAGCATCTATCACTAGCATCAGTGCTGCTACTCTGTACTTTGCCTCTCCGGGTCTACCCAACACTCCGGCAGTAGGAGACAACCTCACCAAAGTAACTGGGGTACGCCTCCCTGCGGGGACTTCTCAGCTGAAACACTATCATCTGATAGGAGTGGCAGACTTTATTGATGGAGTTCAAATAGTTCACGAATTCCAAGATGCAATGCCTGGAGGTGAGTGGGCAGAATCGATTCGTCCAACCGAAAACCCCAGAGTACAATTGAACTATGATGCTCTGGGATATACCACTACGACTTACGGAAGCACAAGCGAACTGATTGTTATGGAACGTTTCTGGTTCCCGCCAGTTACTTCCTAATCTAACATCACAGGTAGAGGGTTTCGGCGAATAGCCCTCTACTGTCTTTTTCAAGGGAGGTTATATGCCATGTCAGAGTTACTAGAAATGTTGACAAAAGAGGAAAAAGAAACCAAAGTTCTGTTCCCCGAAACTCACAATGAGGACGTACAGCTTCTGGGGCAGAAGATAGAGCTTCGTCCCCTGCCTATCTCTCCAGCTAAGAAGATAGCAGTGAAAATGGTTCCGCTGTCTATTGATATGGACAAGATGCGGACAGACCCTGATAGTGGAAGTTCAGACTTGGATATCAAGACCATCGACACTTTGCTAGATTGTGTCATGATCCTGGTGAACTACTACAAGCTTCCTTTTAGTCGAGAACGTTTGGAAGAGGACGCAACTACTGAAGAGATTCTAACTTTGCTGGCAGCCCAAGTTGCTTTGAACAAGGAGAACAATTTTTTGCTACAGAGCTTGCGGGTGGTGCTGAGGATGGTGGAGTGGTCCAGCGTGCTGTACCTAAAATCTCCCAATCAGCGCTCTATGCCTCCTATTGTGAACGCTGGGGAATCGACTTCACTAGACTTGTCGATACCTACACCTCCGGACAGCTCACCCTCCTCAATCATGGATTGAAGGAGTTGGAAGAGATAGAAAGCAGAAAGCCTTCTAGAAATAAGCCTTCTGGAGAGCGGACTAAACTTCCAAAGTCTATTAAAAGCATGACCAGTGAAGAATACCTGGCACATCTAGCTAATGAGGGATTCTAACAGTGTCAGTTCTTGGTGCTGTAAGCTATGAACTTAATGCTGATGCCAGACCTCTGGCAGCTGCCTCAAAGGAGGCTATTAAAGCCTTTGAGGGCATTGATGAAGCTGCGCGCAAGGCTAATACCTCTATTCTGGGAATTGAGAAGAGCCACTCGCTTCTTGGAAAGACTATCAGAGGTACAGTAATTGGCGGAGCTGCCACTGGGATAGGTCTTTTTGCCAAGCATCTTCTAGAGGGGACAAAGGCTGGGGAGAGCCTGAATGGCGTATTAGGAAAGCTTGGAGGGCACCTTCGATCTTTCCGAGATACCATGGCGGAAGGACTTCGCCCTCTCAGAGCCTGGCTTACCAACACTGAGGCTGGTACTAAAGCTGTCACGACTTTTGAGAAGGGAATCTCTAAGACCAAAGAAGGATTTCAGAAGCTTGATGAGGCAACTAGCAAAGGTGCCAAATCCGTAAAATCCTGGGCGGAAGAAAAAAAGAAGGCCACAGGAACTGAAGTCTCATTTTCTAAAGCCATGGAGGAAGGAAGAGGAGCAGTAACAAAAGCTGGAATAGGAATCTCTGAGCTTGGAAAGAGATTTCAAGTCTGGAATCAAACAGCAGCACAAGGAACTGGAGTCTCTGCTAAGTTTGCGCAGGGGCTTTCTGGATTAGGTCGAGGAGCAACTACTTTTGGTAAAGGTGTAAAGGAGGTAGGATCGTTTGTAGACGAACTGGGCGAAGGAATTACCAAGGTAGAGTTGGGAGCCTTGGGTCTTACCGGGAAGCTGGGCAAGACTGCGGTAACGGCGACTCACTTTTCTGAAATTCTTGGTTTGGGAGGTATGGCTCTCTCCGTATTTGGTGGTAATCTAGGACTTGTTGGAGGAGTTCTAGCGACCGCTGCATCGGGAGTGACCGGGCTTACAGCTCTTCTAGGAGGATTGATAGAAGCAGCTGGCTTTGCTGCAGAAGCTCTTGGAGAGCGCCTTCTTGCCTCTGTAGAAGTTTGGATTGAGAGATTTGCTGAGGCCGAAGTCACCATACTGGGATTCAATAGAGCAATTCAAGCCTATAACACTACCGTAAAAGACACTCCCATCACCACCTCGGATCTTGAGAAGTCGATGTCTGCCCTGGGCAAGGCTACTGGAACTGCCACAGTGGACATTCGACAGGCTACCCTACGCGCCCTGGAACTCTCTAAAGTTACTGGACTGACTTCTGATCAGGTTAATCAGCTAGTAGAGCGCTCTATTGATCTTTCTAGCGCTCTGCACCGAGACTTATGGGATGCTGTTTGGGCAGTACTAGATGCTATGAGAGGATTTCCTCTCATGGCTACCGGATTTGGTCTTGCGTTAGATGAAGAAACGCTAAAAACTAGCGAGTTTTCCAAGGCTCTTGGAGGCACCTACGATAGTCTGAACGAGCTACAGAAGTCTCAGGTAATCTTCCAGGAGATGATGCACCAGTCATCCTTTGCTGCTGGGATTGCTGCTGAGCAACTAGAAACTACGCTGGTGGGTGCTGCTAGAAAGTCTGAGCAAGCTTTTAATAGTTTTCACTTGGAATTAGGAAAAGGCGCTGCTACTGTCTGGCAGCCATATTCCTCTACTATGGCTGTGGTAATAGGGACTCTTAATCTCATCCCTCAGCCTCTAGTGCATGCTGTTGGAGCTTTTACAGCCTTTAGTGGTGTAGCATTGAAAGTTATCGGGAGGTTTCTAGAATTAACGGGGGTCCTGGTAACTTTCAATGTAGCTATCTTTGCTCTAACTAAAGGCATTCCTTTACTAGGAACCGGACTGGCCTGGCTTTTGACCAAAGTAACCGGAACAACGGTAGCTTTTATTGGTTGGGGCCAGATCTTAGGGAAGCTAGCTAGTGCTACTTTGCTGGGCTTTGGCAGTATAGTTGCGGGAGTAGCTAAGCAGATTAAGGACCTTGGCTCTCTGCTGCTTACCTTTTCTCGTGCCCATCCAGCGATTCTTGCTATTACAGCGATAGCTGGAGCGTTTCTTCTGTTAAAGAAAGCCATTGACAGCCAGAAAAAGTCTCTTGAAGAAAACCTGAAGATCTATGATAAGGGAATTGAAAAAGAAAAGGAACGGATCAAGTCCTTAGAGAATATAGAAGAAGCACTGAAAAGCACAACACTCTCTGAAAAAGAATTCAGAGACATTGTGCTTAAGGCTAAAGATGACTATCCAGCACTGCTGAAATTCTTGAACAAAGAGAACATTAGTCGAGAAGAAATCCTGGTTACTTTAAATAAAATAATCCAGGTTAGAAAAGAAGAGGAGAAGTATCTTAAGAGTAAAGCTACTACAGAAGTAGGAAAGGAACTTGGGTTCTATCGAGGTGAGCTGGATAAAACTCGAAAGAGTACAGCGGGCCTTACCACCATGTATGTGGTTTATCAGAAAGAAATGGACAAGTTGCTGTCCTCCCATAAGGGATTTGGATTAGAGGCTGACATACTTCGCCGTCGATTGGAAAGAATATCCGAGGGGATCGCCAAAAATACTGAGCAGGAGGCTAAGCTCGCTGAGCAAGAGGCTAAGCTTACCAGAGAATGGGAGAGACGACACGGGGTAGTTAAGGGAGTTGAGCAGGCCCTCATTAAGACGGCGACTATTCAACAGCATCTCATTACTGCTGGGGTGGCGGGGGCAGAAGATTTTAAAGAAAGTTTGCAGGCTATCGGAGATGATATTTCCCAGTTTGAGGAGTATCGATCGGCAGCTTATCGAGGAAGAACAGAGCTTATTCAAAAGTCTTTGGAATTTGAGCGGGAGCAGTTCGACGCCACGCAGGAAGCCCTGCGCAAAGACATGGACGAGACTTTCGAGTATGAGCAGTATGTGAGAAAGGGGCGAGAGCGAGAGCTTTCTGCGTTCAACGCCTCTATTGTAGCTGGAGCTACGACGGCTTCCAAGGGAGCAGTTGATTCGTTCATGCTTGAGTCGCAGGAGTATTTTAGCTTTTTGGACAGGCTTCAAAGAGAGAACCTGGACGCCCAACATGCAGCGAGCACGGCTTTCTCAGATACAGCTAAGAAGACTAGAGCATTTGTTGTAGAAAGCCTTTCTTCTTTCTCAGACCAGATGGCAGCGGCCATGCAAGGGGCTGCAGAGTCTCAAGGAGGCCTCGCTGAGGATGCTGAGCGGCTGGTTGCTGGCCTCTCCAGGTCCTATGGGGGGTTCTCTTCTCTGGTTCAGGAAGCCTACGCTAAGATTGCTGGTCCTCAAAAGAACTATCTGTCCACTCTAGTGGAGGCAGGTTCAGCGACTAAGGACCTGTCGGGAATTACACTGTCGAGTGTTGTACAAATCGAGGAATCCTATGATCGTGCTGTCAGGGCCATCCAAAAGGCTGACGCGGAGATAAACGAGTTTGGGAAGACTGAACTTGATCTAGCGGCGCAGCAGAAAAAACTGAAAGAACTTAACCTTCAGCGTCTTAAAGAAATAGGGGAGGCCTGGGGACGTTATTATGCAAGCTTAAAAGAACGTCAAGGGCAGATGCTCTCTTCTTATAGAGAGGCTCTGCAGGAACTTAGGGGCCTGGAGGAAGATCGCCTGCGGCGCGGCCAGGCTATGGAACAGATTCTTCGAGATCTCCGGGAGAAAGCCGGAGAGATCAACATAACGGCTCAAGAGAAGTTCTATGCTCGTCTCAAGGATCAAGATACCAGGCTTCTGGAGGCCCAAAAACTTGGGGCTCGGGAACGGATTAAAATCACTGAAGATGTCATTCAGTCTCTCGCAGGAATGGTGGGGGAGGTTCAGGAAGCTTCAGGCAAGATTGCTTTGACGGAGAAACAGGTTGCCCAGATTGTCTTGGATAAAGTCAAGAAGGCCTGGGAATCTACCAAGATTGCTGAAAAGGAAGCTGCTGCAGAGACCACAAAAAACCTGGATGACCGCAAAAAAGATTTGCAGGAGGTTCAGGACCAGCTTGGAGTAGCGCAGGCCGGAATGGCTGCCTTCCGCGAGGCCCACAAACAGGCCGTGACTGGGATGCTGGAAGATGAAGGAAATCAACTGAATACCTTTGCTCAAAAAGCAGCGAATATCTTCAATAATATTGATCTGCAGCTTCAATCTCTTGCTCGTGAACGCAAGATCGACATCACATTGGATGAGGACTACTTTGCGAGCATGGAGAGAAGGCTAAAATTATTTAAAGAGATTCTGGACAGTATCGCTTCCGGACAGCCTGTTACGTTGCGAGGTCCGAATCTCCCTACTCCACCCCCCAAACCTCCGACAGTGGCTCCAGCTCCTCCAACGCCGGCGCCTGCTCCTAGATCTATCGCTCCTGGGTATGCGACACAGACAGGGGAATATGCGGGCACTCCGAGTCGTCTGTCCAGGTGGCTTTTTCCTCCCGAAGAGATTCTTGAAGAGAGAAGGACTCAAGGCAAGCAGCAAGGAGGGCAGGTAACAGGACGTGTCCCTGGATTCGGCGGAGGGGACAAGGTCCGCATTCAGGCACTTCCAGGACAGTTTGTCGTTCGCAAGGAAGCAGTCTCCCGTGTTGGCTCTGGGCTGCTAGCTGCTTTAAGCCAGGCACCTGATGGACGGTTGGGGGGATTTCAGCCTCAGCGTTCAGTGCCAGTAGCAGTAGAACCAGGAGAGTTTGTAGTTCCCCGGGAAGCCGTAGCAGCCAGAGGAGTCGGGTTCTTCAATCGGATCAATCGAATGCAGGAAGGTGGACCGGTCTCTGAAGCCTCGGCTTTTCGCTGGCAAGCTATCGGGCAGGCTTTCGGGGCTGCTTTGAACCCTCCAATGGATGATCAGACTCGAGTAGAGTCTGCTCTTGAATTGGCCAAACTTCACGCCGGAATTTTTGGTGTTGGGCAGGCAAATAGACTAAGGCAGATAGAAGAGTTTGATCGTCGCTTCCGTGCGTCTGGAAACTTCATAACTCGAGAGGAATATGATATGCTGTCAGAAGGGCTGGCAGCGGAGATGAATTCTTTAGAGCAGATGCAGCGAAGCGGCTACATGATGAGAACCAACCCCACGGCATATTTGAGTGCCCAGCGGATACTGAAAAGGTGGGTATCTGCTGAACCAACAGGAATCTCTGCTGGTGTAGAGGCCCCTGAAGGACAAGAGGAATTTGTTTCACAAGATCGTTTCCAGCGAGGAAGAAGACCTTCTCGCCCGGATATTTTTGGCGCTGTAGACCGTGGGGATTTAACTGCCCAAGGAATCTTAGGGGATCCAGGACTTTCCCCCAGATTTGCTGCAAGGCTACTAGGAAGAGCAGGGTTTGGGACTGGTGAAATTCTAGGTCTGAGGAAACAAAGGCAGATCGAGATGACTACTCAGGCTCTAGGAGAAGGAAAGCTTTCTCCGGCCAGGGCTCTTGGGCAGCTTATGGGTATTGGTAAAACCGAGAGTGGAGTAGGCGGCATGATGCCAGCTGCTACTCTTTCTTTGCTGCTAGAACGTGGGCTTCTTCATCCTGAAACTCTTGTGAGCTGGGTTCGAGCAGGAAGAGTGGCAACAGCAGGTACGCTTTTATCCATGCTTCGCTCTGGAACTATGACACCGGAATCCTTCGCTAGCACTCTTCTAACTGCTGGAAAATCTAGAGAAGAGGTTTCTCGTATGCTACGTAGCTCTCGGCGCCCTGTCGATGAGGGCCTCCTTACCTTACTAGAGTCAAACATCTCCTTGACCAAGATTACCTCAGCTCTGGAAGGAAAGGGGGATCTGGGAGCTTTGATAGCAACAGCTCAGGCGCTAGAGTTTGCTCCGGCAACTAACTATGACTACCAGGGCCGGAGAAGAGGACCTCAACAGACTATAGATCTAAAGTTCTTGGAAAAAGCTAGAAGTGCCTTGGGGCTTCAGACTGGCGGAGTTATTCCCTCTATGGAGGGATTCGACATGCCTCCGCCTCCAGCATTCTCTCGTTCTTCCGGTGGTGGAGGAAGGGCATCGAGTTTTTCTTCCTCTGATATGAAGCGTTCGGCTTCGGATATTGAAAGTGCATTCTCAGAGATGTTTTCCAACTTGGAGAGAAGGGCAGGAACGTCTGCTTCTAGGATTGGGCAGACTCTGTTTGAGAGTCTTTATTCCACACTAAAAGATCGCCTCATCAGAGAGTCGAATATGGGGTAGCGAATGGCTGTAGCTGTTAAGCATCTCTCGGCTGATGGGGCCGCAGAGATTACTTCCAAATCATGGTCCGATATTATTGCTGGGACATCCAACACACCACTGAAGTTCTTTGTCTGGAATGTAGGAGATCGAGATCTTACCAACTTTGTCTTCGATGTGGTGCAAGTTGGAACAGGTGATGGGTACAACTATGTGAAGTGGGCAGCTGACACGGTTACTCTTTCTTGTCCTTGGGGATTTACTGCCACTGTAGTGGGTTCAGGAGGATCTATTCCTTCTGGAACCACATATTACTATAAGATCACAGGAACCAATGCTGCTGGAGAAACCACAGGTTCGCTGGAGGTTAGCGGAACCACCACTGTAGCTAGCAGCTCTATCACTCTTGCCTGGACAGCTCTTCCATCGGCAACAGGATACAAGATCTATCGATCTACCACTAGCCAGTCCTATGGCGCTTCTTCTCTCTTGACCACGATCGGAAGCGGAGCGACTGTAAGCTACCTGGACACGGGGACTGCTACTTCTGCTGGGACTCTTCCTTCTGCAAATACCACTGGCGGTGCCAGCCCGGCTTACGGAACTCCTCCCACCCTGGGAACTTCCGCCATCACCATCGGTACTCTAGCCAAAGGGCGTCAGTGGATCTACTGGGTTGGTCTGGTCGTTGGAGCTTCGGTGACCGAATCAGGTAATCCTCGATATGCTCAGCGCCGGTTTAGGGAGGCGTAATGGCCACGTCATCTGCTCAAAGGCACTTTTGTATTTTCCCTGATAGTGTTGCAACTGTTCCAGATAGCTCAACAGTAGGAGCTGTCTGGATCGATCAAGATCCTATCTATGGAGAATATGACCCTTTCTATCAATTAGCGATCAGAGGAAATGTAGTAGAGACCTTAGGATGGAGATTCACTCAGATATTTCCCTACAACGAAGGAGGAACTCAGAGATCCAAGCATCGCAGAAAAATCTTGCTTAGAGAAGAATCTTATTCAATGTCCAGGGCTTCGGCGAATTCTCTTGTTGCCATGTACGCTAATTATGGGACTAAATACCGACTCTATGATGGGGAGAACATCTACCGAGTCTGGTTTTCGATGGACCCAGCAGGGTTCAAGTTTCATAAAGCTCTACCTTCTTGGTGGGAAGGTAGGATGGCTTCTAATCCGCCAGCTGATGAGTTCTTATTCTACAACTACGAAATCATATTGGATGTGTTGCAGGTAGTCACTACAACCGAAGGTTTGACTTAGGAGGTATTTCATGTCAACAGGGAAAGTAGCGGGAGCTGGAACTGGTAGCACCGCTAGAAATGTATTTAGGGTTACATTCTCCACATCTCTCTCGGCTATACCTACGCTAGAGGCATGGGATGATAGCACCTTTGCCACAACGGCTAGAGAGATATTTACCGGAACATCAGTCAGCAGTGCAGTAAATGGGTCTTCGGTTCCTTTGCTGTACGCCACGGCCACGACCTCAGCGACTCCGGCTAGTGCTTGGAAGCCGACTTCGGCTGCGGCTGGAGGGGCTCTCACTAATCGCCTCAAGGGAAGCACCAACTATGTGAATCTCTCCTCTGTGACCCCAGGGGCAGCAGAAAATGTGATGTTTAACGTAGGACTAGAGGTCCCCTCGGACGCAACTGTTCCTAGTACCACGTCTTTGCAACATGTCTTGGCTGTTCGATACCAGTACACAGGGTCGGCTCCCGCTTTGACTTGGGCTTTCAATGACTCGAGCCCTGGAGGTGGAACTGAAGGAACGCCAGTATGGTCTACTTTCACTTCTGGAGGAGCGGGAAACACCATCAAGTACGGGGACATCACCGTAACCTCGACGAATGTGTTTATTACCCGCCCCAATACGGGAACAGCACAGTCTGGTTCTTGTTGGGTGCTGTAACAGTCTCTCTCTGTAAAACAGCTTCTTCATAATCGGGGGAAGGGGACATTGCCCCCTTCCCTTTTTTATTGAGCATCTTTGAGGGTGTAGATGACAGAGTACTACCGAGATGCACGAGATTTTCTCAATGTCCAAATTTCTCCTGAGGGGACGGTCGTTGGTAAATTCCAAACCGAGGGTGATCGGTCTAGCTGGGGCAGTTCGGCTGGTAGTTCTACCTATGCTAATGGGAGAATAATCACTGTTTGGGACGGAAGTCTGACACCCTATCCGACTACTAACTTCAGCCCTACCTATGTCAATGACCAGGGAAATGCTCCTCCAAATCGGATCACAGACTTCGTGTCAGGAAGCTATAATGTTTGGGTTTTGGTTTTGGGAGGATCTGGTGCTGTAGTAAATACTTTTGCGGTGCAGGTGGGGAGCGAAGCTGAGCAAAATATTCAATCTTTTGGTAATCCCAACACAGCAACTTGGAGGCAGGTGGGAACTGGAACCTACTCCATAGATGGCTCTACCTCTATTCAGTTTCGTTATTTGATCCCTGATGGATACATTCACGCAATCAAAGCTGTCTGCTTGAAGTCTACTCCAGGAACTCCTTCACAGACTCCTATAGGGAATCAAGGAGATCTGGGCATCATCACCGCCAGCGAGTACATTCAGGGCGCTGCTACAGTTTTTATTTCAGGAGAGCATATAAAGAGCATCGCTACTTTGGGTGTCCTGGGAGGATACATTGAGCATCTTATATCCTGTAATGATGAGCCCTCTCAATATGGAGGAGATGTTGTCTATGCCCGTGAGGGTATATCTGACACTATCCGTTACACTTTTTCCCTTCCCGAAGCAATTTCCTGGCTAGGAATGACTGACGAGGGGGATTTAATTGCGGTAAATCGCCCTTATCTGGCTTCTTCTACGGTTTATTTATGCCAGGGAGTATCTTCTGTCATTCGGACTTCTTTTTTCCTTCGAGAGAATGCTGTTACTGCAATCGCAGTAACAAAAAGCGGAGACCTTCTTTCGTATATAGGAGCCGCTGTTTCTGGCCCCACGCTTTACCGAAGGTTTGGTCTAACTGAAGAGATTGCTGAGCGCTATAGCTTTAATCCTCCTTTTGATTCTGGTATAGCTCTTGATAGCAATGACAATCTTATCGTATCTGCTTTTACTACTGTCTATATCTATTCTGGTATTTCCAACATCCTAACAGCAAGTTTTACATATGAAGGCGGGACGGGAATTGCTCTCGATGTGTCTGGTAATTTGATATCTACCACCCCCCACGGGACTAGCCATGTGAGCATTCACTCAGGGGTCTCAGCCACAATTCTATCTTCGTTTCCCACATCTACCTCTATGATCGTTACAACACAGAGGATTCTGATCGAGGATGCTCCTCATACCGCGCTGAGCTATGTTCATAGCCGCACCTATGTGTCCGGTGGAGAGCGCAATATCTTAATAACAGCTGGTTCTTCTGTAATTCTTGTTTACCAAGGACTTGGAGGTCCACTGTCAGACACCTATCTTGGCCCTCCTTTGCTACGAGAATTGGCCTTAGATCCATCAGGGAATCTTGTATCCCTCGCATCAGGGAATATTTTATCCCCCGATATAGATACAGTATACACGCATGTTGGGATTTCTTCTATTATCTCTGCTTCTGCTGGTGTTACTTTCGGCTTAGGAGTAGAAGTTGCTGATGACGGAACTCTACTGATTAATCGGGATGATAATCTTCAGGTAGGAGACGAGATTTTTTCACTTGCACCAGAAATAGCAGAGTCTGGATTGACTAGGGATCAAAGCGAAAATCTAATCCATGGGGCTGGGATAACTAATAGGATCTATCTCAGGCCTAGAAAGTCAAACTGGCGTACTGTTGGCTATAGCTTTCCAGCCCCTGGCTTACACCCTAACAAGCTAGCTGTAGACTCTCAAGGGAATTTGCTGTCAACCTATTTTTTTGGGGATACTGTTGTTATCTATCAGCATTCAGGAGTCTCGGCTACTATAATTTCGAGCTTTGCTGTAGGGACAACCAGCGGTGGGATAGTAGTTAAGTATTCCAGTATTTATGCTCCTGTGCATGTTCATGTTAAGGGGGATACGAAGTTATTTTGGCCCACAGAGTGGGTGCAAAGCGAAACAAGCCTTGCTCGTCAGGGAGAGTCTCAGCTTATATCCTCTGCCCGAATAGCTAGTACTAGCATCATCTTTATTCATTCTGGGATCAGTCCCGTAGTTCTGTCTAGCTTTGACATGGGACTTGAACACATACAAGGAATAGATATCTATGGTGGGGATCTTTTTGCTTTTTTTGACTTTCCAGATCCTCTGTTGCGTAGATGCCATCGCTTCGAAGGAGTGTCCTCTACGTTCAAAGAAATTAGAGACTTACCACTAATACCGGAAGGTCAGGGAAAGGGTGTAGCTCTCGATGCTTCTGGAAACCTTATTGTGCATGATCAAGATAAAGTATATGTGTACTCTGGGTTTTCAGGAGCAGAAACTAAGCGCTTCACATTTTCTTTGCCAACTGGGAGGATATCTGGGCTGGTAGTGCCTTCTACCGGGAATCTATACTCTTCAGATGAGATTATGGACCGTGTGCGCACTCATAGTGGAGTAACTGGAGAGATAGTAGCGGAGTGGATACCCACGACAAATGAACCTATTGACCTTGCTGTGGATCGTGATGATAATTTTTTGTCTATGACAGAATTTGCAGGAGCGATAGTCTATGTACATGACGGTCTTACTCTCTCTATAACTCGCACCTTTGAACTTGCCACTACGACAGTCGGAATAGCAACCCGGATAGGCCCAATGCTAGAAGAAGTAAGATCTACTACAACGCTTCTAGCCACTGCATCATCTCATATTGTTTCTTCCTGTTTAGTGGTTGATTCTCAAACTTCCTATGCTCAAGGATTTTGCTTAGTTGTGCCCACACAGGCGGATCATTCTCTGGGCTCTTGCCAGGTTTACATCTCTCAAGCCGAGTATTCTTTGGTTTCTTGCCTGGTGCATGTTTCTCAATCTGCTTACATCTTGGGATCTTGCCGGGTGGAAGCTGGTCAGTTTGAGTACGCTCAGTCTTCTTGCTCGGTATCCGCCACTCAAGTCGAATATGCTCAAGGAGTTTGCCAGGTTCTTTCACATATTGAGCAAGTTGATTATGCCCAAAGCTTTGCTTTGATAAATGCTGTTGTGCTAGAGTCAACAATTTCCTCTACGACTGTTCAGGTTTCAACTTCTTCCTACGTGCTTGGAGCAGCTACACTAGCTATTTCAGTGACAGGTGGCCTGGTAAGCGCAGACTCTACTGCCGATAAAATCTATTTGCATTCGGGTATCTCTGCGATTATTTACAGCAGCTTTTCTTCTCCGGCTGCTGTTCCAGGTGGTTTGACTATTTCTTCAAGTAGAGGAGTTGTCAGCAGCGATATTGGCACTGGAAAGATCTATGTGCACTCTGGGTTGAGCGGAACTATTATCGATTCTTTTAGCGCTGGCTATGCTTCCCCTGCTGGCCTGGCTGTAGATAGCAGTGGAAATCTTATTGGCTGCAGTCAATTGGTTGGGGATAAGAAAATCTATGTTCACTCTGGCATCACTAGCATAATTCTGCAGAGTTTTCTTGCTCCAGATACTTCAGGAGGAGGTGCTGTTCCCACTGG
>Ga0209002_10000837_pt1 | contig 24775 bp, 28 predicted proteins | sample Rifsed16ft2_FD_184010 | JGI IMG/M metagenome (GOLD analysis project Ga0209002, IMG submission 184010) | Soil microbial communities from Rifle, Colorado, USA - sediment 16ft 2 (version 2) | ecosystem: Environmental > Terrestrial > Deep subsurface > Rock core/Sediment | place: Rifle, Colorado... | reverse complement strand
GAGCTTGGCGAGGCGATCCTCGGCGTCGACGCGTCCGTGAAGTCGTCTGCCAGGCTCGGGTGCTGCCCCTACAAGGTCGCGGTGGAAGCGTCACGGGAAGCGGAGGTCCTGGTCTGCGACTACAACACGCTCTTCGACGCGGGCAACGGCACGCTCGACCGGATCGGGCTTTCGCTTGGCGACCTCATCGTCATCGTCGACGAAGCGCACAACCTGCCGGAACGGATCCGCGACGCCTCCGGCGGGCGCGTCACGCACGCGCTGCTTGCCGAGGCGGCCGCCGAGCTCGACGGGAGGAGCGCCGAGCTCGCCTTCGGCGTCCGGCAGTTCTCGAAGATCTTCGAGGGGCTGCTCTCCCTCGTCGAGGACGGCAAGGAGGCGACGGTCGGGGGCGCGCAGGTCACGCAGCCGCTCCTCAAAGTCCTCTCGACCGCGCTTGTCCCGAAGACCTACGACCAGTTCGTGGCAGAGCTCCTTTCGGCCTCCCGCAAGATCGTGGCGGAAGTCGAGGGGCGCTCCGCCACCCTCGACGTCGCGCTCTTCTTGCGTGCTTGGACGCAACCCGAGAAGGACACCCTGCGCCTCATCGAGAAGCGCGACTTCCCGGCCCTCTCGATCGCGCTCCTCGACCCGGCCGTCGTCGCAGGGCCCCTCTTTGCCGAGATGCACGCGGCCGTCCTCATGTCCGGAACGCTCTTTCCGATGTCCCTTTCGGCCGACCTCCTCGGGATCCCGCCGGAGCGGCGGATGCTTGAGTCCTACCCGTCGCCCTTCCTCGCCTCGAGGCGCCCCGTCCTGCTCCTTCGCGGCGTGTCGACGCGTTACAAAGACCGCGGCGAGTCGATGTTCGGGAAGATTGCCGAGGGCATCGAGGCCACGGCGCGCGCGACCCCCGGGAACGTGGCCGTCTTCTTCCCCTCCTACAAGCTGCGCGACGAGATCGGCGACCGCCTGCCCTCGCGCCTCAAGTCCCAGGTGGTCATCGAAAGGCGCGAGATGACCAAGGGCGAGAAGGACCGCATCGTCCAGGAGCTCAAGCGCGCGGGCGCCCGCGGCGGCGCGCTCCTCCTTGGCGTCATGGGCGGGTCCTTCTCCGAGGGCGTCGACTTCTACGACGGGATTCTCCAGGCCGTCGTCGTCGTCGGGCTCCCGCTTGCGCCTCCCTCCAAGGAGGTCGACGTGCTCATCGACTACTTCGAGCGGAAGGTGGGCGAGGGGAAGGGCGAGACCTACGCCTACCTAAACCCCGCGATCACGCGCGTCCTGCAGGCCGCAGGCCGGCTCATCCGGCGGGAGGAGGACCGCGGCGTCGTCGTCCTCATGGACGAGCGCCTCGAGCAGGGCCGGTACCAGCGGCTCCTGCCGCCCGACTTCGCGCCGCGCGCGCTCGAGGATGCACAGGACCTCGGGCGAACGGTCCAGGCCTTCTTCGAGAGGGAGGGGTAGGCGTGGCGCGAGCTGCCTCCGGGCCGACCCTCGGGACGAGCACCCGCGACGAGCCCGTCGCAAAGATGTTCGCGGAACTCGCCCCCGAATACGACCGCATGAACGCCGTGATCACCTTCGGGCTCGCGCAATCGTGGCGGCGCGAACTCGTGCGGCGCGCGCTGCCTGCGGGCCGCTGCCTCGACTTCGGCTGCGGGACCGGCGACCTTACCGAGGCGATACTTGGGGGCGACCCGCAGGCGCGCGTCACGGGCTTTGACCTCACGCGCACGATGTTGCAGGGCGCGCAGGCGCGCCTCGCCCTTGCGGCGCTCGGGCCCCGCGCGGGGCTCGCGCAAGGGGACGGGGAGCGCCTACCCTTCGCAAGCGGCACCTTCGACACGGTCGTGTCATCATTCGTGATGCGCAACGTGGGCGACCGCGCCGCGGCCTACCGCGAGGTCGCACGGGCCCTGCGGCCGGGCGGCCGGTTCCTGCAACTCGAACTTGCCAAACCGGAGAACCCGATCGTCCGCGAAGCCTACTTGCTCTACTTCCGCGAGGGGATGCCGCGCCTTGCGGGGCTCTTCTCGCGCCAGCACGAATCGTTCCAGTACCTTGTCGAGAGCCTCGACAGGTGGCCCCAGCCCGGAGAGGTCGCAAGGGAAATCGAGGCGGCCGGGTTTGCCAAGGTCGAGCAGGCCCAGCTGCTCTTCGGCGGTGTTGCGATCCAAGTGGCGACGCGGTGACCGCCCCGACCACTGGGATTACCTCACAAGGGGCGTTGGCGCGACCATGAGGGTGGCAAACCCCCGGTTTTGCTACCTCTATGAAGGTAGCAAAAGGCGCGGGCGCTCAACGCGTCTTCCACGCCTCTACCACGTCGAGAAAGTTCTGGAAGATGTCGTACCCGTGCTCCGTGTGCTCGACTTCCGGGTGGAACTGCGTCCCGAAGAGGGGGCGCGTCTTGTGCGCGATCGCCTGGTGCTCGCAGTGCTCGCTGTGCGCGAGCGAGTCGAAGACCGCCGGCAGGTCATGGATCTCGTCGTTGTGCGACTGCCAGACGACAAACTCCTTCGGCAGCCCCTTGAAGAGCCCGTTCGGGTTGTCGACGACAAGGTGCGCCTTGCCGAATTCGCCGCCCTTCGTCGCCGCATGGGCCTTGCCGCCGAAGTGGACCGCGAGGTACTGCGCGCCCACGCAAATCCCGTAGACCGGGATGTCGAGCTCGTCGAGGTAGCGCCCGCAGTTCCCGAGCTTCTCGACCTCCGTGCCGATCGAGGGGGCGCCCCCCGAGAGCACGAGCGCGTCCGCGTCGACCTTCTTTGGATCCGTGGTGTTCGGGATGATTTTCGTCGTCGCCCCGAGGTCGCGCAGCACGCGCCACTCGCGGTGCGTCCACTGGCCGCCGTTGTCGACCACGTCGACTTTCACGGGCATGGGAGCGGGCAGGGGGGGTCGGGTTTATGAAGCGAATCCCGGGGGCCGGGGCCGGTTCGATCCGCCGCGTCCTAACCCAGCCCCCGATCAGCAACCCTCTCGACCAACTTGAGGAGATCCTCTTCGCCCCACCACCATTCGATTTGAACGGGCGGATCCGAAAGGTAGCCTGCGGACCCTGGGTCGAGGATTGTGGTGAGAGGATACCCTTCCTCCAGCGCGACCAACCGACGCGGCGCCCTCTCGGGGTGCTTCACCTGCATCGCGGTCAGTTCGCTTACCCACCCGTCGCCTCGCCCCTGCACCCAGCCCACATAGACCGCAAGGTCGGCCAGCCCTTCCAGAACCTCTGTCATTGCCCTTGGCGTGAGCTTGCCTCTCGCAAGTTGCACGCTTCGGGGGTCGCCACTCAGGAAGGCGTCCCACCCACGCCTAACGAGTTCCGCGACGAGCCGCTCAAGGAGCCGCTTGCTAGTCGAGGCCGCGCTCCCTATGTCCGTAAAGCCACCGAGAACGAAGATGCGAAATGGTGGGGTACTCATCGAGCCCATGACCACGCGGGCCTATTTAACCGACCGGGGGGGAGGTCGCCGAAGGACCCATTCTCCGGAATGCGGGCCCTTTTCGCCTCGCCCGGCCCCAGGTTCAAATACCTGAATATTTCTTCAGTTCGATGATGGTTGCAAGCGCGAACCGGCCTCGCCGGATTGGCGGGAAGGCTCGGCGCCCCAGGTCGCCGCCCGGAGCCAAGCTGCGGGGGATCCAATACACCCTGGCCTCCTTGGACAATCCCTTCCGCCAGCGGATCCTGGCCGTCCTTTTCCAGGAACAACGCCCAATGACGTTCACGGAGGTCGCGAGGCGCCTCGGCGTCGCCGACGACAGCTCGGTGAGCTTCCACTTGAACCGACTGACAGGACCGCTTCTCGTGTCCAACTACCTGCAAAGAACCCCCGGCGGAATAAGGAGCATCTACGAAATCACGGACGAGGGCGTCCTTTGGATGAAGAAACTCGAGCTCACGGAGCCGGAGGTCCTGAAGGCCCTTCTCGATTCAGCCCCGGATGATGCGCACAGCCTGTCAGGTGGCGTCGATCGAGCCTGAGGTTACTGCGCACCTTGCCTGCTGTCGTGGTGCGCGTTGGACGCCTTCAGCGGCAACTCCACGGCGATACGGGGCAATTTGAACCGCACCGCCGCGAGCACCTCCTCTTTGATCGAGAGGCACTCGGCCTCCGAGTAGCCAAAGATTGTGGTAAGATCCGTTTCTCGGATTCGGTGAGGCCACCTCCTATCGTCCTCGATGCGCAAGACAAAGCGCTCAGGGCGTCCCAAGGGCGAAGGCACGGCAAGGGGGAAGTGGAGCACCTTGACCAACCGAACCTCATCCCATGGGACGAAAGGGTCCCACCCGCCCTTGTAGTGGATCGGGGGCACGATGCCCTTCTCGTAAATGCCGAACATCCGGTGGGCGGCGAAGCTCGTCCGGAACCAACCATAGGGCCCAAGAAGGGCCCCAAGGAAGCCGCCAAAGGCAACGTAGAACCCCACCTTCGGGGGCAACCACGGGCCAAGAACCACGCCTGCAAGAAGAGCCACAAAGCCCACGGCGGCAAGCGTGGCAACTTGGCGTTTGAACCGAGCCATTCTCGCGTCGAAAAACGCAAGGCGCGCGGCATCGGCTTGCATGATTGGCGGACCCCACGATGGGTCGGGCACTGCTGCCGAAGCGTTCTGGAATCCGACCATGGTTGTGCTGCTCCAAGAATCATGGGGCGGGAGGGCCTCCATTTGGCGCGCCTGTAGGGGCCTCTCCATCGCCCCCCTCGCCACCGCCCTCACGCTCCGCCGTCTGGCTCTCTTGGATCCCGATCGCCCGAAGCGCCGCCTTGAATCCATCGAGCAGGGGGTCAACCTCCCCAGCGGGGATGTCGACGTCCCCCACCCGCCCCGACACGATGCCCCCCGTGCCCGTCTTTGTCCAAAGCAGAATCGCCCTCCCCTCCGGCAGGCGCACGTCCTCGAACCGCTTCACCCTCGATCGGCGCACCGCGCGTGCCGGGCCGACCTTCTGCAACCCCGGCACATTCTCGAAGGTCGCGGGGACGAACACGCCCTCCTCGAAGACGGCGAAGGGGAACGGGGGGGCCCTCCGCGCGGCGCCCGTGAGCCACACCGAGGCGGCAAAGAGCAGCACGGCGAGGACCGTTGACACCGTAGCGATCCCGTAGAGGCCCGGCGCGACCGTGAGGACGGAAGCTGCCACCGCAACGAGGGCGCCGAGCCCGAGGCCAAGGCCGAGCCGCATTTTTCCGCGGCGCGCGGCCTCGACCCGCGCGATCACTGAAGGCGGGGGCGCCCACTGAAGGGGCCCAAGCTCCTGGCTCAGGAACTTCACGGCTGGCGGGACCTCGCCTTCCGTCTCTTGCGTCACGCCTCGCCCTCGTACTTGTCATCCGTGTAGCAGTAATAGCGGTTGTACTCCGGCACGAACTCCATCGGCCGCCCGCAGGTGCAGATCGGCGCGCCCGAAGGTTGCGCCGCGTACTGTGTGCCCGCGTCCGCAGGGGCCGCGGCCGCGACGGCTGCCGCCTGTCCGGCGGAGGGCGCGTACCCGTAGTCGACCGCCGCGGAGGGCGCCGCCGCCTGCGTGTAGTCCGGCGCGGGCTGGTACCCATAGTCCGGCGCGTACGATGGTGCCGCCTGCTGGGCCCCGAAGAGCGCCATGTACTCCGCCTTGCGCTTGGCATCGTCGACGGCTTTTGTCGCCGCGGGGTTGTAGACCGGCTCCGCTGCCGCCGCGGCGGGCTCCGGGGCCTTGCCAAGGAGCGAGAACATCGTGAAGCCCTCCGACGCGTGCGCGCGCCAGATGAAGAGCTCGAGGAGACCGCCGAAGACCACGCCAGGCAGGATCCCCGTAACGCCGGCGATCATCGACCAGCGCTTCACATCGTCGACCTTGTCCTCGTCGAGCGCCTTGCGGACGAAGAGGAAGCCGATGAGGAAGGTGATGATCCCGAGCGCGCCGGTCACGAGCGCGAAGATTGCCGTCGTGAAGTAGTTCGAAATCCTGTCGGAGGTCCAGCGGGTCGACGACCCCGCTCCGGAGAAGTGCTCGTTCAGCCACTGCCAGTCTTGGTAGCGCAAGAGGCCCCAGTAGAGCGCGACGGCCCCCAGCCCGGCGCACACGCCGAGCGCGATCCAGTTGAAGCGCTTGGACCACTGATAGCGGCGTCTGGCGTACTCGTAGTCCACCGTTGAAGGGGCCCCCCCTGTAGGTCTCTCGCCAGGCTGGCGCTTAAGTTTAGGAGGCGTTTGACTGCCGCCAGCGTATTTAACCGTTTTTGAATGCGGGATCAAACACTCTGAGTCTCACACGCTTGGTCGGTGCCACGGGCCCGCGAAACTACATGGGGGCCTCCGGCTGCTTCGAGGCCCTGTGGTGACTGAGGCCGGGGCGCGCGCGCCGGGCAAGGCGATCCTCTTCGGGGAGCACGCGGTGGTCTTCGGGGAGGGCGCGATCGCGGTCGCGCTCACCCTCTATTTCGAGACGCGCGTGCGCGTCTCCGGGGGCGACGAGACGCGGGTCGACGGCCGGCCGATGGACCGCAAGCACCACGCGTACTTCCAGGAAGCCGTCCGCCAGGCGTGGGGCGCTCGCGGGCCCCTCGAGATCACGACTTCGTCGTCGGTCCCCTCGTCCTCGGGGCTCGGCTCGAGCGCCGCGCTCACGGTGGCGACCGTCGCGGCCCTCAAAGCCATGCGCGGGCGGCTGTCCCAGGAGGACGTCGCGCGCACGGCCTTCGAGGTCGAGTTCGCGGTCCAGGGGCGTGCGTCCCCCACGGACACCTCAACGGCAAGCCACGGCCGCGCCGTCTACATCGCAAGGGACGAGCACGAGCGCCACCTGTGGACGGTCGAGAAGGGCGGGAACCGCTGGTGCATCCACGACCTCGAGTTCCCCCCGATGGACTTCGTCATCGGCTACACGGGCAAGAAAGGGAACACGGCCGAACTCATCGAGAGGGTGCGCCGCGCCTGCGAGGCGGACGCCGGCGCGCGCGCCCGGATCGCGCGGATCGGCGCGATCGTCGAGGAGGGGCGCGGCGCGCTTGCGCGCCACGACCTCGTGCGCCTCGGCCAACTTATGGACGAGAACCAGGGGCACCTTTCGGCCCTTGGCGTGTCGTCCCCCGAACTCGACGCCCTCATCGCCGCGGCCCGCCCCCATGCGCTTGGCGCCAAGCTCACCGGCGCCGGGGGCGGGGGCTCGATGATCGCGCTTGCAAGGGACTCGAAGGCGTGCTCTTCCGCGATCGAAAGGGCCGGGGGGAAGGCGTTCCAGGCGAAGATCGACCGCGAGGGCGTTGTCGTCCTCTGACGCGCCGAGCCAGACCGCGCATTTTTCCCAGTCGACAGGTTAACTACGGGCATACCCTTATGAGTCAAACACCGGCCATATTCGGCAGGAGTAGGGAGGATTTGGCGTGTCAATGTTCGAACCCCGCGTGACGCTCGACCAGGCGAGCTTCCGCGCCCTTGCCTCCGAGACGCGCATCGCGATCCTGCGCGCGCTCTCCGAGCACCAGATGACGCTCACGGACCTCGCGGAGCGCCTCCAGATCTCGAAGCCCGGCGTCATGAAGCACCTTGAGCTCCTCCAGGAGGCGGGGCTCGTGCTGCGCGAAGACGCCGAGCGCAAGTGGATCTACTACCGCCTCACGACGAAGGGCGAGCGGATCCTCGACCCCGAGCGCACGCGGATTGCCCTTGCGCTCGGGCTGTCGGCGGTCGTGACCGCCGTGGGCGCTGCAGCCACGGCCGCCTTCGCGTCGCGGCCGGGCACCGCGGGCCCGCCCGGCCCCGCGATCCCCCTCGATGTCGTGAGCGTCCTGCCGCTCGTCGTCCTTGCAATCGGCGCGCTCGCGACGCTCGTTTCGATCGTCTCCTGGCGCCGCCGCCCGCTTGCAAGCGACGCCGAAATCCTCGCGCGGCTCGGGCACCTTCCCGAGGAGACCCCCGGCGCCGCGCCGCCCGCGGGGTCCCCACCCTCGTGAAGCGGCGACGTTTCCGAGCCCCCCGACGCGGGTGCCAACCCTTATCTTGAGGGCTCGGTCTGGCCCGAACGTGGGCCTTCCCGACCTTGCCGCCGCGGTGCCAGACCCCATCATCTCCGTGGAGGGCCTTTCGAAGGCCTTTACAGGGACCCAGGCGCTCGACCGCGTCTCGTTCAAGGTCCCGCGCGGAGCGTTCTTCGGCTGCTTCGGGCCGAACGGCGCCGGCAAGTCCACGCTCCTCCGGATCCTCACCGGCCAACTCGAGCCCACCGCGGGCGGCGCCAAGGTCCTCGGCTACGCTCCCGGCACGGACACGGTCCCCCTCAAGCGCAACGTCGGGATCGTCCCCGAGTCCGAGTCGCCGCCGTCCTTCCTCACGGGCCTCGAGTACCTCGAGTTCGTGTGCCGGCTTCGCGGGCTTTCCGACAGCGCAGCCCGGATCCGTAAGTGGCTCGAATACTTCGACATGGCCGACAAGCAGGACACCCTCTGCAAGGACATGTCGAAGGGCACGCGACAGAAAATCATGCTCGCCTCGGCCTTCATCCACCGGCCGCCCCTGCTTTTCCTCGATGAGCCGTTCATCAACCTCGACCCGATCTACCAGCGGCGCGTTCGCGACTTCCTCGTCGACTACGTGAAGTCCGGCGGCTCGATCTTCATGTGCTCCCACATCCTCGAGGTCGCCGACAAGGTCTGCACGGACGCGCTCATCATGGATCGCGGCGAGGTGCTCGCGCAGGGGCCGATCGCGTCCTTCCGCACAAACGGCCACGACCTTGCCGACACCTTCCTCGACATCATCGAGACGAGGGGGGCGCAAAGACGGGCAAAACCCGCGACTTCCTGAACCTCATCGGGCTCATGGTGCGCGAGGAGTCCCGCTTCCAGAGCAACTTCACGTCGAAGCTCTCGTTCTACGAGTTCCCGTTCATCCTCGCGCTCTTCGCCTTTGCGGCCGGCTATTTCTACGAGGAGCTCATCGCCACGACGCCGCTGCCGCAGCTCCTCGTGACCCTCCACTTCTCCATGCTGCTCTACGGGCTTTCGACCGGCGCCTTCGCGTTCCTTGGCAAGGAGCTTGTCGACCGGCGGTTTGGCAATGTGAACTTCCTCATCGCCGCCCCCTCGACGCTCCCGATCCGCTTCAAGACGACGACGTCGGCGTTCTACCTCAAGGACGCGGGCTATTACTTCCTCTTCACGCTCACGCCGATTGCGGCGGGGCTTGCGCTCGCCAAGCCCTTCTCGTCCTACACGTACGCCTCCGTCCTCTACCTTTGGCTCTCCGTGATCCTCACGTTCTCGCTCGGGCTCGCCCTCGCCTACGCTTTCTCCGCCGTCTACCTGCGCTCGCGCCGGCTCTTCATCGCGCTCGCGCTCGGGTTCATCGGGCTCCTCGCCCTCTCGAGCTTCACCGCCTTCCTCCCGGTCGGCTGGCTCGTCCCCTCGATCCAGTTCCAGCTTGCCAAGGACGCCCTGTCGCTCATCGTCACCGTCGCGCTCGTGGTGGTCCTCTCCTGGGGCGCGACGGTCCTCGTCGAGGAGACCTTCGAGTCCACCGAATCGGAATTCCAAGAGAACTTCCTTGACCGCCAGCGGCGGTTCGCCCGCTTCGGCGGCTACGCGCCGCTGCTTGCCAAGGAGTGGATCGACCTCGAGCGGTCCCACGCGCTCACGAAGATGGCCTTCTCCTTCGCCGTGCCCCTCGTGTTTTTGTCCCTCTCGATCTGGTTCCTCAACAACACGCTCGGTATCGCGCTCAGGTTCGACACGGTCTTCTACGCCGGCAACGTCGGCTTCTTCGGCGTCATGATCTACTCGTGGCTCAACCACATCGACATCACGGAGTACTACGACACGCTCCCGATCACGGTCCCGCGGCTCATCAAGGCGAAGCTCATCATCTTCTTCCTCGTGACCGCGGGGATCACGGCGTTCTTCGTCGTCCTCATGGCCTTCATCAACCAGGAGGTCTGGAAGCTCGCGCTCGCGCTGCCCGTCGCGTTCTCGACCTCGGCCTATACGGCGGTCGCAACGGCCTACCTCACGGGCCTTCGGACGAACACCTACCTCCTCAACGGCCCCGTCATCGCGCGTTTCGCGATCGTAACCGTGCCCCCGCTGCTTGCCGTCGCGTTCCTTTCCCTCGGGTACGACCTCTTTCCGGCCCTGGCAATGTCGTGGATCGCGCTCATGGTCGCGGGGATGGCGCTGCTCACCGTGCTCCTCTTTGCCCTCATCGACGGGAAGTGGGTCAAGGCGACTTTCCAGCGCGCCTAGTGGCGCGGCTAGCAAGGTCGACCGGCTTTCCAACCGCAAAGTCTAGGTCTAGGGACGTGCATCCCAGCCTCGAGGCGTAGCCTCGGGTGCTGGCGTGGTCATCAGGGTCCGACCCATCTCGAACGAAGAGGGGAACAAGCTCCGCAAGATCGTGCGGCACGGGAAGGACCGGATCGAGGCGAAGCGCGCGCAGGTCGTGATGGCCAGCGCCCAGGGATTCACGGCGCCCGTGATCAGTCAGATCGCGCTGATGGACGAAGACTACGTTCGCGACATCATCCACGCATTCAACCAGCACGGGATGGCCGTGCTGAAGCCGAAGTGGGGCCCTGGAAGGCCCCCCAAGTTCACGGACGACGAGCGCAGGGGGCTCGTCGCGCTCGCCACGAGCCGCCCGAAGGACCTCGGACTGCCCTTCCAGGAGTGGAGCCTCAGTCGCCTGCGGAAGGCGGCGATGGACCGCGGCGTGGTCGAATCGATCAGCGAGGAGTGGCTCCGCGTGATTCTCCACGAGGCCGACCTCAGCCACCAGAGCATCCGGACGTGGAAGGAGAGCACCGACCCCGAGTTCGAGAAAAAGAAGCAGCGCGTGGACAAGCTCACGCGCAAGCGCCACAACCCGCCGGTCGTGATCAGCGCGGACGAGGTCGGGCCGATCCAGATCATCCCGAGGGGCGCGAAGGGCTGGTTCGGCCACCGCCGGCCGGGACGGATCCCGGCCGAGTACAACAAGATGTTCGGGACGGTGTACTACTTTCTCTCGCTCAACGTCCACCGCCAGCGGCTCTCCGGGGAGATGTGGCGGACGAAGCACGCGGTGAACTGGCTCGCGTTCATGCGACACGAGCGCGCGAAGTACCCGCGCAAGCACCTGGTCTACTGGATTCAGGACAACAACAGCAACCACTGGACGCCGGAGATCCGGCGTTGGGCGAGGAAAAACCGGGTGCGCCTCGTGGCGACGGCGACGAGGGCGAGCTGGATGAACCCGGTCGAGGCGCACGCGGGGGACCTCCAAGAACTCGCGCTCGCGGGCACGAATCCCACGAGCCCCGAAGAGGTCGGAGCTGCGCTCGACGGCGCCGTTGTCTACCGCAATGAGGAGCGGAAGGAACGAGGCAAGACGTTCGCGGACACAAGGCGCGACAAGAGGCGCCGGGCGAAGCGGCCGATCTGGAGGAGGCCCGCCTAAGGCCGGCCATCCTTCATGGCCGCGCCACTAGGTGAGAGGGGAGGAGGGGCGCGAGGAAGGCTACCCGCCCGAGACGACTTCGAGGACCTGGAGCTCCTCGCCGTCCTCGACGACTTCGGTGATCGGGATCGGCGTGCCCGCGCGCACGACGACGACGCTGTCGGGCCGCACGCCCTTCGCGCGCAGGACCTGTTCGACGGTGGCGTGCTGGAGGGCAAGCTCGACGCGCTTGGCCCCCTTGTCGAACCGGCCGCGGATGGTGACTTCGGTAGGAATCCCTCCGTCGCGCGCGTGCGCGCAAACGCTTAAGTCGGGAACTTTGCTTTAAGGCTTCCCCCGGGAAATCAGGCGCGCTTCTTGCCGAGGTAGCCTAGCCCGGTAAGGCGCCAGTCTCGAAAACTGGTGCTCTCGTAGCTCGGGAGTTCAAATCTCCCCCTCGGCACTTTTTCCTCGCCCGGCCGCTTGGTCGTGCCGGGGCCTCCAGTTCCGGGCGGTGCCCCTTCGCCAAAAGTGTCCTTCTCAGGAGGACAATTCTGGTCAAAAGTGTCCTTCCTGCGAGGACAGGGCTGTGAGGCTGTCCCCGCGGAACGAGTCGCAATCGTTAAGTATTCCTAGCATGTGTAAGGAAATCCTGTCACCATGCGCTTCCACCGACTCCCTGAAACGCTCTTCACCAGCCCGGCGCGGGTCGCCGTCCTCAAGACCCTGCTGCGGTCGCGCGGCCGCGAGTGGTCGGGGCGGGAACTCGCGAAGGCTTCTGGCGTCTCGGCGCCCCAAACCATGGAGGCCCTCTACCTCCTCTACGACGAGGCGCTCGTACGCCAACGGCGCGCGGGCAGGGCGAGCATGTGGACACTCGAAGAGAGCCACTTCCTCGTCGAGCGGCTCCGGCCGCTTCTCGCGCTAGACTCGGAGTCAAACCGCGCGCTTGTGGAGGCGCTTGAAGCGGGGCTCTCGCGTTCGGGCGCGGTGGAAGCGTGGCTTTTCGGTTCGGTCGCGCGCGGCGACGAGGACCCAAACTCGGACGTGGATTTGCTTGTGGTCTTCCCGGACAAGCGTCGGGCCGCCGCATGGAGGAAGCGCCTGCGGAACCTCGAGGCGGAGGTCCTGGCGCGCTTCGGAAACCCGGTTCAAGCCCTCGTGTACACGGCGCGGCAGGTGGGCGGCGGGCCCCCGGCGAGAATCCTCAGCGTCGCCAAGCACGAAGGACACCGGCTGGAGGTCGCTGGGTGACGAGGGCGCGGGAGACCGAGGCCGTCCCAAAGTCCGAAGCGGCCGACTACCTTGCCAAGGCAGAAGAGTTCCAGCGCGGCGCGGGGCGGTTGCTTGACTCCGGGGATCGCAACGCGGCCGGGGTCCTCGCCATCCACGCGGGGATCACCGCCGCCGACGCGATTACCATCCACTTCCTCGGGCTGCGCTCGGCCGGGCAGCGCCACCTCGATGTGCTGGCGCTGCTGGCGCAAACCACGGATCCGCGGAAAGCGGCGATCCAACGCCAGTTGAACGAACTCCTGGGCGAGAAGAGGAGCGTGGAGTACGAGGGCCGGCTCATTTCGGTCGGTGACGCCGAAAAGATGGTGCTGCTTTCCTCGCGGATCGTTGCGGCGGCCAAGGCGACAGTGGGGTAACCGCCGGGCGCGGCGCGCGCCTGGCGCACAAACGCAATGTCAACGGTGCGTACCGCCAAGGCTTCCTCCGCGAGCCAGGCATCACTCCTGCCGAGGTAGCGTAAGCCCGGTAAGGCGCCAGTCTCGAAAACTGGTGCTCTCGTAGCTCGGGAGTTCAAATCTCCCCCTCGGCACTCTTTCGATCGCGGGCGGAACCCGCGTAGTCGGTTTCCTCCGCGCCATCCCCCTCACTCTTCTTCCTCCGCAATCGCCCGCCGCGCCGCGGCAAGCAGGCCTGGGCTTAGCCAAAACCCGGATGCGTTGAGGGAATCGATGCACTGCTCCGCCTCTTCAACGGTGATCCGTCCACCGCGCGCGCCGTCGATGAGGAGCCCCACGAGCCCGGTGTGAGGGATCCCAAGGCTGCGCGCAAGCATGCGGGCGGGCCGCTCGTCGAGAACCGCGATGTCGGTCGCGCGCGCGGACGCCAAGACACTCGCCTCGCCGTTCCCAAGGCCAAGCCGGTGGAACTGCGCGCCGGGCCTGCCTCCGCGTCGCGGTTTCAGCCATGCACCCAGGGCCTCCCTGATCCCCGGGGTGGTTGTGTCCTCGCGCCGCAGCAATTCGGCTTTCACTTGGGCGGTTATTGCGGCCGGGGCGGCCGCGCGGCGCAACACATCGAGGTTCCCGGCGCGAGCCATCGCGATGACGGGGGAGGCGTCGAGGAGATAAGTCATCGCCGCACCCGGCGAAGCGTCTTCAGGTCGCGCTCGAGCTCCTCCGGGGCGTAGCGGAAGTAGGCGATGCCGCGGGCGCTTGCGGCGTCCGCCATTTGGGCGATCGATACGCCGGCGAATTCCGCCGCCCGTTGGAGGGTGATCTCCTCACGGGCGTACCGGTTGAGCGCGACGTCCATCTTCAGGACCCGGACGCCTTCCGCGAGCGCTCGCCGCGTCACCTCCGAGCGGCTCCGCTTGAACTCGTCCTGGAGCGCGCTCAACTCGGCAAGCTCCTCCTTGGCGAGCCGGATCTGAATGCTCTGCACAAGTACAATGTAATGGTTCGTACTCAAATACCTTTCGTGCCTCTAACCAAGGGGCTCTCCGGATCGACAGGTTCTCGTTGCGGCCGCCTTGGACCTGTTCCGCGCAGCAGGCTGCCATCGAGCGAGCAGGAACCGGACCGAACAAACGCAATGCGTGCGCATCGCAGCGGGGGCTTCCCCCGCTAGGCCAGGCGCCGTCTTCTGCCGAGGCAGCGTAAGCCCGGTAAGGCGCCAGTCTCGAAGGCGGGTGTCCTTTGTGACTCGGGAGTTCATAGCTCCCCCTCGGCACCATCTTCCGGTACGGCTGATCAACCGCAGGGCCGCACCCGAGAGCCGGGGCGACCGCTGGGGGGCGGCAGTGGCGAGCTCGGTCCTCAGCCCACCGCTTTCTTCACGAGCGCGCCGATTCTTGCCTCTTCGGCGGCCGTCAACTCCTTCAGCGCGAAGGCGACCGGCCACAGGGCGCCTTCGTCGAGCTTCGCCGCGTCGCTGAAGCCCAACGTCGCGTACCTCGTTTTGAACTTCTGCGCGCTTTGGAAGAAGCAGACGACCTTGCCGTCCTTGGCGTATGCGGGCATCCCATACCAGAGTCTCGGCGAGAGCGCTGGCGCGCTGGCTTTCATGATCGCATGGAGCCGCTTGCCCATGGCGCGGTCCGGTTCCCCCATCTCGGCGATCCTCGCGAGCACGGCGCTTTCCCCGTCCGCCTTGCCCGCGCCCGTGGCAGGGCGCGCGGCCGCTTTCAGCTCTTGGACGCGCTCCTTCATCGCTGCTCGTTCCTCGTCCGTGAATCCCTTGGGCGTCTTGCCGATCGCCGTGGGGCTCGCAGCGGACTTCTGCGTGCCCTTCTCGGCGGGCTTCCTCCCAGCCATGATGTCCGCTGACCTCGGCGGAGCGCTTAAGCATTTCTACCAAAGCAAGGACACGGCTCGCTTCGCCGCGGAGATCCTCGAAAGGCCTTCGGTGAAGGCCGGACCCTAACGCGCGGCCATGGGCGCATGACTTACCGGCAAACCTGGGTCCATATCTCCCCTTCGGCACCTCTCGCTACGCCCGCGCCTGCCCCGCGTGCGCAAGCGCCGAGGGCGTCCTGCACCCCACGATCGCCGGCGCCTCCCGAATCAGCTCATCATTCTCCAGCGCCGCGACCATGAACAACGCGAAGCCGGTGCGGCGCGTGAGGTTGCTCTCGAGGACCGGATCGCCGACGTGGCGGCTCCAGACCGGCAGGCCCTGGCTCTCGCCCTCTTCGAGGTCGCTGCCGCGGACCACGGTCCACTTCGTGTCGCTCGCCCAGAGGCGCCGGCACGCCTCGACTTGGTCGCGGATGTCGACCAGCCGAAACAGGCGCGCGATGCCGCCCAGCCCTTTCTCGAGCGCCTTGAGCTTCCACGAGTACACGTCCTTGCCGTCGCGCGTGATGTGCCACCCGCACGAAAACACGAGGCGCGCCCCCGGGCGGGCGAAGTCCAACACCGCCTGGGCGGTCCCCGTCGAGTACCCCTTGACCCCCCACGGAACGAGGACCGTGAGCACCCCATCGCACCCTGCGACGGCCCGCTGGGTCACGTCCCTGTCGTCCGTCGGCCCTGGAATCATTGCGATGCGGTCCTTGAGGGCGTCGAGCTTCCCGACGCTCCGCTCACGGCATACGCCGACCACCTCGTAGCCCCGGTCGAGAGCATGCTGCACCATGTAATGCCCGAGCTTCCCGGAGGCACCGATGATGCAGACCTTCATTGTTGCTTGCCGCCCACGTCTCTAGGGCGTATGTACGCTGCGGGAGAACGGGCGTCGCACCCCCTTGGCGCCCCATCCACGAAAAGACGATATCTGCCTCAGGCCATCCACCTGGCGCGGGTGCCAAAGGTGACCAAGGTGTTCTTCAGCGTTGGAATGACCCTCGACGGCTTCATGGCTCCCGAGGGAATGGACATGGCCCACGCCGAGGACCCAACCTACAAGGACTGGCTCGGCCAATGGATGAAACTCCAGAGCTGGGTCTTCCCCCAGGAGTTTTTCCGCAAGAACCTCAAGCTCGGCGAAGGCGGGGAGACGGGCGAAGACAACCGGATCCTGGAACGCACGTTCAGCCGCACCGGCGTGAGCATCATGGGCAAGCGGATGTTCGAGGGCGGCGAGAAGTTCTGGCCCGAAGAAGCGCCCTTCCATACGCCCGTTTTCGTCCTGACGCATCAGGTGCGCTCCCCGTGGGTACGCCTGGGCGGGACGACGTTCCACTTCGTAAACGACGGGATCGAGAGCGCGCTGAAACAGGCGCGTGAGGTTGCGGGCGGACGGGACATCCGCATTGCGGGGGGCGCCAACGCCATCCTCCAATACCTCAACGCGGGCCTCGTCGACGAATTCGACATCGCGCTATCGCCGGTGGTCTTCGGCGGGGGAGTCCGACTCTTCGAGGGGATCGACCGCAACAAGGTGGCTCTGGATCTCGTTGATGCGCCTCCGTCGCGGCTGGTGACTCATCTGCGCTATACGGTCCGCAAGCCGGGATGAAATGCCATGAGGTCCGGCAAGCGGAGGCCGACTCCGGACGACTTTCCAAGGCCTTCTTTGCGGAGGTCGAAACGAAGTACCTGTAAGCCTGCGAGTCTTGCAGACCATCCGGACACCGATGTCGCGGGCCGGTGAAGCGGCGCGCAGCGGCTTTCAGTCCATCAGCCGCAGGCCCGCGCGCAAGTCGGAAGCGGCTGGATCCAACGAGGGCGCCTCGAGGTCCTCGATCATGTGGGCGTGCGACGTGGTGCCCGTGAGGACGGTAATGCCCGCTTCGATCGCAAGGCGAAAAACCACCTGCGCGGGGGTCTTCCCCATCCGCCCGGCGATCGCGCGGACTTCGGGGTGGTTCACAGGCGACTTGCGGGAGGTGAGCAGGGAGAACCCCTGGTAGGCGATCTCGTGCGCATGGCAGAATGCGCGGACCTCGCGGTCCGCGTGCGGCCGTGCAAAGCAGCGGTTCTGGACGACCGCGGGCTTGACGGCAGCCCGTCCAAATAGGGCCGAGAGCTGGCTTACAGTGACATTTGAGACGCCGATTAGGAGCGTGCGGCCCGCCCGCTGCAGCGACTCCATCGCCTCCCACGCCTGCCAGTCGGCCCTGCCGAGGCCTTCCGGCAAGGATGGGCCGTGGAGCACGAAGGCGTCCAGGCGGTCGACGCCAAGGTGGGCGAGCGAGCTTTCGAAGGACTGCTCGACCTGACGCGGCACTGGCGCTTCAGCGTCATAGGGGAGCGGGCGGTCCTGGCCCTCCAAAAACGTGAACTTCGTCTGGAGGAAGAGGTCTTCGCGCCGGAGCGTCCCTCCTTTGAAAAGTGAAGCAAGGGCCTCCCCGACGGCCGCCTCATGGTAGTGGCGCCGCTGGTTTGCCGTGTCGATGGCGCGGAACCCTGCATCGAGCGCCTGCCGCGTGAGCGACGCCGTCCGGCCCTCCTTCCAGGCCGTCCCGTAGATGAGCCATGGCACGCGGACGCCCTGGACTTCGCGGTGGGGCGTGGGCGCCGAGGCGCGGGGGCTCGCCATCTGGCGCCCGCATCGCGGCAGAGCCGATGAACCTGACGCAGGCCGCTCTTCACTGAAGCCTCAAGGGCCTGCCGAGCCCTTCCGGCGTTCCTCTTCACGTTTATGTTGTGGACGGAGGTTCCGGGAGGCGGCAGGTGGGCCCACGGGCCCCCGCCTTGGAGGAAACGCATGGCGAAGAAAGGCAAGCGGGGTCCCGGCCCTCTCAAAAAGGCGTACTACTCGAACGGCCAGCTCAAGAGCGCCGGCCGCTACCTCTACGGAAAGAGGAATGGCCCCTGGAAGTTCTACCACCGCAACGGCAACCTCTGGGCCGCGGGCACCTTCGAGCGCGGCGAGTGCAAGGGGCTTTGGAAGTGGTTTGCCGACAACGGCGTCGTGCGCCAGGTCGGGCGGTTCGATGGGGGCAGGCAGGTGGGGCGTTGGAAGCGGTACCACGGGGGGACCGGGAGGCTCTACGACGAAGGGGAGTACAAGGCCGGCAAGGAGACCGGCGTGTGGAGGGTGTACGACAAGAAGGGGAAACTCGTACGCGCCCGGAAGTTCTGAGCGCAAGCCGCGCGGCCGCCAAGGGCCGATGGCGCGCGGAAGGGGAAGGGTGGACCTCGCCCGCCCGGGGCTACCAGGGCACGCGCAGCGCCTTGGCCACAAACGCGTTGAGCGGGGCCATCGCCCGGCAAGCCCCGAGGAATTCCCCGAGAAAGCCGGGCCCCGCGACTTTCGAAGGCCTGAACGAGACCTTTCCGACGAAGTCCTTGCGCTTGAGGTCCTCGATGAGCGGGTGGCCCGGGTCGTAGCCGGGGGGCGGCCGCTTCAGGGACTCGCCGTAGAGTCCGACGGGGCTCCGGGTCGCCCTCTTCCAGTCCTGAGGCCTGGCGACGATCGCGTCGCGAATCGCCTTGAGGGCCGGGCCGTCCGGTCGCCAGACGCCGGAGTACGCCACGCACTCCTCCGGGTCGAGGTGCAGGAAATAGCCCGGCAGGTGCACCTTTTCCTTGCCAGCCGCGTCGTGGGAGAAGTGGATCCCCACGTGCGTGTGGTACGGGCTCTTGTCCCTCGAGAAGCGCGTGTCGCGGTAGATCCGGTAGAGCGAGCCCCCGAAGGGCTTTGGCTCCGCCACGATGTGCGGCGAGAGGGAGCGCAGCTTGAGCCCCGCGTCGCCGATGAACCGCAGCGCGGGGGTTTGGACGGCCGCCTCGTACCTCGTCTTGTTCTTGGCAAACCACGCGCGGTCGTTGTGCTCCTTGAGGTCGGTGAGGAACTCGAATAGGTCGTTGGTAAAATAGCCCGGTGCGCCCTTGGCCACCCACGATGCCCCCGAAGGAGGTGGCGGATGGGCCGAAGGGCTAATGGGGGTTTCGTTCGGCCGATTGGAGGGCCTTACGCCTTCCCGCCAGCAGCCACGGGCCCGCGCCAGATCGCCCCGACGAAGACGCCGCCGAGGACAAGCGCGGTGCCCGCGGCCAGGGAAAGGGAAAGGGCTTCTCCGACGAGCGCGGAGGCGACGGCGATCGTCACGAGGGGGGAAAGGACGGCCTGGTAGGAGGCGGCGGTAACGGTCCACCGTTTGAGGATCCAGATGAAGATCACGAAGGCGACGGCGGAGCTCGTCACGAGCCAGAGGAACGCGACCCACGTGGCCGTGCGGGAGGGCAGTGCGTGCGCCTCGCCGGAGGCGAGCGAGACGCCAAGGAGCATCGCGGCGCCAAGGCCCATCGCGACCGCGTTGGTGGAGACCGGGTGCGCGCGTGGGGCGCGCTTGACGACGATGGCGGAAGAGGCGGCCGCAACCGAGGAGAGGATGATCGCAAGGAGCGGCAGGGCGGCAAGGGCGACCGTGAGCTGGCCGTAGGAGATGAGCGCGATGCCGGCAAGGGCAAGGGCTGCACCGGCAAGCGCCTTGGCACGGAATTTCTCCATCCTCAGGGCGAGCGCGAGCACAAACGTGGTGAGGGGGATGCTTGCGAAGATGACCGAGGTGACGCCGGAGGGGACGAAGAGGAGCCCCCAGTAGACCAGGATGTACGTGATGCCAAACGCGAGGGCGCCGTACAGGAGCGCCGCCTTGAGCGCCGCCCCCTCCGGGAGCGGGACGCCGCGGGCGAGCGCGACTCCGAAGAGAGCCGCGGCGGCGACGGCGAAACGCAAGCCCGCGCCCCAGAAGGGCGCGAGCTCGGCGTTCGAGAAGCGGACGGCCACGAAGTTCACGCCAAGGAGGACGACGAGGGTCGCGAAAGCGGCGCCGGTCCGGAGGTCGGGGGCCTGCGGCTCGTCGACGGCAAGACCCCTTGAGCGCGCGGCAACGCGCGCGGCGCACTTGAAAGGGAGGGTGCCGAGGCTCGGGCGACCTACTCGTAGGCGGCCTCGCCGTGGAGGGCCTGGTCGACGCCGACCTCTTCCTCTTCCTTCGTGGTGCGCACGGGCGTGACCTTGTTGATGAGCCAGAGCATCGCGTAGGTGAAGGCGAACGCGTACACGGACGCGAAGGCCGCAGCCGCGACCTCCTTTCCGAAGAAGCCCGGGTTGCCGGCAAGGAGGCCGTCGGCGCCCGCCGCGTTCACGCCGAGCGTCGCGAAGATCCCAAGCGAAACGACGCCAAGGACGCCGCCCACGCCGTGGACGCCCCACACGTCGAGCGCGTCGTCCCACCCGCGCCGGTTCTTGAAGAGGATCGCAAGGTAGCAGACGGAGCCCGCAAGGATCCCAATCACCATCGCGGCCGAGGGGGTCACGTACCCGGCCGCCGGGGTTATGGTCGCAAGGCCGGCCACCATCCCGGTGAGCAGCCCCACGAACTTGGGCTTCTTCTCGAAGACCCAGGACCACAGGAGCCACATGACGCCGGCCACCGAGGCGGCGAGGTCCGTGTTGAGGAAGGCCGTCACGGTGACTTCGTTGACGCTGAGGGCGCTCCCGGCGTTGAAGCCATACCAGCCGAACCACAGGAGCCCCGTGCCGAGCGCCACGAGCGGGATGCTGTGCGGCCCTTTCTCCTTCACGGCGCGCGTCCCCACGAATACGACGGAGGCAAGGGCAGCCATCCCCGCCAGTGCGTGGACGACGATGCCGCCCGCGAAGTCGAGGACGCCCCACTTTGCGAGCAGCCCCCCGCCCCAGACCATGTGGACGAAGGGGATGTAGACGAGCATGAGCCATGCCACGAGGAAGATGAGGTAAGCCTTGAAGGTCACACGGTTCGTGAAGGCCCCCGTAATGAGCGCGGGCGTGATGATCGCGAACATCATCTGGTAGACGAGGAACGCGTAGACGGGGATGTTCGGGTTGCCCGAGTACGGCGTCGTGGGGCCGATGCCCATGAGGAAGGCGTTGTTGAGGTCGCCGTAGACGCCGCCCTCGCCGCCGCTGAAGGCGAGCGAGTATCCGACGGTAAACCAGATCACGTCGGTGATCGCAAGCGACACGAAGCTCTGCATCATGATCGCGAGGACGTTCTTGCGCCCGACGAGGCCGCCGTAGAAGAAGGCGAGCCCGGGCGTCATCAGCATGACGAGGCTTGCGGCGATTAGCATGAAGGCGGTGTCCGCGTTGTTGAATGCTATAGGAATCCCACCTGGCTATGGCAAGCTCCGCGCGGCGCTAAGTCCGCGTCGAAGAACCTTTGGCGAGGCGACGATGGCGGGGGTGGCCTATTTGCAACCTCGCCTGCCGTGTGTCGCATAATCACGATTGGATCCCCTGGGGGCGCGTGCGGCGAGGCGGAAAGCCGGGGGGCCGCGCGGCCCCTCCGGGGAAGAAAAGCGGGCGTGTGCTGATTACGCGACGCGCCGGCGCCGTGCGGCCAAGAGGGCAAACGCGCCCCCGCCGATGGCGGCGACGGCCGCGGCCCCCTCGAAGCCCGGCAGGAAGCCGCGCGGCGCGGGGTTGTTCCCGCCCGTGCTGCCCTGGGGCGACAGGTGCATCGTCGTCGCGTTGCCCTCGGTCGTCTGGTCGGTGGTCGAGCTTGTTGCGCCCTCGTTCGTGATGAGGACGAGCACGGAGTAGTCGCCCTCGCCGAGCCACGCCGGGACCGTGATCGTGCCCGTGAAGGTCGATCCGGAGCGCGTGAGCGCCGTGTTGAGCGCGCCTCCCGAGAGGCCGACCCCGCCGATGTTCGTCTGGTTGCCCGGCACGATCGCCGCGTAGGCGACGGCACCCGTGAGCGGGTTCGTGCCCGAGTAGGTCGCGGTGATGGTCACGGCCTCGCCGAGCTTGCCCGATGCAGTCACGACGACCGCGCCCGAGCCGAACGGGTTGCCCGAACCGACCTGGACCTGCGTCGACCCCGCCGACCCCGAGGGGCACACGACGCGGACCTTGAGGCTGTCGTCGCCCGTCCAGTTCGCGGGGATCGCGTAGGTGAGGGTGAAGTTGCCCGAGGCGTCCGTCATGACGCTTCCGGCCTGCGAGGTGCCGCCCTCGCCCTCGCGCCACACGTACCGGTCGATGCCCTGCGACGCGACCGGCTGCGGGTTGAGGATTGACGCTGCGTAGGTGACGCGGAACACGAGGTTCGCCGTCTGGCCGGCGTGGAGGCCCGAGGGGTCGGTCTGCAGGTTCACTTCGCATCCGAACCCGATGGCGGGCGTGGGGATCCACGCCGACGAGGCGGAGGTCATCAGCGTGACCGGCGCGCTCGTCGTCTTGCCGCCGGAGGTCACGTTGAGGTACCAGATTGCGACCGGCGATAGGCCCCAGCTCGCCGTGAGGGTGGCCTGGCCGTTCGCGTCCGTCGTCGCCGTGAAGGGCCCCACACGCGCCATGCCGAAGGGCGGGCTCAGCGAGATGGACCAGCCCTCGAGCGAGACATTCGCGCCGGCAAGCGCCGTTGCGCCGCCCGCGAAGACCTTCAGCGTCGCGGAGGTCGGCCCGCCCGCGGTGACGAGCGAGTAGATCGGGAAGGGGTGCGCGCCAAAGCCCGTCGACGACGAGGGGCTGAAAATCGAGGTCCCGAGCTTTGCCTCCACGTTGTAGGTCCGGGTGAGGGTGAGGGAGGCGGGGACGACCACGCTCACCTTGTAGACCCCGTCCTGCACCTTCGTCGACGTCGGGGTCTCCGTGCCGTTCGTCGAGCCCTCCATCCATTCCAACGTGAAGTTGATCATCCCGCCCTCCGCGAGCGTGCCGTCGTGGTAGGAGCGCGCTTCGAGTTCGACCGTCTGGCCGGGCGAGACCGTGGGCCCAACGACCCCGAAGTTCGAGACGCGGACCGTGATGTCCCAACCGACGGTGGCGCCCGAGACCGCGTAGCTCGTAATGATCGAGGCGGAGTCGGCCCCCTTGTCAGCGCTGCCGACCAACGAGATGCCGCCGAAGAGGATCTGGGACACGTTGATCGTGTACGTCGCGTGGTACTTGCCGACCGAGGTGCGGTCGAACGTCAGCGGGTCGCCGGAGTAGCCCGCGCTCACGTCGATCGTGTCGAGGTCGACGGGCGTCCCGTCGAAGTACGCTTCGAGGTTCACGTCGACGGTCTGGTTCGCGATGCGGCCCTCGGGCGTGATGAAGACGAGGACTTGGAGCCCCGTGCCGGCCGAAGCCGTAAGGGGCAAGACTGCCGCCGATCCGATCAAGAGTCCGAGCACACAGAGAGAGACACGTTTCACTGCCGCACCCACGGCGGGAATTGAGGGGTTACAGTTAAGGCTTGCGACGGGGCGGGGCTCAAGGCCGACGCGCGCGGCGCGTTTATTGGCAGGTGCGCCTTAGTCTCGTTGGAATGAAGGTACTCGTCGCCGGCGCAAGCGGCTTCCTCGGGGCAGGCGCCGTGCGCGCGCTTGCCGCGGCGGGCCACGACGTTGTCGGCCTGGCGCGCACGCCCGAGAAGGGTGAGATCGTGGCGCGTGCCGGCGGGGCTCCCGCGCTTGGCGACATCCTCTCGATCCCCTCGCTCCTCGAGGCGGCGCGCGGGTGCGAGGCGATTGTGCACCTCGCGGCCGCCGCGACGAGCGTGTCGCGCGACATCGGGCAGAGCACGGCCGCGAAGGTCCGCGTCGACGGGGCCTACAACCTCGTCGCAACGGCCCGCAAGGCGGGCGCGCGGCGGATCGTCGTGGGCTCGGGGACATGGCTCTACGGCGACCGCAAGGAGGCGATCACGGAGGCGACCCCCGTGAAGCCCACGGGCAACTCGATGTTCAACTGGCAGGCCGAGCGAGCGGCCCTCGAAGCGAACAAGCCGGGCGCGCTCGAAGTCGTGGTCCTGCGCCCCGGCATGGTGTACGGCGACGGCGGGTGGTTCCGCGAGATGGTCGACGAGATCCGCGCGGGGACGTACCGCGTGCCGGGCGACGGGGCGAACCACTGGTCGCCCCTCCACATCGACGACTGCGGCGAGGCGTTCCGGGTCGCCCTCGAGAGGGGGAGGGCGGGGGAGGTTTACCTCGCCGCCGACGACGAGCCGCTGCCACTGCGGGCCTTCGTGAACCTGGTGGCCGGAGCGCTGGGTGCCACCGCTCCTGCCGCCACGACGCCGCAGGAGGCGGTCCGCGTGCACGGGGAGGCAACGGGCCGGCACCTGATGGCAAACCAGCGGGTATCGAGCGCCCGCCTGAGGGCGCTCGGCTGGGCGCCGGCCCATACCCGGGCGGATAACGCCCTCGGCCCGCTCGTCGCCCAGATGGTCTCGCGGCCCCGGTGAGGGGCGCCTCCCTGGAGCTCGCAGGGAGGGCGGCGACAGGTTGACATTCCACATCCACATATGTGTATGTGGAACCATGGCCTCCCGCAATGTGGCGCTCCGGATGGAGGCGTATCGCGCCCTCGACCGCGAGCGGCGCCCCGGTGAGAGCTTCTCCGACGCCGTCCTGCGCCTCGCCTCGAACCGCAAAAGCCTCTCCGAAATCATCGCGTCGTTTGAGCCGCTCGGGGCCACGGCATCGGCCGAGCTTGACCGGAACATCGCGCGGGTGCGCAGGGACACCGAACGCTCAATGCGGGGGCGCTTGCGGTGGCGTTGATCTGCCTCGACACGACGGCAATCTCAGACCTCGTGCGGGGTCAGGATCGCATCAAGGACCGGATGGGCGCGCTGGAATCGGAGGGGGCCCGGTTCTGCACGACCTCCGTTAACGCCTACGAGGCACTTGTAGGAATCGAACTCCACCGAAGCGACCGGGAGCGCGCGACGTACGCCGAGCGGTTCGATCGGATGCTGGCGGGTATGGTCGTCATCCCCTTCGACCTGGAG
>Ga0209002_10000835_pt1 | contig 24819 bp, 21 predicted proteins | sample Rifsed16ft2_FD_184010 | JGI IMG/M metagenome (GOLD analysis project Ga0209002, IMG submission 184010) | Soil microbial communities from Rifle, Colorado, USA - sediment 16ft 2 (version 2) | ecosystem: Environmental > Terrestrial > Deep subsurface > Rock core/Sediment | place: Rifle, Colorado... | reverse complement strand
CCGCCCCCGCCACTCCTCTGCACCGTACTTCCCCGAACGATGATTCGAGTCGGGGTTCGGCGAACTCATCGACCCGGTTTCCCTCTGCGGCCGCCCGGGGATAAGGTTTGCCCGGCAAGGACTAACCGGACCGCGGAAGAACCGGATCGACGAACCGGCCGGCGTCGACGTCGAACAGCCCCCTGTCCCCGATCTTCAGATGAGGGATCACCAAAAGACTCAGGAACGACATCGTCATGAAGGGCCGGTCCAGCCCGCAGCCGGCCTCGCGGGTTTTCGCATGGAGGAGGGAAAGACGGGCACACACGTCATTCGGACTCTCCGCGCTCATCAGGCCCGCGATCGGTAACGGGAGCAGGAGGGACGTTTCGCCCGCGGTGTAACAGAGCCCGCCCGATTCCCGGATGAGGGTGTTCACCGCACCGGCCATATCCTCCGGATCGGCTCCGACGACGATGAGGTTGTGGGAATCATGGGCGATGCTCGAGGCGATCGCCCCTTTTTTCAACCCGAAGCCCCGGACGAAACCCGTCATTACCGGGGCGTCGCGGTACCGGTTCACCACGGACACGGGGAGAATGTCGCGTTCACGGTCGGGGATCACTCGGCCTCCCATAACCTTGAGCGTGGCGGTTTCGCTGCCGGTCACGATCTCGTCCCGGATCAGATCGATCACTCGGACGGTTACGGAGCGGCCCTGCGCGGGAACGGCGAAGTCGCCGGATACCCTCGGCGTCACGGTGATCGGATATCCCCCCGGGGCCGGACGTGCCGAGAAGGCGGGTCGCCCCCCCTCGGCGACCCGCCTGCCGCCGATGTAGACCTCTTCTACGGAAAACCCGGAAAGATCCCGTACCTTGACGACGTCCGCCATGCGGCCGGGTTCGATGACTCCCAGGGGGAGGCGGTAGTGCTCGGCGGGGGTCATGGTCACGGCCCGGACGGCGCGAATCGGATCGATCCCGAGGGATACGGCCCGGGCGAGGGATCTGTCCAGGTGACCTTCGATCAGGTCGGGGGCGAACATGTCGTCGGACACCAGGCAGAAATCGTGTTCTTTCGCGAAGGGGGCGAGGGCGGCAAGGTTCTTCGCCACCGATCCTTCCCGGACGAGGATCCGCATCCCGAGGGCGTGCTTCTCGAGGGCCTCGGCCGCGCTCGTGCACTCGTGTTCGGTGGAGATCCCGAGGGCCACGTACCTCCGCAGGTCCTCACCGGTGAGCATCGGGCAGTGGCCGTCGATCGGCTTTCCCGCCCGGTTCGCCGCACGGATCTTCGCCATCACGACGGGATCGGCGGCAACCGCCCCCCGGTAGTTCATCACCTCGCCGAGCGCCACGACGCCCCTTTCCCGGAGAAGCGCCAAAACGTCCGCGGGGCCAAGGGACGCCCCGCTGGTTTCGAACGAGGTGGCGGGAACGCAGGAGGGGGCGGTGAAATAAACCCGGAGGGGAACCGTCGCGGCGTCCTCCCTCAGGAGGGAGATCCCGGCAATGCCGAGGACGTTGGCGATTTCGTGCGGATCGGTGATGACGGCGGTCGTCCCGTGGGGGACGACCGCCTCGGCGAATCGCGAGGGGCACAAAAGGGACGAGTCGATGTGGATGTGGGCGTCGAGGAAGCCGGGGAGGAGGAACCCGGAGAAAGACCCGGAGACCGGTTCCACCCTCGTGATCAGGCCGTTTTCGTGGACCACCCTTCCGGGGAAGATTCTTCCCGACGCCACGTCGACGATGTTGCCCTCGATCGCCCGGCCCACGCGTCCGTCCCCCTCTCTGTGGTCTTTTGGCGTGTCCGCAACTGTGAGAAAATGATGGAAACGCGCATGGCCCCAGGATCAGGGTATCGTAAAAAGGGGGGCAGTGCGAAGCCGGGCGGGGGAGCGGGAAGATCGCGATGATTCCGGAAACGCCGTCGGTTCTCATTCCCGAGAAAGAGATCCGGCATCGGGTCGGGGAGCTGGCACGTCAGGTGTCCGCGGATTACGACAAGGCGGAGGAACTGCTCCTGGTCGGCGTTCTGAGGGGGTGCTTCATTTTCCTTGCCGACCTTTCCCGGCTTCTCACCGTCCCCAGGCGAATCGATTTCATGGCCCTTGCCGCTTACGGGCAGAACGCCGCAACGTCCGGGGCCGTGCGCCTCATCATGGATCTCCGTACGAACATCGCGGGGAAGCACGTTCTGATCGTCGAGGATATCGTCGACACCGGGAACACGCTCGAATACCTCCTGGATATCTTGCTCCCGCGCAAACCGGCCACCCTGAAGACCTGCGTCTTGTTGCGGAAGCGTGAGCGTCTCGAGAAGGACGTGAAAATCGATTACCTCGGGTTCGACATCCCCGACCTGTGGGTCGTGGGATACGGCCTGGACTACGCGGATCGGCATCGCGCGCTTCCCTATATCGGTGTTGTGGAAAACGAGGGAAAGGGGATATCTCGATGAACGACGATAATCGGAAAGCGGACGGGGGGCCGGGGGAGGAAACATTCGCGGATCTCCTGGAAGGGAGCTTCACGGAACCGGCCAGGCGGGAACCGGGAGAAAGGGTGACGGCCCGGATCATCTCCATTACCTCGGAGTGGATCTTTCTGGATCTGGGGGGAAAAGGGGAAGGGTGCCTGGACAAAAAGGAGTTCCAGGACGAGTCCGGGAACCTGACGGTAAAAGAAGGCGAAACGGTCCAGGCCTATTTCCTGTCCGCGGAAAACAACGAATTGCGATTCACCACGAAGATCGGGGGCGGCGCGACAGGACGCGCGCAGCTGGAAGACGCATGGCGAAGCGGCATCCCGGTGGAGGGGACCGTGGAGCAGGAGATCAAGGGCGGCTTCGAGATCCGGATGGGGGCAGGCATCCGGGGATTCTGCCCGTATTCCCAGATGGGCATGCCGCGGTCCGGGGAGCGGACCGGGCTGGCCGGGAAGCATCTCCCGTTCAGGATCATGCGATTTGACGGAGAGGGGCGAAACATCGTCCTTTCCCACCGGGCGATTCAGGAGGAGAAGCGGCAGGCGGAGAAAGAGTCCCTGAAAGAGACGCTTCGGGAAGGGATGAGGGTTTCGGGGACGGTCACCTCGATCCGGGAATTCGGTGTCTTTGTGAGAGTCGGAGGAATCGAGGGACTGGTGCCGGCGTCCGAGATCGGTTGGGACAGGGGGGAGGAGATCGCTGCAGCGGTTTCCGTGGGACAGGAGGTGGACGTAGCGGTTGTCAAGCTGGATTGGGAAAGGGACCGCTTCACCTTCAGCCTGAAGAAAGCGCTTTCCGATCCCTGGGAGAACGTCGAGGTCCGGTATCCCGTGGGGACACTCCACACGGGAAAGGTCTCGAGGCTGGCCGCTTTCGGGGCCTTCGTCACGCTGGAGCCCGGGGTGGACGGGCTTCTCCATGTTTCAAAACTGGGGGGAGGGAAAAAGATCCGCCACCCCGGCGAGGCGATAAGGGAAGGAGAGGAAGTTGCCGTGAAGGTGGATTCCGTGGAAAGGGGAAAGAGGAGGATTTCCCTTTCCCTGGAGGGGGAAGAAGGCGAGGGAGAGCACGCGGCCGGACCGGAGGAGTACCGGCACTACACCGAGGAGGCTCCCCGCTCCTTGGGTACACTGGGTGAAAAATTGAAGATGAAACTTGATAAAAATGGTTTAAAGTAGCTGTTATTATTGACGTTTACTCGTCCAAAGCCTCTCTCACCTTGCGAGCAAGTTCCTCCGGCGTGAACGGTTTGGATATGGATGGCCTCCGCCCGAGGGGGTGGTATTTGCCATTGACGCTGTCGCCCACATATCCGGTCATGAACAGGATCTTCGTTTCCGGGTGCAGGGAGGCGACCTGGGTCGCCAGGGTGCGTCCTCCCATCTTCGGCATCACGACGTCCGTCAGCATCAGGTGAATCGGTTCCGGGTTCTGCGATATCCGTTCGAGAGCCTCTCTCCCGTTGGAGGCCTCGATGACCCTGTATCCCGCGTCTTCCAGGGCATCCCTCACCAGCACACGCACCGGTTCCGCGTCCTCTACCACCAGGATCGTCTCCCGTCCGGGCGGGGCCTCCAGAACCAGTTCGATGGGTTCCTTGGCGGGAACCTCCTCCGTCAGGGGGAGCCAGATCGTAAACGTTGTTCCCTTATTCGGTTCGCTCTCGAGCCGGATGTCTCCCCCGCTCTGGCGGATGATCCCGTGCACCGTCGCAAGCCCCAGCCCCGATCCCTTTCCCACTTCCTTGGTAGTGAAATACGGTTCGAATAGGTGAAGTTTGGTCTCCTCGTCCATACCGATGCCACTGTCCCGGATCACGAGGGTCGCGTAGGGCCCGTCCGGGATATCCCGGTGTTTCCAGGTGACGGATGCGTCCAGCTTGGCATTCGCGGTTTCGATGGTGATCCGCCCCCCCTTCGGCATGGCATCCCGTGCATTCAGCACCAGGTTGACGATGACCTGCTCGATTTGCCCCGGATCCGCCTTCACTCTTCCCAGCCGATTCCCCGGGATCGTCACGAGCTCGATGTCATCCCCGATCAGACGGCGGAGCATCTTGTCCATGTTGGATACGATGCTGTTCAGATCCAGGACCTGGGGCTGGAGGATCTGCTTGCGGCCGAAGGCGACCAGTTGCTGCGTCAGACGGGTGGCGCGTTGGCCCGCTTTCCCGATCTCTTCGAGTCCCCGGGACACGAGCGCGGGGTTTTCCATGCGTTTCTTCATCAGTCCGACATAGCCCGTGATCACCGTCATCAGGTTGTTGAAATCGTGGGCGATCCCGCCCGCAAGCCTTCCCACCGCCTCGATTTTCTGGGACTGCCGCAATTGCTCCTCCAGCTGCTTTCGCCCGGTGATGTCGCGAGCAAACACCTGGAGGGCAGGCTTTCCGAGGTAATCGACCGATACGGCCGATACTTCCAGTTCCACGGGAGCTCCGTCCAGCCGGATATATTTCTCCTCAAGGGCCGAAATGTCACGGATCTCTTTCCGTTCCATGAGGATCCGGTGGGTAGCCGTTTCCCGGGAGTCCGGGTGGAGGATATCCGCAACCGGTTTTCCGAGGAGTTCCAGCGGGGAGCTTGCTCCCAGAAGGCTCACTCCCGCGGAGTTGATGAAGGCGATCTTTCCGTCTTGCTGGATGTAGATCGCTTCCGGAGAAAGCTCCACCAGGTCGCGGTAGCGCCCCTCGCTCTCCCGGAGGTTGTCTTCCACCCGCTTCCTTTCCAACAAGATGACGATGGTCAGCCAAAGTACGGTGACCGTGATGAAGCGGTTGAGGATCGCCACATCCTGCCTGCCTGGGGAGGGGGTCAGGACAAAACCGAGACCGATCAGAAACGTGCATCCCACCAGGAACAGGTAGGATATCCAGCGCGGCGCCAGGTAGGAGGTCACCAGAAGAGGGACCAGGTAAAATAGCCACACCGCGATGTCGACAGGCTTGTAGATGTCGAAAAGGAAAAACACGATGGACAGGAGGAAGGAGATACCTAAAACGAATGAAACCTTGCCGGTTATGGGCCGGTTCATCATCCCCCCGTTTCGGCGTTCACAGGAGGTTCGGGGCGCGATTCTCAAGGAATAAATATAGCATAATTACTTTGTTTAGGCCCGGGCGGGAGGGCCGGGCGGCCGTTCAGGAGAACCGGATTCACTGGGGTGAAAATCGTCCGGGCTTAAAGGAAACCATGTGGGAGGTAACGGAGGTGAAAGAATTTTTCGAATTCGACCGGCACGGAACCTGCTACCGGCAGGAAATCCTTGCCGGGGTCACGACGTTTTTGACGATGGCCTACATCATCATCGTCAATCCCGCCATCCTGGAGGCCGCCGGCATTCCCCGAGGCCCCTCGATGGTGGCCACGATCCTGTCCGCCGTGTTCGGAACGGTGGTGATGGGACTGTACGCCGGCCGCCCTTTCGCCATTGCCCCCTACATGGGGGAGAACGCCTTCATCGCATTTACGGTGGTCAAGGTCATGGGATACCCCTGGCAGGTTGCGCTCGGCGCCGTCTTCATCGCCGGTGTCCTCTTCGCGCTCCTCACGGTGCTCAGAATCCGGGGCTGGCTTGCCGAGGCGCTGCCACAGCCGCTCAAGTTCGGGTTTGCGGTCGGGATCGGGCTGTTCCTCGCATTCATCGGCCTCAATGAAACCGGTCTGGTCCGCCTCGGCGTCCCGGGTGCGCCCGTGAGCCTTGGTGACCTCAGCCAGCCTTCCGCCCTGCTGGCCCTCTTCGGGTTCTTCCTGATCGTCCTGCTGGTAATCCGGCGGATTCCCGGCGCGATCATCATCGGCGTCCTCGGGACGACCTTCCTGTCGTTTTTTCTCGGGATCACGCCTCCTCCCTCCGAGTGGATCAGCATTCCTCCCGACCCCCGGCCCATCCTGTTGAAACTGGATATCCCGGGTTCCCTGCGCGCGAGCTATTTCCCGGTCATCCTGACGATCTTCGTGATGGCATTCGTGGATACCGTGGGGACGCTCATCGGTCTGTCCGCCCGGGCAGGCCTTCTGGACGAAAAGGGGAACCTCCCGGACATCGAAAAGCCGATGCTGGCGGACGCTCTCTCCACCATGGTGGCACCCCTGCTGGGAACCACGACGACGGGGGCGTACATCGAGTCCGCAGCGGGGATCGAGGAGGGGGGAAGGACGGGATTCACCTCCCTCGTGGTCGCCGCCCTCTTCCTGCTTTCGCTTTTTTTCGCCCCGGTCTTCACCATTGTCCCGCCCCACGCGTACGGGGCGGTCCTCATCCTCATCGGGGTGTTCATGATCAGCCCCGTCACCCGGATCGATTTTTCGGATACCACCGAACTGATCCCCGCGTTTCTCACCATCGTGCTGATGAGCTTCACCTACAATATCGGAGTCGGGATGACGGCCGGACTCATCACCTACCCGCTGCTGAAGACCCTGAGCGGGCGAACACGGGAGGTGACCGCCGGGATGTGGGTCCTCGCGGCCCTCTCCCTCTCCTTTTATCTCTTTTACCCGTATCGATGAACACGCCTTGTCTCCTGTCTGGAGGCTCGCCTCGCCCCGGTCGCCGGAGCGCAAGGGCGGGGATCCCGCCGGGGTCTGGAAGAGGGAAGCAGACGGCGGACACGTCGGTTTGCCCGGTCCCCTTTTTATTTTTCCGTAAAGTTTCTATGATGAACGTGCACGCTCCGGAAAACCCGGGGATGTCCGTTTCCCCTTCCCCGACGCACAAGGAGAGATGCATGGCGAGGGTACTGTCCCCCGATGACCTGTACAAGTGCTGCGACGAGGGCCTCTTCGGTTTCCGGACGACCGACGAGCTGCCGCCGCTGGACGGGATCATCGGCCAGGAACGGGCGCTGGACTCCATCGATTTCGGACTGAACCTTTCCAGCACGGGGTTCAACATCTATGTCCTGGGGGAGAGCGGGACGGGAAAGACCTCGGCGATCCGTTCCTTCATATCGAAAAAGGCGGAAGGAGAGAAGGTTCCGCCCGACTGGTGTTACGTCCACAATTTCCGGGACCCGGCCGAGCCGATCGCCATTTTCCTCGAGCCGGGCAGGGGAGCAGCGCTCCAGAAGGACATGGCGGAACTGATCGCCTCCCTGAAGGTGGAAATCCCGAAGATCTTCGAGTCGAAGGAGTACAAGAAGCAGAACAACATCATCGTGGAGGAGTTCCAGTCCCGGCAGAAGGATATTTTTTCCTCCCTGGAACGGGAGGCGGACGAGAAAGGGTTCAAGGTCCGGCACGCGATGGGCGGCTTCTCCATCGTGGCGGTCGGCAGTTCGGGAGAGCCACTTACGGAGGAGGAATACAATGCCCTCGACGAGAGGGGGCGGAACCGCATCCGGGAGAACGGGAGGTTTATCCAGGAAAAGATCGATGACGCGAAGAGGATGCTGAAGATCGAGGAAAAAGACACCAAGGAGAAACTTCGGGAGCTGGAGCGGCATGCCGCTCTCTCGGTCCTCGGGCAACGGATCGAGGACGTCCGCGCCCAATACGGGAGGGACGGGAAACTGATGCCCTACCTGGACGACGTCAGGGAAGATATCCTCGAGAATATCGACGACTTCAAGGCTTCGTCCGACGAGGCCGCCGCGACGCCGGTCCCTTTCCTGAAAATGGGAAAGCAGGAGCCGGATTTCAACAGGTACACCGTGAACGTGATCGTGAACAACGGCGGCAGGAAAGGCGGCCCCTGCGTCTTCGAAAGCAACCCGACGTACTACAACCTCTTCGGGCGAATGGAGCACAAGTTCCAGTACGGCGCCGCCTTCACCGACTTCTCCATGATCAAGGCCGGCTCCCTGCACAAGGCGAACGGCGGGTTCCTGGTCATCAATGCCCTGGACCTCTTCAGGAACCTCTTTTCCTACGATGCCCTGAAGCGCGCCATCCGGAACTCCGAGGTGAAGATCGAGGATGTGTGGGAGCAATACCGTTCGGTGCCCGCGGCGATGATGAAGCCGGAGCCGATTCCCCTCGACGTGAAGGTGATCCTGATCGGCAACCCCGAGATCTACTATCTGCTGTATAACCTCGACGAGGAATACCGGGAGTTGTTCAAGGTGAAGGCGGACTTCGACAACCGGATGGACAGATCGGAAGAGAACATCCGGAAGTACGCCGCCTTCGTCGCGATGAAGGCGAAGGGTGAGAACCTTTTCCCCTTCGACACCTCCGGCGTGGGGAAGGTGGTGGAATACGGCTCCCGTCTCGCGGAACACCAGGAAAAGCTGTCCTCCAAGTTCAGCGACATCTCGAACCTGATCCGGGAGTCCCACTACTGGGCGGACAAGGAAGGCGCTTCGGTCATCTCCGGCGTTCATGTCGAGAAGGCGATCGAGGAGAAGATCTACCGGCACAGCCGGATCGAGGATCGGCTGCGGGAGGTGATGGCGGAGGGGACCCTGATCGTGGAAACCTCGGGGGCGAGGAAGGGGCAGGTCAACGGCCTTGCCCTCCTGAGCACGGGGGACTACTCCTTCGGGAAGCCGTCACGGATCACGGCGACCGTCTATACCGGGAAAGGGGGGATTCTCAACATCGAGAGGGAGACGAAGCTTTCCGGGAAGATTCACGAAAAAGCCGTTCTCATCCTCTCGAACTACCTGGGGAGCAGGTACGCAGGCAGAAAGCCGATCAGCCTTACGGCGTCGATCACCTTCGAGCAGCTGTACGGCATGATCGAGGGGGACAGCGCGACCTGCGCGGAGCTCTATGCGCTCCTGAGCGCGATCTCGGGCCTCCCCGTCAGGCAGAGCGTCGCCGTCACGGGGTCCATGGACCAGGGGGGGAACGTGCAGCCGATCGGCGGGGTGAACGAGAAGATCGAGGGGTTCTTCGATCTCTGCCGTCTCCGGGGACTCGACGGTTCGCAGGGGGTCATCATCCCGGAACGGAACGTGAGGAACCTGATGCTGAAGAAAGACGTCGTCGACGCGGTCGGGGAGAAAAAATTCCATATCCATGCCATCGACCACGTCGAGGAAGGGATTGAAATCCTGTTGGGGATTCCGCCGGGTGAGCCCGGCCTTAACGGGTCCTGCCCGGAGGGGACGTTCCACCGCATCGTGGAGGAACGCCTCGAGGTTCTTCGGGAGGCGTCGAAGCGGGAGGAGGAGCGGAAAGACAGAGGGAAACGAACGGACGACAACCGATGAGGTCGGGAGGGTGGGCCTCCCGGAGGAGGAACGAGATGGCGGACCGGATCACGAAAGCCGAATATTTCAAGCTCGAAACCCCGAACAGGCCGGGAGAGGGCGCGCGCGTCCTCAAGGTACTGCGGGACGCCAAAGTGAACCTCGTGGCGTTCACCGGTTTTCCGAAGGGGAGAAAGGCACAGATGGATTTCGTTCCCACGAACGCGGCCGCATTCCAGAAAGCGATGAAGAAGGCCGGTTTCCGCGTAAGCGGGAAGAAAACCGCCTTCCTGATCCAGGGCGGAGACCGGGTGGGTGCTATCCACAGGGTCATGGAGAAGCTTGGCATAGCCGGCATCAATGCGACCGCCGTCGACGCGGTCACGGACGGGAAAGGGCACTACGGGGCAATCCTCTGGGTGAAGCCGGCCGAGGTCCGGATGGCCGCCAAGGTTCTGGGGGTCTCCTGATCGTTCCTGTCGGGGTGGGGAGGATGCGATCTGGCCGGATTGCCATGGCCCTTTGGGCAGGTCTGCTCTGTGTCGCGGCCCCCTCGGGGGGAGGGCAGGAGGATCCGTTCCGCGAAAATCGACTGACGATGGTGAGGGACCAGATCGAGCGAGAGGGGATTTCGGATTCCCGGGTTCTCGCGGCGATGCGGGAGGTCCCTCGCCATCTCCTCGTCCCCCCCGAATACCGCCCGATGGCGTACGAACCGCGGCCGCTCCCGATCGGGGAAGGGCAGACGATTTCGCAGCCCTACGTTGTCGCCTTCATGACCGAGATCCTCCGCCTGAAACCGGGGGACCGGGTCCTGGAAGTGGGGACCGGTTCCGGGTACCAGGCGGCAGTCGCCGCGAAGATCGCCGGCGAGGTGTACACCGTCGAGATCTTCCCGTCTCTCGCGGATCGCGCGCGCACGAACCTCGCGTCACTCGGGTTCCGTAACATATTCGTCCGGCAGGGGGACGGGTATTACGGCTGGATGGAAAAGGCCCCCTTCGATGCCATCATCGTCACGTGCGCGGGGGGCCACGTCCCGCCGCCCCTTCTGCGACAGTTGCGGAACGGGGGAAGGATGATCATGCCGGTCGGAGGACCCTTTCTGACCCAGAACCTGGTGTTCCTCGAGAAAGGGGCCGACGGCACCCTCTCCCAGCGCAACGTCCTCCCGGTGGTCTTCGTGCGCCTCCTTGGCCACTGACGCCTTGCATGGCCGGGTCGTCCCGGCGGTGTTCCTCCTCTCCGCCGCGGCCATGGCGGACGAGATCTTCCTGATTCGCCTGCTCTCCTTTCGCTTCTGGCCCCATTTCGTTCCGCTGATCATCTCCCAGGCGATGCTCGGTTTCGGGGCCTCCGGAGTCGCTCTCCACCTGCTGCGTCCGCGGATCGCAAGGGAGCCGGAGAAGGTGTTCGCTTGGGCGGTTCTCCTCGCCGCGTCTTCGTTCGAACTTGCGTTCCGGATCTCCCAGCATGTACCGTTCGACCCCTTCCTCCTTCTGTGGCACCCTTCCTCCTGGCCCGCGTTCGCTTTGTTTTTCTTCCTCCTCGCCGTCCCCTTTTTCCTGGCGGGGACAGCGATCGGAGTACCGCTCTCTTTCGGTCTCGGAAACGCAGGAGCGGTGTATGCCGCCTGCTTCGCCGGAACGGCTGCAGGGGCCCTTCTCTGCCTGCCCGTGTTCTCCCTCGTTCCGACCGGATTGCTCCTGCGCGTTTCCCTTGTGCTGGGTCTTTTCGCCTCCGGATTCGTCCTTGCGTATCCGGGGAGACGGTTCCGTGCGGGACGCCTCCTGGCAGGGGGAATTACGTTGATGTTCCTCCTGCTCCCGCCCATCGCCCTGTCGCTGTCGCCCTACAAGGACCTGGCGATTGTCCGAAAGCTTCCGGAGGCAAGGACGATCTCCGTCCGGTTCGGCGTCTCGGGGGATTACCAGGCTCTCTACTCTCCGGGGATTCACAATGCTCCGGGTTTAAGCTACCGGTTTGAGGGGGAGATCCCGCCGCAGGCGGCCATTTTTGCCGACGGGGAGCTCCGCGGCATCGTTCCCCGTGGAGGAGGGAAGGCTCCGCCCGAATATCTCGGCTTTCTCCCTGCCGCGCTTCCCTACAAGATGGCGAGCCGACCCGCGGTGGCACAGTTCGGCCTTCGGGGAACCGAGGGGATCCTGATGGCCGCGGGAAACGGGGCTTCCTCTGTCACGGTCGTGGAGCCGGCGGCGGAGTTCGCAGGGATGGTCGAAGACGACCTGGCGGAGTTTGCCGGGGGTGCGCCTGCCGGGATCCGGGTGGAGATCCGGAAAGAAGGAGGGCGGTCCTTCCTCGCCCGGGGAGGGGAAAAGTTCGACATCATCGAACTGGCGGACATCTCCTCCCTGACGTTTTCCTCCCTTGGCATTCACGCAACGGGAGAAACCTACCTCCTTACCCGGGAAGGGATACGCGCCGCCTTGTCGAGACTGACAGACCGCGGGATGCTCGCCGTGTCCGGGTGGCTCAAATCCCCCCCGCGCGAGAGCGTGAAGATCCTGAACACCATCCGTGCGGAGTTGGGCCCGGGGGGACGATCGGCACCGGAGCGTTTTATCGTGGTCCGGGGATGGGGGTCCTTCGTTGTGGTCGCGCGGAAGCTTCCGTTCACAGGGGACGAGCTTGCCGCGGCGAGACGATTCTGCGGGGAGACGGGGTTCACGATGGTATGGCCGGACACGGAGCCGCCGGCGGGCAGGAAGGGATTGGAAGAAGCGGGTTTCCGGGATTCGGTCCGTAGCGCCCTGGCGGGGTCGCCATCCGGAGTCGATGCGGATCGCCTTTTCGACCTTCGACCCGTCACCGACGACTCCCCGTATTTCCACCGGTTCCTCAATCTGCGTTCTCTCCCCGAGTTCCGGCGGATACTCGGAGATCAGTGGGTCCCTTTCGTGGAATGGGGGGTGGTCTTTCTCGTGGCGTCTTTTGTCGTATCGGTAGCGCTTGCGGCAGTCTTCCTTTTGCTTCCCCTTCCGTTCACCCCGGCGGGGGGAAGCGGCGGCGGGTTCCCTGTGGTGGTCTACTTCTCCGCCCTCGGCCTGGCCTACATGCTGATCGAGCTCACCTTCCTGAAGATCGGAATTCTCCTGTTGGGGGACCCCATCCGGGCGGCGGCCGCGGCCGTCGGGGGGTTCCCCCTGCTGTCGGGAATCGGGAGCGCGGTTTCCGGGGGATGGGAGTCGTCGAAAACGATGAGGAGATGGGTGTTCCCGGGGATCGCAATCCTTGCCATGGGGGGGTTTCTCGCCCTCTTCCACGGGACTTTTTTTCTTCTGGAACAACGGCTTGCGTGGAGGTCCCTCGCCTTCCTTGCCGCACTCGCTCCTGCAGCGTTCTTCATGGGGATGCCGTTTCCCGTCGCCCTGTCCCGGATGGCCAGGGCGGATTCCCGTTCCATCCCCTATGCTTGGGGGGTGAACGGGTTCTTTTCGGTGGCGGGGGTTTCCGTTGCGTCGATCGGTTCCCTGTGGATCGGGTTTCACGCCACCGTTGCAGCAGGCGCTGTCCTTTATCTGCTGGCCGGGATCGTATTCCCCCGTCTTGCGACCGGGGGGATCCCCGCCCGCTGACGGGGGCGTCGCGCGGCTCCGGCGGGGGGAAGCGGGCGACCTTCCGTTATTTCCTTGCCTCGTAGATCCGGAGGGGGGGCAGGTTGAGCATCTCGTACTCGACCCGCACGAAAGGAAAGATCCGGTCCAGATGCGCCTTCAGGTGGTTGTTCGACTGGTAGAAGGTCTGGTAGGCCAGAAACTTGCCCCCCTCGCGCAGGGCGGCGTAGGAGTTTCGGAGAATCCGGTCCTTCATGCTTTCCGTGAGGAACGAGAAGGGGATCCCGGAGATCACGTAGTCGGCGGAGGCTTTCCCGAATTCCGCCAGGGCGTCCCGGATGTTCGAAGCGCAGTCGTTGATCACGACCGCCCTCGGGTCCCGGACCTTCTTTCTCAAAAGGGTGACGAAGTTGGCGTTCCGCTCGATCATGATCAGCAGGGAGTCGGGCCCCATCTTCTGCAGCAGGTATTTCGTGAAAACGCCGGTACCCGGTCCGTATTCCACGACCAGGCCGCAGCGCGAAAAGTCGATCTTGCTGCACACTTTTTTGACGCCGAAGTCGGAAGTCGGGGTGATGGAGGCGATGTACTTGTCCGATATGAAGTTTTTCACGTACGACAGTGTGCTCAATGTCTTCGTTCCTTCCCTTCGCGTTTCCCGGAGAGGGAATCCTTCCTCCGGGCAACAGGGTATCATGATCCGGAATACGGAATATAATAAGCAATCGGCGGGTAGTTCGCCAGCCGAAAATCATCTTTTTTCCACCGGTTTCAAATTGCGTTGATGCGTTATCGCTCCCCCGGGTGTCGCAAGGGGACCGGAAGGACGTCCTGCCGCGAGAGAAAATAACGAAGGATCGCCCGGTCGTACGCGCGGGCGGGGAGGGGGGAAAGCCATGCTCCCTGGAATACTGAATCAGGAAGTTTTCCGGAACCGCGTCGCGGACTATCTCGTTTTCACGGCCATCCTTATCGGGGGCTTCCTGATCATCAGGACGCTCAAGAGGATGATCCTGTGGCGATTGCGCCGGTGGGCGGAAACGACCGTCACCAAGGTCGACGACTTCCTCATCGACATATTCCGGAAAATGGTCGTGCCCCTTGCCTATTACGGGGTATTTTTTCTGGCGGCGAAGAACCTGAATCTCAACCCTTTTCCGGAAAGGGTCATCGAGGTGGCCGGGATATTCCTGATCGCATTCCTGGTCGCCCAGTTCCTGGTCGCGTCGGCGAAGTTCGGAATCCGCAGCTACAGCGAGACCACGGAGAAGGGCTCCGCCCGGGAGCGGGCACTCAAGGGGTTCATGAGCCTGATCCGTATTGTCGTGTGGGGACTCGCCGCGGTCTTTTTCCTGGACAACCTCGGTTTCCGGATCAACTCGGTCATCGCCGGCCTCGGGATCGGTGGAATCGCCATCGCCCTGGCGGCGCAGAATGTCCTGGGGGACCTCTTCGCCTACTTCATCATCATGTTCGACAGGCCCTTCGAGATCGGCGACTTCATCGTGGTCGGGGATTCCATGGGTGTGATCGATCGCTTCGGGGTGAAAACGACGCGGATCAGCAGCCTGGGCGGGGAGCAGATCATCATTTCCAACAAGGACCTGACCGATTCCCGGGTTCGCAATTACAGGCGTATGGAGAGGAGGAGGGTGGTGTTCCGGCTCGGGGTCACATACCAGACTCCCCTGGACAAGCTGCAGGAGATCCCGGGAATCATTGCCGGCATTATTCGGGGGATCGAGGAAACCGCGTTCGATCGAGCCCATTTCTTTTCCTACGGGGATTTCAGCCTTGTCTTCGAGGTGGTCTATTACGTCACGGGCAGCGACTACACCAGGTACATGAACATCCAGGAGCAGATCAATTTCCGGATCCACGAGGAGTTCGAGAAGCGGAAGATCGAGTTTGCGTACCCGACGCAGACGCTCTACCTGAACAAGGTTTCGCAGTAAGGGAAACGGGTAAGGCAGGCATCCCTGTCCGCGGTCTCCGGTTGTGCGGGGGATATCTCCCCCGTCACCCGCTCTCCCGGGATTCGAGCCATCGCTCCGCGTCGATGGCGGCCCGGCAGCCGCTGCCGGCAGCGGTCACCGCCTGGCGGTAGACGATGTCGTGGACGTCGCCGGCGGCGAAGACCCCCTCGACGCTGGTCCTCGAGCCGTTCCGCAGAACGATGTACCCCTTGTTCATCTCGAGCTGTCCCTCGAAGATCCCTGTATTCGGATCGTGCCCGATCGCGATGAAGACGCCGTCGGCTTTCCGCGTTTCCTCCGTGCCGTCCCGGGTGTTGCGGATCTTCACCCCGGTGACCTCTTTCTTCCCGGGATCGAGGATGTCGGTGATCACGGTGTTCCAGAGGAACTCGACCTTCTTGTTCTTTAAGGCGCGGTCGGCCATGATCTTGGAGGCCCGAAGCTGGTCCCGCCGGTGCACGATGGTAACCTTGCTCGCGAATTTCGTGAGGAAGGTCGCCTCCTCGACGGCGGTGTCCCCACCTCCCACCACCAGAACATCCTTGTCGCGGAAAAAGGCGCCGTCGCATGTCGCGCACGTGGATACACCCCTGCCCAGAAGCTTCTTTTCGGACTCGAGGCCGAGCATCCGGGCCGAGGCGCCGGTGGCGATGATCAGGGATTGCGCCTCGTACGAGTTCTCTTCGATGTTTACGGTGAAGGGCCGCTTTGCCAGATCAACGCCGGTCACCTTTTCCATCCGGTATTCCGCCCCGAAACGCTGTGCCTGCCGTTTCATGAGGTCGACGAGTTCCGGTCCCTGAATTCCGTCCGGGAACCCGGGGTAGTTTTCCACATCGGTCGTGAGGGATAATTGCCCGCCGGGCTCGTGGCCTTCGAGCACCAGGGGCGCCAGGTTCGCCCGGGCCGTGTAGATGGCGGCCGTGGATCCGGCACACCCGGACCCGAGAATAATCACTTTGCGCGTCATGGGTTCCCCGTCGAAGCGTGATGAAAAAAGTGTGCACGTCGCTTGAGAGCCTTGTCAAGCCCGCCGCCCCTTTCCGAAAAGGACGGAACCATCCGGGAGGGAGTGCATCCAACATTTGCGCAAAGATACCGGAACAACGAATCAAGGAGGAACATCCATGTGCAAAACCTGCGGATGCGGCAAGAAATAAGGATTCCGGGGAAGGAACTATAAACAGGGGAGAGGAAATCCTCTCCCCGTTTTTTTTCCCCGGTCTTTCGCGAGCCGGATTGCCTTCCCTCGAATCCGTATCGCCCGTGCGGGGACTCGCGCAACCTCCGATGCCGCGAACCTCACGGAGGGTGTGCGAATCAAACGTTCGTAGAAACCGACCGGCGGAAGGAGGATTGTCGACATGAAACTTGCGGACCATCTCAAGCCCGGGGGGAAAGGGGTGATGGCCACGGCTGGCGCCGACGGAGCCGTGAACACGGCGATCTACGCCCTTCCGCATCGGACCGAGGAGAACACCGTTGCCTGGGGAATGACGGAGAGGCGTACCTACCGGAACATCCGGGAGAACCCGAACGCCTCGTACCTGTACATCGCGCCCGGGAACACGTACGAGGGGGTGAGGCTCACCCTGAAACTGAAGGAGATCCGGGACTCCGGGAAACTCCTCGATACGATCCGGGAACGGACGAGGGAATCGTCGGGTGAGGGGGCCGCGAACGCCCTCAAGTACATAGCGTTCTTCGAGGTGGTCGAGGAGAGGCCTCTCGTATAGAGGACTGCCCCCGGATTCCCGTAGGCGTATCGGGAATCACGGAAGGGAAATTCCCATGAGAAAGTACCGAACCGTCCCCGTTTTGCTAATGTTTCTTTTTTTCTTTCCGTTTCTCTCTTCCGCCGCCTGCGACACTTCGTCGCGTCTGAAATCGATACGGCTTCCCCCCGGCTTCGCGATAGAAATCTATGCGCCGGACGTGCCGGGCGCCCGCTCCATGACGCTCGGAGAACGGGGAACCGTCTTCGTGGGAACCCGGGGGGAAGGAAAGGTGTACGCGGTCGTGAGGCGGGAAGGGGACCGAGGGGCCACCGAGGTGATCGTCGTGGCGAAGGGGCGGAACAGCCCGAACGGAGTGGCGTTCCGGGACGGTGCGCTGTACGTGGCGGAAATAAGCCGCATCCTCCGGTTCGACCGCATCGAGTCCCGTCTCGCGGATCCCGGCCCGCCGGTCGTCGTCAGCGACGGTTTTCCGCGGGAAACCCATCACGGCTGGAAGTTCATCGCATTCGGACCGGAAGGGATGCTCTATGTCCCGGTAGGCGCTCCCTGCAACGTCTGCGAGCGGGAAGATCCGAGGTTCGCTTCGATCCAGAGAATCCGGCCCGACGGAACCGGGCAGGAAACGTTCGCCCGGGGCGTTCGCAACACCGTGGGGTTCGACTGGGACCCCGCGACGAAAGAACTCTGGTTCACGGACAACGGGAGGGACTGGCTGGGCGACGACCTGCCCCCCGACGAACTGAACCACGCACCGGACAAGGGCCTCCACTTCGGTTTTCCCTACCGGCACGGAAAGGACATCCCCGATCCCGAGTTCGGGAAGAAAGGGAAGCCGATGGACGTTATTCCTCCGGCGATGGAGCTCGGGCCCCACGTGGCCGCCCTCGGGATGCGCTTCTATACCGGCTCGATGTTTCCGGAGAAATACCGGAACCAGATATTCATCGCGGAGCACGGTTCGTGGAACCGGAGCACTCCCATCGGGTATCGGATAACCCTCGTCCGTGTCGAAGGCGGACGGGCGACGGGCTACGAGGTTTTCGCGGAGGGCTGGCTGTCGCAGGGCAGGGCGTGGGGACGCCCGGTGGACGTCCTCGTGATGCCCGACGGAGCCATTCTGGTTTCCGACGACAAGGCGGGGGCGATCTACCGGATCACGTACGACAGGAAGGAAGGGGAAAGGAGGGCCCCCTGAACTGCGGGATTGCAGCTTCCCCTCGAAGCGATGGGGTCTTCTTCGCCGGGTTCTTCCGGTAAAAACCTGTTTGCGGCCGGAGAATCCGTACAGTAAATTGGAGGGCAGACACCGCCAACCCCATAGAGGAAAGGAGGAGGAACGTGAGAAGGGGATTATCGCTTCTTGCGCTGGTTGTTCTCCTGGTGGGGCATTTCCCCGGCTGCAAGTCTCCCCCCGCGAAGGAAATCCGGATCGGCCTGATCACCCCGCTTTCGGGGGATGTCAAGACGTTCGGCGAGTCGGTGAAGAACGCCTTCGAGGTCGCGGTGGAGGAGGCGAACGCCAAAGGCGGCGTGGCGGGCATGAAGATTGCCACCTTCCTCGTGGACGACAGGAACGACCCCACCGAGGCGAGCAACGCGGCGAACCTCCTCATCAACCAGCATGGGGTGAAAGCCATCGTCGGATCGGTCACGTCGAAGACCACCATCCCGGTCTCCGATCTGGCCCAGAGCTTAAGGATTCCCACGATCACGGGCACCGCGACGAACCCGAAGGTCACCGTGGCGGACGGGAAGCGGAAGGATTACATGTTCCGAGCATGCTACACGGACTCCTTCCAGGGGACGGTGATGGCGAAGTTCGCCAGGGGAACGCTCAACGCGACGGCCGCTGCCGTACTGTACGACGCCTCCAATGACTACTCCAAGGGGATCGCCGAGGTGTTCCGGGACGCTTTCGTCCGCATGGGCGGAAGGGTGACGGCCTACGAGTCGTACGGGAAGGACGACGTGGATTTCTCGGCGCTGCTCACCAAGGTGAAGGCGGCGAAGCCGGACGTCCTCTTCCTCCCCGATTACTACAACAAGGTCGGCCTCATCGCGAAGCAGGCGAAGGAAACGGGCTTCCAGGGGGCCCTGATCGGGCCCGACGGCTGGGATTCCCCGGAGCTGGTGAAGGTGGCCGGGGATGCGATCGAGGGAGGGTACTTCTCCAACCATTACTCGCCGGAGGACACGCGCCCCGAAGTCGGAAACTGGGTGAAGAAATACAAGGAGAAGTTCCGGCAGACCCCGGATGCCCTGGGGACCCTCGCGTACGACGCCACCAACATGCTGCTGGAGGCAATCCGGAAGGCAAACAGCGCAGATCCCGGGAAGATCCGGGATGCGCTGGCGTCGCTTTCCGGGTTCGAGGGGGTCACCGGGAAGTTCACGATGGACGAACACGGAGATCCCATCAAAAGCGCCGTCATCATCCAGATCAAGGACGGGAAACAGAAATTCCTCCAGGTCGTGAATCCCTGATCCCGGAAGCGAGCGGAAAGCAGGAACGGCCGGGCGGTCTCCGCGCCACCCGGCCTTCTTTTTTTTCTTTGCCGGCAACGGGGACGGAGCGATAGATTCAGCCTATGGAATATTTCGCCCAGCAGGTCATCAACGGTCTGCAGCTCGGGTTCGTGTACGCCCTGATCGCCCTTGGCTACACCATGGTCTACGGGATCGTGCGGCTGATCAATTTCGCCCACGGGGACGTCTTCATGATCGGGGCCTTCATCGGCTTCTACACGATCGAGCGGTACCACCTGCCGCTGGCGCTGGTGTTTCTGTCCGCGATGGCGGGGTGCACGGTCCTCGCGGTGCTGATCGAACTGCTGGCGTACCGGCCCCTGCGCCACGCCCCCAAGATCGCGTCGCTGATCACCGCGATCGGGGTGTCGCTGTTCCTGGAATACTTCACGAGTCTTAGGCAGGTGTTCGGGCCGAACTTCTACTCCTTTCCCCGCCCCTTCCCCGTGGTCATATGGGAAGTGGGAGGGATCCTGGTGACCAACATCCAGGCGGTCATCCTCGTCGTCACGGTGCTCTGCCTGTTGTTTCTCCAGTTCATCGTTTTCCGGACGAAGATGGGCAGGGGGATGCGGGCCGTCTCGTACGACTACGTCACCGCGGGGCTCATGGGGGTGAACGTCAACAGGGTGATCTCCTTCACCTTCGGGCTCGGGGCGGCGTTGGCGGGCGTGGGAGGGGTGCTGTACGGCATCGCCTACCCCCAGGTGAACACCTTCATGGGCTTCATGCCCGGGCTCAAGGCGTTCACCGCCGCCGTTCTGGGCGGGATCGGGAACATCCCCGGGGCGGTGCTGGGGGCGCTCATCATGGGACAGTCGGAGACGATGGTATCGGCCTACCTGTCCTCCACGTACCGGGACGGGATCGCCTTCGTGATCCTGATCCTGGTGCTCTTGTGGAAACCGACGGGAATCCTGGGAGCTCCCCGGGCCGAAAAGGTCTGACGCCTTGGCGGAGTTCCTCCGGAACCTGGCCAGGATCCTCGCCGCCTACGCGCTCCTGGCGGGCAGCATCGTTCTTCTCGCCGCGACGGGGGTCGTGAACCCCTACTGGGTCCAGATCCTCGAGCTGGCGTGCGTCGTGGCGATCTCCGCCCAGGGCCTGAACGTCATCTACGGGTACACCGGCCTCTTCTCCCTCGGCCACGCGGCGTTCTTAGGGATCGGCGCGTACACGGCCGCCTATCTCATGAAGACGGTCGGGGGCCAATCCCAGGTTCTCTTTTTCACCGCGCTGCTGGCGGGCGGGGGGGCCGCCGCCGTTATCGCCTGCCTGATCGGGTTGCCCGCCCTGCGGCTCACCTCGGACTACCTCGGCATCGCGACGCTCGGATTCGGGATCATCATGAAGGTGGTCTTCGACAACGCCGACAGTTTTCTCCCCGAACTGGGGGGTGCCCGGGGGATGACCGGTATCACGAAGATGACGACCGTTCCCTGGGTGGTCTTTTTCCTTCTCGTCTCCCTGTTGATCGTGCGGAACACGATCCACTCCAGCTACGGACGGGCGATCATCTCGATCCGGGAGGACGAGATCGCGGCCGAGACGATGGGGATCGATACCTTCCGGTACAAGATGGTCGGTTTCGTGATGGGATGCGCCTTCGCCGGGGTGGCGGGGGGCCTCTATGCCCACCTGTACGCCTTCCTCCACCCGAGCAATTTCGACTTTTTCAAATCGATCGACATCCTGGTCATCGTGGTCCTCGGGGGCCTGGGCAACATGAGCGGGGTCCTTGTCGCCTCGTTCGGCTGGATCTTCCTGCTGGAGGGCCTGCGGGTGGTCCTTCCTCCCGGATACGTGGAGCTTCGGTGGGTACTGATCCCGGTTCTGCTGATCGTGACCATGCTTCTGCGGCCGCAGGGACTCTTCGGTACCCGGGAGTTTCCGTTTCTCCGGGGCAGGTTGTACCGATGATGCTCGCCATCAGGGGGCTCACCAAGCATTTTGGCGGCATCCGGGCGGTGGACGGGGTGGACCTTACCCTTGCAAAAGGGGAACTCGTAGGACTCATCGGCCCAAACGGTTCAGGGAAGACCACGGTATTCAACCTGGTGACCGGGATCTGCCGGCCCGACGGCGGGTCCATCCTGTTCGAGGAAAAGAGCCTCGTGGGGCTTTCCCCGCACCGGATCAACCGCCTAGGCGTCGCCAGGACCTTCCAGAACATCCGGCTTTTCCGGAACCTGACCGTCATGGACAACGTGAGGATCGCCCACCACTCCCACCTGGAGTACGGTCCCGTGTCGGCGCTGTGCCGGACCGGAAGATTCTACCGCGAAGAAATAGAAATTCAGGAAAAAGTTGAGAACTTATTATCTATCTTCCTGCTTCAAAACAGAAAATACGAGATAGCCGGGAGCCTGCCATACGGGGATCAAAGGAAACTGGAGATCGCACGTGCTCTCGCCACGGAACCCAGGGTGCTCCTGCTCGACGAGCCTGCCGCCGGGATGAACCCGAACGAGGTGGGAAAACTGATGGAGTTTATCCTCGGGATGAGGGAGAGGTTCCGGCTTACCATCCTGTTGATCGAGCACCAGATGCGGCTGGTCATGGGGATGTGCCAACGACTGGCCGTGATGGACTTCGGACAGGTGATCGCCCGTGGGCTCCCCGACGAGATCCGCGAGAACAGCAAAGTCATCGAGGCATACCTCGGGGAAGATGTGCCCTTCGAGTGAGGGAATACAAGGAATGATACAACGGATGAAAACATGTTGTTAACCATTGAACAAGTAAACGTATATTACGACAATCTCAGGGCCTTGCAGGATGTCTCCTTCGTCGTGGGAAAGGGAGAGATCGTGTCTTTGATCGGGGCGAACGGCGCCGGGAAGAGCACCATCCTGAAGACCATATCCGGGATTCTCACTCCTCGCTCGGGAAAGATCCTATTTGCGGGAAGGAACCTGGTCGGCATTCCCCAGCACAGGATCGTCCGGATGGGCATTTCCCTCGTCCCCGAAGGGCGCGGGATTTTTGCCAACATGACCGTACTGGAAAATTTGGAGATGGGTGCCTATACACGGGCCTCCCGGCAGGAAGTGGCGAAAAGCATCGGAAAGGTATATACCCTCTTCCCCCGGCTTCAGGAGAGGTCCTCCCAGCCGGCCGGGACTCTTTCGGGAGGGGAGCAGCAGATGCTTGCCATCGGGCGGGCGATGGTCGCAAGGCCCGACCTCGTGCTACTGGACGAGCCGTCGATGGGACTTTCCCCCCTCCTGGTGCGGGAGATCTTCCGACTCATCCGGGAAATCAACGAGGAAGGGACGACCATCCTGCTCGTTGAGCAGAACGCCTTCATGGCGCTCTCGGTCGCCCACCGGGCGTACGTCCTGGAAGCAGGCTCGATCACGTTGTCGGGGAACGCATCCGAGCTTCGAAACGATTCGAAGGTCCGCGCGGCCTACCTGGGCGACGTGATGGAATAGGGGATGGCGGGCCCCGGACGGCCGAACGGTCACCTCCCCGGATCTTGTTCAGGGACTGCTCGACGGAGGATGTTGTCCCGCGGGAAGGCAAAGGGGAACCACGCGGCGGCCTCCCGGGGGAGCTTCTCCGTCCTTCCGATCACCAGGAATCCCCCGGGCACAAGGGCCGAGGCGAACCCTTCGGCGACGTTGACCCTGCGCGGGGCGGTAAAATAGGTGAATGCCGCGTTTCGGCAGAGGACAAGGTCGAACTCGCCGGGCGGGAAGTTTCCCAACAGGTCGAGGGTTCGGAACTCCACGGAACGGACCACGCCCTCCCGCAACCGGAACCGTCCCTCTTCCTTGCGGAAATACCCTTCCACGATCGACCGGGGTACTTCGCGCAGGCTGCTTTCCGCATAGAGCCCCTCCCTGGCCCGTAAAAGACAGGCCCCGTCCACGTCGGTCGCGAGGAGGGAAAGACGGGGTTTGGGTCCCGGGATTTCCTCCCACAGGATCCGGAGGGTGAACGGTTCCTCCCCCGAGGCGCATCCCGCGCTCCAGGCGCGAACCGGCTTCCCCTTTGCCGCGAGGCCGGAAAGGACATGGCGGGAAAGGGTCTCGAAAACACGGCGGTTCCGAAAGAACCGGGAAATCGTTACGGTCAGGAGGGATCGCAAGGCCTCCCGTTCCGAGGGGTCCCGCCGGAGAAGGACGAGATAGGCGTGGAAGTCGTGGACGCCATGCGACTCCATTCGCTTCAGGACACGGCGGCGGATGTTTCGACTTCGGCAGGCGGCAGGAAAGAGCCCGAGGGGGGGGAGGGCTTCGTCGAGAAATGTTTCGAAATCCGTCACGTCTTCTGCCGGTGCCGGCCGGACAGGGCTTCCTTCTTGAAGATACGCATCAGCAGAAAAACGGCGGGGAACAGGAGCACCGCCCCCCCCGCGAGCGAAAGGAGCAGGAGGCGAAGCGTGGCGGGAGGGGACGCGGCCGATGCGAAGGTGATCGACGGCCGGACGAGGAACGGGAACTGGGCCAGACCCCAGCCGAGCAGGATCAGGGCGACTTGGGCGGCGGCGCACAGCCGCGCGATGCGGTAGGCAAAGAGAAGCAGGGAGACATAGGCGCCCAGGGCGGCGGTGGCGTTGAACATCATCACGCCCACGGACCAGTCGCTTCCGGCCAGCGCCCGGTAGAAATCGGGCGCGCCCCCGGCGGCGATCACCGGGACGAAGACGGAGAGGAAGGCGACGGCCGCTGCCGACCAGAGGGCACGGATGCGGAAGTCGCTTCGCAGGCCGGGGTCCTCCGTTTCCAGGATCAGGTAGACCGCGGCCAGGTAGGAGAAGGCGGCCAGGGTAAGGGCCCCCACCGAAAGGGGGAAGGGTGCGAGCCAGCTCGCGGTGTCCCCGGTGAAGATCAACGGATCCGCATCGATCCTCCCGGACGACAGGGCACCGATCGTCATCCCCAGGAGGACCGGGGTGACAAGACTTGCTCCCGCGAAGAGGGTCCTCCACCGGTGTGCCCCGGTTTCCTCGTGGAGATGATACGCGTGGAACGCGAAGGCCGCTCCGCGCAACACGATTCCGGCGAGAAGAAGGGTCAGGGGAACAAAAAGCGCGGTGGAGATCGCGGCGAATGCCGGTGGGAACCCGGTAAAGAGAACGACGATCGCGATGATGAGCCAGATATGGTTCGTCTCCCAGACCGGCCCGATGGCATGGGCGATCAGGCGCCTCTGGTCGCCGGCGCGGGGCCCTCGGGCCAGCAGGTCCCAGACGCCCCCGCCGAAATCGGCGCCGCCCAGCAAGGCATAGAACACGAGGGACCCGAGCATGGCCCCCGCCAGAAGGGAGGGAAGGGAGGGCATGACCTAGTGCACCGTCTCGCAAATACCTTGGCATTCGAGCGCCGCTGCAGGGGGCCGGTCCCCGGAAGGGTTTCGTCGCGAGACAAGGGAGACCCGAGGCG
>Ga0209002_10000832_pt1 | contig 24873 bp, 22 predicted proteins | sample Rifsed16ft2_FD_184010 | JGI IMG/M metagenome (GOLD analysis project Ga0209002, IMG submission 184010) | Soil microbial communities from Rifle, Colorado, USA - sediment 16ft 2 (version 2) | ecosystem: Environmental > Terrestrial > Deep subsurface > Rock core/Sediment | place: Rifle, Colorado... | reverse complement strand
ATTTCGCTTTATTGAAATGGTGAATGAATCACTTCGGTCTACGACTCTATCGAGTCGTAAGACTCGTAGAGCAGGCAGGTCTGCGTCCTTCCCCCCCGAACGACCGTTGCGAGGTCGGTTCGTGTTCGGTCGGGCGGGTGCGACTCTGCGTTGTAGTCTAAGAAAGGGAAACTGAGACACTACTCAAAGTTGCTTATCGAGACCTGTTTTGGTATATTTTTCCGTCTTGTCCCATTGACCACATCGCCAAAGGAATAATCATGAAGCCGTATGTAGCTCTCCTCCTTGTTTTCACCGTGCTTGCCCTCCTCCTGCAAGGATTCCAGTGTGCCTCTTCGGAGTTTACAGGTGCAAAGCTGAAGATGACTCAAAAGAACTACAAGGAGGCAAAACGCCTGCTGGAAATCGAAGTCCAGAAGAACCCGGGAAACGATGAAGCGTGGTATCTTCTCGGGGCACTTTCTGCCGAAGACCAGGAATACGCGAGAATGAATGAGGCTTTCGACAGCTCTCTCAAATTGTCTGATAAACATGCCTCGGACATCCGGACGATTCGGTACAACCAATGGGGGATCCATCTTAATGCGGGCGTGAAGTGGCTGGAGCGCGCCACCCCGGAGTCCACCATGTACTTCGATCAGGCGATCGACGAGTTCAGCAAGGCGGCGATTTCCAATCCCGATACGTCACTGACCTATCGCTATCTGGGGTATGCCTACAACAACAAGGCTGACTATGACAATGCAGTGAAATCGTTTGGCACTGCATGGGAAAAAGGGAAGGATGCTGAATCGTTGAAACGGTTGGCCCGGATTTATATCTTTCAAGGGGACAAGCTGAAGAATGCCTTTGAAACCGAGAATGCCGACAACCTCAAAGCAGTTCGGAGCCTCGCGGAAGTGCGAAGAAATACCTCAAGAAATGACGTTATTTCCGCTCTTGGAGCGCCGGACAACATCCGCAGGGGCGCTCGGGGCACAAAGAAGGAGACGCTGGTATACACGCGCTACAACTTGACGCTCGAAATGGACAATGCCAAGGTTGTATCAAAGACTTTTTCCTCTCCCTACAGGCCGGCGATCGACTCGTCGAAGCAGAAGCTTGCCATGCAGCAATATAGCGAAGCCGTTGCCTTGCTGCAGCAGGGGAAGAAAAACCTCCCGGACGACATAGAAGTTCTGAACATCCTTCTGCAGGCCTACGTTCAGTCCGACAGGATCAAAGAGGCTATTGGGGAATACGAGCAGGTGACGAAGGCCAATCCTGACAACAAGGTCAACCATTATATCCTTGGCGTCTTGTATCGGAGCGCTGGAGACTACAAAGCCGCTGTTGCGCAATTTGAAGAGGCGATAAAGCTCGATCCGGCGTACAGTGATGCCCTGTTTGACCTCGGCGCAACGTACTACAACTGGGGCGTTGAGATCATGCGGGCGGCGGACGAAAAAGGAGAGGCGACGCAGGAGCACAAGGAAAAATTCAAACAGGCACTCCCGTATATCGAGAGGGTCTCCCAGGAAAAGCCGGAAGATGTGCAGGTGTGGGAAACACTGGGAACCATCTATGCTCAGCTCGGAATGCAGGAGAAGGCGGTCAAGGCGTTCGACCAGGCCGATAAACTTCGGGCAGGCAAGTAATCCGTACACTCAACTGTCGAATCCCGAATGCCCATCGCTTGCGATGGGCATTTTGGTCTTTGACGAAGGAAGAACATCATGGCAGAACAGATCCAACAACAGCAGATCAATATCGAGCTCGGAGAAAAGGAAGCGGAGGGGATCTATTCGAACCTGGCGATCATCACGCACTCGCCCGCTGAATTCGTAATAGATTTTACGCGCGTCCTGCCGGGTGTTCCCAAGGCCAAGGTCCACGCTCGGATGATCATGACGCCGCAGCATACCAAGATGCTGCTCAACGCGATTCAGGACAACATTGAGAAGTTTGAAAAGAAATTCGGAGAGATCAAGATTGCCGGCGAGGTGACCGGCGGTCAGGGTTTCGGATTCCAGTCCCCCGGGAAAGGGGAGAAGGTTCACTAGGCAGGCTACAAAATGTAACGGCTGAGGTCCCTGTTCTTGACGATCGACCTCAGCTTTTCCTCGACCATTCCCTTCGTAATAACGACCTTCGCCGACTTGATCTCGTCGGGTGTGTCGAACAGAAGTTCCTCCAGCAGCGTCGTGAGAATCGTATGCAGCCTCCGGGCCCCGATATTCTCAACCTGTTCGTTCACCTCGAAAGCGGTCCTGGCAACCTCCCGCACTGCCTCCATCTCAAATTCGAGGGTTACTCCTTCCGGCTCCAGCAACGCTGAGTACTGTTTCAACAGGGCGTTGTGCGGAAGTGTCAGTATCTTGACGAAATCCTCTTCGGTAAGGCTCTGAAGTTCCACGCGGATCGGAAAGCGCCCCTGGAGTTCGGGAATCAGATCGGATGGTTTTGTTATATGGAACGCTCCCGATGCTATGAAGAGAACATGGTCGGTTCGGACCATTCCGTACTTCGTGGTTACGTTCGAACCTTCCACGATCGGCAGCAGGTCGCGTTGTACTCCCTCGCGTGAAACATCGGGCCCGCTGGTCTGACCCCTGGCGCTTGCAATTTTGTCGATCTCATCGATGAAGACGATCCCCGAATTCTCCATCCTCGTTATCGCTTCCTTTGTCACTTTCTCCATATCGATGAGTTTGACCGCCTCTTCCTGAGTGAGGATTTCCCGCGCTTCACGGACTGACATTTTTCGGATCTTGCTTTTCTTGGGGAGGATGTTGCCGAACATCTCCTGCATGTTGATTCCCATCTCTTCCAGGCTCACAGGGCCCATCACCTGCATGAGAGGCATTTGCGGGGCGGGGATGTCGATTTCGATAACTCTGCTGTCCAGTTCTCCTGCGCGCAGCTTCTCACGGAATAGCAAGCGCGCTTTTCCTTCTTCTTCCGGATCGGCCTGGACCTCGGGAGGGGACATGCGCTGACTTCGGGGCAAGGGCGGAACCAGAATGTCCAGGATGCGTTCCTCGGCAAGCACCCTGGCCCGGTCCTCAACCTCAGCCGCCTGCTCAGCCTTCACCATGCTTACAGAGATCTCCATGAGATCCCGAATCATGGACTCAACATCGCGCCCAACGTATCCGACCTCGGTGAATTTCGAGGCCTCGACCTTTAAAAACGGGGCATTGGCGAGCTTCGCGAGACGGCGGGCTATCTCGGTTTTTCCCACGCCCGTCGGCCCGATCAGTATGATGTTGTTGGGCATGATCTCTTCGCGGAGGCCTTCCGGCACCTGGAGTCTGCGCCATCGATTGCGAAGCGCAATGGCCACGGAGTGTTTGGCATTCTGCTGCCCGATAATGTAGTTATCGAGTTGCTTGACGATCTGTCGGGGGGTCAGTTCGCGGGGTGGAAGTTTCGTTTGACGTGTCAATGGATAAAGCTCAGAGTTCTTCGATATGAATGTTCTTGTTCGTGTAGACGCATATCTCTGCGGCAACTTCGAGCGATTCGCGCACAATATCCTTCGCAGAATGCGTCGTGTGCTTTACCAGCATTCGCGCCGCTGAAAGTGCATACATTCCGCCCGAGCCCACCGCAACGATGCCGTCGTCGGGCTCGATGACATCACCGTTTCCCGAGATAATAAGAGCGTGGTCCTTGTCTACGACCGCCAGCATGGCCTCCAACTGGCGAAGGTACTTGTCGGTTCGCCACAGTTTTGCAAGCTCAACGGCCGATCGGACCAATTGGCCCTGATGCTTTTCCAGCTGCTCCTCAAACCGATCAAGAAGGCTGAAAGCATCCGCCGCAGCTCCGGCAAAGCCGACAAGGACGGATTCCTTGAAGACCCTGCGGATCTTGTTCGATTGGTGTTTCATAATGGTCGAACCAAGAGTCACCTGACCGTCGCCGCCGAGGGCCGCCCTGCCGTCCCTTCGTAATCCGATAATCGTGGTTGCGTGGATCTGTGGCTTGTCCATGTCAGATTTTCTTTCGAAGTCGTGCAATGGGGAGGCCAAGCTGTTCGCGGTATTTTGCCACCGTGCGTCGGGCGAGCTTGATTCCCTCGTTCTGAAGAAGTTCCGCAATTTTGTCGTCATTGAGAGGCTGCTTCGGATCTTCCACCTCTATGATATCTCGTACCTTCTGCTTGACGGTCAGGTTTGACAGATCCTCGCCGTTTTCCGTCTCGATTGCGGATGTGAAGAAATGTTTCAATGAGAAAACGCCGAATTCCGTCTGGACGTATTTGCTGTTGACCACCCGGCTGATCGTGGAAATATCCACTGCCACGACTTCTGCCACATCCTTATAGATCATCGGCTTGAGGATTTCCCCCTCTTCGAACCATTGCCGCTGGCGGTCAACAATGACGCGCATGACCTTCAGGAGCGTTTCGCGCCGTTGATGGATCGACGCAATGAACCACTTTGCCGCTTCGAATTTCTGTTTTATGAAATCCTTGGTTTCTTTTGAGGCTCTTTTCCCTTTTGGGGCGATGAGCTCACGATAGGCTCTGTTCAACCGGAGCGTGGGGATTGTCCGGTCGTTAAGGCTTATAAGAAAGTCACCCTCCTCCTTTTCGACAATGAAATCAGGGGTCACATAATTTTCCTGTGCAGAAAACTCTCCCTCGCCTGGTTTTGGATTGAGGTGCTGTATAAGCTCCACCACCTTTCTCAGTGTTTCTGTGCCTACTCCCAATCGCTCGCCCAGAACGTCGTATCGCTTGAGCTTCAGGTCTTCAAATTGATGCTCGAGAATCCTGAGAGCGAGCTCGCGAAGGGAGTGATCGGTAACGCCCGACCTGATCTGTGCCACAAGGCATTCCTGCAGAGAGCGTGCGGCGATACCGGGCGGATCGAGCTGTTGAATGCGCCGCAGAACCTCTTCGGCCTTTAGATCCGGAATCTCGAGGCCGAAGCTTAAATTGAGGTCTTGCACGATAAGATGCAGCTCGCGTCGCAGGTAGCCGTCTTCGTCAACGTTCCCGATGATCTCTTCGGCGAGAAGAACGTCCGTGTCGTCCGCCTCGAGCATGCGGAACTGCGCGAGAAGCCGTTCGGAGAGAGGTGGAGTCGAAGGAAGCGGTGCCTCGTACTCCTCGTCCCCGTTCGAAGAGTACTTCGCTTCGGGGCTCTTGTGCCCCTCTTGGTCATCGTTCAGATAGTCGTCGATCGTATAACCTTCGTCGGTGGACTCGTCAGTTTTCTCTTCCTCCTGAACATCGTCCTCGGGGGAATTCTCTTCGAGTCCAGGCTCAAGGTCTTCTTCTACCTCGAGCATGGGATTGATCTCCAATTCGGTCTTGATGCGCTGCTCGAGGGCAAGATTTGGAAGTTGGAGGAGTTTAAGGTACTGAACCTGCTGGGGAGTGAGTTTGAGGCCGAGACGAAGCTGCTGGGTGAGATTAAGAGTTGTCACTCCGGTTCTCCCGACGGCTCTCCGTCTGTTCTCAAGCGGCGACAGAGATCGATGAACTTCTTTACCCAGCTTTTGCCGTAAGCTCTTGCAAGCGGTTCGGCGGCAAAGTCGGAGAGGTAGGTCCCGGTGGCTGCCCCATGGTCATACGCGGGCTCGCAGTCAATCAGATATTCGAACCTGACCCTTTCCTGCTTACCCCGGTCGATTCGGATAGGAAAAAGGTGGCAGGAGAGCGGTTTTCGCCAGGCAATCTCCCCCTTGAGATAGGCGAATTCCAGAGCACATTTGGCGATTTCACCCTCCATAAACACGAAAACGCACGCCCGATGGTCGACGCATGTTGTGTGGTATCCGCCAGGCGATCCCTCAAAAACTCCATCCCGGGAAATTACCTCCCGATGCTCGGGGCTCAGGTAGCGCTCCACAGCGGGAAGGGCCTTCTGGAGCTCCTCAACTTCGGCGTCCAGAAGCGGTGCCCCCCGGCCGCCGGGGATGGTGCAACAAGCTCCTCTGCAACGTTTTACGTCGCATCGGAATCTCAACGAAGGAATCGTGGGATCGATGGCGATATCGGCCAACTCATACACAGGGTAGCTTTCCACTGAATCCATGGCTTCAGTATAGGGAAAAAATCCAAAAGAGGAAAGAATTTGCCCAAAATGATGCAACCCGTCGGGACGAGTGGAGACAACCTTTCTTGGGTTTGAGCAGTCCTATAATCGTTCTTATCATTTCCCCGAGAACGCACTGACGCCGAACAACGATCAGGATGGAGGCACCCTATGAAGGCATCGGCTATTCTTCTTTTTGCAATGGTATGTTTCTCGAATGTGGGAGGTGCACAGGACAATGCTCCGAAGACCAACGTCTCTGCAATTCACACTGTTGACCGAATCGAGATTGACGGGAATTTGACAGAACCGCCATGGCAGGGTCCCGGTTTCTCCGAGTTTCGGCAAAGCGAGCCGAATCAAGGAGAAGCCCCCACAGAAAGGACCGAAGTGTGGGTTGCCTACGACGATGCTGCGCTCTATGTTGCAGCAAGGATGTACGATTCCGCTCCGGATTCAATCATGCAAATACTCGGGCGTCGGGATGCATTCACAACAGCCGACTGGTTCACGATCTATGTTGATCCGTATCATGACGGCCGCAGCGGCTATTATTTCTCCCTGAGTGCTGCCGGAACAAAGACCGACGGTACTCTCTACAACGATGACTGGAACGATGACTCCTGGGACGGTGTGTGGGAAGGGTCAACGCGTGTTGACGGCAAGGGATGGACTCTCGAAATACGAATCCCATTCTCGCAACTCCGATTTCACCAAAAGGATGAATATGTATGGGGTGTGAATTTCAAGAGGGAGATCGGTCGCAAGAATGAGAGGGATTATCTTGTCTACACTCCCCGAAACGGAAGCGGTTTTGTTTCCCGTTTTCCTGCTTTGACAAGCATCAACTCGATAACTCCCGCGCAGCAGGTGGAATTCCTGCCGTACGTCAACACCCGCGCTGAATATTTGCAGCATCAACAGGGTGATCCGTTCAACAGCGGATCGCGCTATCTTGCAGGTCTTGGCGCCGACATGAAAGTGGGATTGAGCAGTAACCTCACCCTCGATGCAACAATCAATCCTGACTTCGGTCAGGTGGAGGTCGACCCGGCAGTTGTCAACCTCAGCGACGTGGAGACCTATTTTCAGGAGAAGCGGCCGTTCTTCATCGAAGGGGCGAACGTTTTTGAGTTTGGTTACGGAGGTTCAAACAACTTCTGGGGATTCAACTGGGGAAGCCCGACGCTCTTCTACAGCCGCCGCGTGGGACGGGCTCCGCAGGGAAGCATGCCCGGCTACGATTACGCCGCTCGTCCCCTTGGGACTCACATTCTTGGCGCGGGAAAGATAACCGGTCGTGTGTTCGATGATTGGAAGATCGGGGCCGTCCAGGCTGTCACGAAACGCGAATTTGCCAGCCTCCAGAGCACTGGGCTGCGATCTACCGTTGAGATCGAGCCGCTGACTTACTATGGAGTCGCCAGAGTACAGCGCGATTTCGACGCCGGCCGACAAGGGCTCGGATTCATGGCAACCTACACGAACCGTTTCTTCACGGATCAGCGACTCAGTGACGAATTGAATAGCAACGCATTGGTGGCGGGTGTCGACGGGTGGACATTCCTTGATGAGGACAAGGCTTATGTCGTCACCGCCTGGGCATCAATGTCCAGGGTCGCGGGAACGAGAACCCGAATGACGGCACTGCAGCAGAATTCGATTCATTATTTCCAGCGGCCCGACGCCATACACTTCAGGCTTGACAGTTCCGCAACGTCGATGAGCGGGTTTGCCGGTCGCGTCATGCTCAACAAACAAAAAGGGCAGTTCTTCCTCAACACCGCAATTGGAACCATCGATCCGCGTTATGATGTGAATGATCTGGGCTTCTTGTGGAGGACGAATCTCATCAACGGACACTTTGTTGCCGGCTATCAGTGGTCCGATCCCACCGCCTACTATCGTTACCTTCGGTTTCAAGTGGCGACGTTCGGGAACCTCGACTATGACGGGAACAAAGTGTGGCACGGGTACTTTCACAATGGCTTTATCGAGTTTCCCAACTATTGGTCCTTTTATTGGGGATTTGCATACAATCCCGTCACCGTGGACAGCCGTCGCACGAGGGGCGGCCCTCTGATGATCCAGCTGCCCGGGAGACAGTTCGATGGCGGATTCGAAACCGACAGCAGGAAACAGCTCGTATTTGAACTAAGCGGCTATTCCTACTTCAGGACAGACGAACCGAGCTGGGGAATCGACGCAAATGTCGAGTGGAAACCGGCGCCAAACATCTCCCTTGAGATGGGGCCGTCGTTCGGGCGGGATCGGTCGCGTGCGCAGTATATCAAAGCTGTTGCGGACCCGAATGCCACGGCGACGTACGGCACGAGATATGTCTTCTCCACGCTCAATCAGGTCACAGTCAGCGCGAATATTCGTTTGAACTGGACCTTCTCTCCGCAGCTCAGTCTTCAATTGTTCATGCAGCCGCTTATCTCATCCGGCGATTATCACGAGTTCAAGGAACTCAAGCAGCCGAAGACATTCAATTTCCTGAAGTATGGAGAGGACGGCTCGACGGTTACCGAGACGCGGGACGGAAACGGAACGCTCACGTCATACACGTTTGACCCTGACGGGCCGGGGTCGTCGTCCTCATTCGTCGTGTCGAATCCGGATTTCAATATTACGTCTGTCCGGGGGAATGCTGTTCTCCGTTGGGAATACCGGCCGGGCTCGATCCTCTACCTGGTCTGGACACGCAGCAGTTCAGGATATCTCAACGACGGAACATTTCGTTTCAATCGTTCGGTCGACAGAATGCTCACGGCGACGACAGACAACATCCTGATGCTGAAGTTCACCTACTGGCTTTCCCTTTAGAAGGGTCGAACTTCCCGAATTCCGGTCCCGCCCCCAAGGGGCGGGACTTTTTTTGCCCCGTTGCTTCTGGCTGTAATCCTCGCCAATTTCATGCAAACCTTTTGCCACATCACCCCGTCTGATACATTGAACACAGGAGCAAGCGCTTGTTCGTGCCACTGATTGAAAAGGGATCTTGTGCCGGCCATAAACGCCTTTTCGGTAGCAACGCAGCAGCGCCGTCTTCCAACTGAGATGACATCCTCACAATCACATGGTCCAGTGGAAGCGGCGTTCGTCGACGAGATTCTCGTTGAACGGGCCAGACAAGGGAGTATTGATGCCTTTCGCCAAATTGTGGATCGCTACAAGGTAAAAATGTTCAGGATCGCCTACGATATGACGGGAAATCGCCACGACGCCGAAGATGTCTGCCAGGAGATCTTCCTGAAAGCGCACCGGTCCCTTCACCGGTTTCGGGGAGAGGCGAAGCTCAGCACCTGGCTCTACCGCATCGCCGTCAATGCATGTTATGACCACCGATCACGGAAATCTTTTTCAGCCATGAAACCGCATGCAGAGTTTGAAGACAATGTTGAGGTTGCCGCAATGTTTCAGGAGCACACATCACACGACCCGGAAAAGAAAGCGGAATCAAGCATCACCCAAATGCATATCGACAAGGCTCTGAAGAGCCTTGCACCCCGCGAACGGTCGATCTTTGTCCTGCGCCACTACAATGACATGCCCTTGAAGGAGATTGCGGCGACGCTCAGGATCTCAGAAGGTGCGGTGAAGTCGATTCTCTTCCGGGCGCTGAAACACCTGCAGAGAGAACTGGCATTCTACCGTCAGGATCTAGGAATGGAGGAGGCGTGATGACACATCGTGAATGTCGCAACATGTTTGTGAATGCGTTGTATCAGGAATGGGAAGAGGTTCAGCGAAAAGAATTTGAGAATCATCTGTCGGTGTGCGCCGAGTGCCGCAGCGCGTTTGCGGACCTTCGCACGGTTGCGACTGACTTGCGCGGGCGAACTCGTAAAGAAATGACCCAGGTAGATTGGACAATCTTCTGGAACGAGCTCGCGGCAGCTATCGGATCGGGCCGGCGGGTGGGAAAGACCGGGATTGCTCTGTGGCCGCGAATCGTCGAATTCTTGCGTTTCCGCCCTGCAATCTCGTACGGGGCTGCAGCGCTGTCGATTCTTGCAGTCGGAATCCTGATTGGCAGGCTCGCCCTCACGGCCGGGCCGGAATTCGACGCGCAACAGCTTTCCGATCGCCTGTCGGATGCAGAGAGGGCAGTGTTGAATGAGCGGGCGCAGAATTATCTGCAGCGCTCGAAAATCCTTCTCCTTGGAATCGTCAACGGCAATGGCATGACGCCCAGCTCGCAGAATCTCTCCAAGCAACAGGAAGTTTCCCGCGTATTGGTAAAGGAAGCGGGAACACTGAAATCCGAATTGACCGAGGCGGATCAGCAGCAAATGAAGAAGCTGGTCGGGGATCTGGAGGTGATCCTCCTGCAGATTGCAAATCTCGAAGCGAGCAAGGATTTCCCGGCGCTTGAAATTGTCCGGGATGGGGTGGAAAGGAAAGGTCTTCTCCTGAAGATAAATCTGGAACAGATGAATGCCCAGGAAAGCGCGCCGCCTCCATCCAAGAACGAATTTGTACCAAAGTCGTCACGAATTTGAGAAAGGAGCATTCCATGGAACAGAAGCAAAACAAGGGTCTGCGGATGAGGGCACTGACGCTGCTGCTTGCGGCGGCCGCACCGATTGGAGTAATCACCACGGGGCTTCCGGATGAGCAGGATGCCGCGTCAAAGGCATATCAGAAAGCTTACGAACTCGTCCTGGACGAAAAGTGGACGGACGCGAAGAAGGCGCTCGATGAGTACCTTAAGTCCTATTCAAAGAGCTCGTTGGCCGATGCTGCTTCATTCTGGCATTGCTACACGCGGGAAAAGCTCAATGAGACCCCTGAAGAAGTCTTCGAATCGTACAACAGATTCATCAAGAGCTATCCCAAGAGCAAGTGGGTGAACGACGCAAAGGCAAATATGGCGCGGCTCGCGTATGCTCTGGCCAAAGCCGGCAAGCCGCAATACGAGGCGACCCTCAAATCTTTGCAGGAGGGAGATGATGAAGAAGTTCAGCTTGCTGCGCTCTATGCCCTCCAAAATGTAGGGGATGAACGCGCGTTCAACGCCATCGTGAGCCTCTTTGACAAGGGGAAAAGCGAACGCCTGCGCGATAAGATTGTCTACGTCCTTGGGCAGTTTCAGTCCGAAGCGGCTCTGAACAAGCTCATCGACATTGCCAAGAATGACAAGAGCATGAAGGTGCGTAAAAGCGCCGTCTATGCCATCGGAAATAGGGGCGGTGCTGGGGCCGCGAAGGCCCTCACAGGAGTCTTGACCTCCACGACGACTGACAGCAAGGTCAGGGAGGCCGCACTTTACGCGACTGCCAACACGCAAAACGAGGAGGCAATCCCGATTCTGGTGGATATTGCTTTGAACGACAACGACGAATCCCTTGGCAGAGCGGCGACATATGCTCTGGGAAACTTCAATCGGGACGACGCCATAACCGCGCTGAAGAAGATCATGAAGGAAGGAAAGAAAGCGAAAATCCGTGAGGCGGCTCTTTATGCACTGGCGAATCGACAGGATGCAGCGGGTCTCGATATTCTGAGAGAGGTTGCCTTGACGGATGCCGATCTGAATCTCCGCCGTGCGGCTACGTACGCGATCGGGAATACGCACGAAGCGGGTGTCGGCAAGGTCTTGCAGGAGGTCTACGCGAAAAGTTCCGATTCCAAAACCAAAGAGGCAGCCCTGCATTCAATCGCAAATTCACGATCAACCGAAGCAAAGGATTTTCTCGTCGGGATCGCCACAACAGGTGACGACGAACGAATGGCAAGAACGGCCGTGTATGCCCTTCGGAATCTTACCGAGCCGGGTTCAGAGAGCCTCTTCCTTGATATCCTGAAGAAGGCAAAATTCATGGAAGTGAAAAAAGCTGTTCTCTATATGGTGGCCGAGTCGGGAGGAACTGAATCCGTCAAACAGCTCACTCAGATTCTGAAAGAAGAGAAGGATCCCGAACTGAGACTGGCCGCCGTCTACGCTCTTGCGAATTCGCGCAGCGATGATGCAGTCGACGTGTTGGTCGGGATTGCCCGTGAAGGGACCGACAAGAGGCTTCGTACCGCAGCGGTCAACGCTCTGGGACAAATCGGAACGGAAAAAGCCCGCACTGCTCTGATCGAACTCATTGAAAAGTAGGACCTCCATGAAATTGATCATGATGTCGGTATTGGCGGCAATGCTCTTTGTCCCGGGGTCGTGCATCATCGCCCAGGGAGTCCGCAAGGCCCCGGCAACAGCCGGGAAACTCGGTGACCGATGGTCGTGGGCGCTTTCGCAGGCCGGAGAGGCCCAGTTCAAACAGGGAGGATGGATTGCCTACTCCATCGACAGGCTCATGGGAGAGGATTCATGGGTCGGATCTCACCGAACATATCCGGGCAGCGAGGAGGTTTCCCTGTATGAGACGATCACCGGCGTCCATATTGAGAATCCGGCTGATGACCTTCGCGACGCCGCCCGAAAAGCATTGTCGAGAAGCGAGAGAAAACGAACTGAGAAGAAGGTGATGAAAGAAGTAGCGTTCCTCTTCCGATTTTCAGATCCCTCCGCTATTGAAAGTCAGATCCAGGAGGTTCAGCCGACGAATATGAACCTTAGTGTGGACCTGGAAGGCCTGCCGCTCATCTGGCTGGGCAAAGCATCAACAGAGGAGAGCCTGGATCTGCTCAGGAAACTGTTCCAGAAGTCCTCAAGTATGAAGCAGAAACGAAGAGTCATCATGGCCTATGGAATGCACGATTCTCCTGCGGCCTTTGGGTTGCTGAAAGCAGTCGTAGAGGGGAATGATCAGACGAATGTCAGGAGGGATGCTGCGTTCTGGATCGGTCAGCAGAATTCGTCGGAGGCGCTGGAATTCCTCACAAAAACTGCGCGGAATGAGGCTTCACAGGATGTCGCGGAACAGGCTGTGTTTGCGATCAGCCAGATCGGGACCGAAGCGTCAACCGATGTTCTGATCGACCTCGGGAAAAATGGTCCACATCGGGAGGTGAGGAAGAAGGCCGTCTTTTGGCTCGGTCAGCAGGCCTCCGAAAGAGTCGTCGAAACGTTAAAGGATTTTGCCTACAACAACGATGATGTCGAGGTGCAAAAGCAGGCGGTATTTGCTTTGACCCAGATTCACGGTAATGGAGGGCTCTCGGAAATCATCAGGATTGCGAAAACTCACCCCAATCCGAAAATCAGGAAGCAGGCTATCTTCTGGCTGGGGCAAAGTGATGACCCGAAGGCATTCGAAACCATAGTCGAAATCGCAAAAGGGAAGTGAGCAGTCAGGTTTTTAAGAAAAGAGCTCCCGGATTCTGGTCTGGGAGCTCTTTTTTTGCCGAAAAGGGCATCTTCACGGTGGAAATAAAAAGGCTGCCGTACGCCGAACGGCAGCCTAGATCAGCTCGTCGAAGGAGGCTATCTTTGGACAACGAGCTGTTGTGGGGGACTTGGAATCTCAATGATTACGATATCAACAATCGTGCCTGAGGTGCTTCCAGAAAAATAGCCGTTTTTGCGAATTTTCGGCACAGCTCTTCCAAGAAATGAAAAAGGAGGGGGGCGATTCTAAGAATTGAAAAACAGGTCAGCGGGTTTCGAGCGAGTGTTTCAGCCCTGAAAGGAGCTCTTGGGCTTTGATCCCCTCGTTCTCGGGTACAAGCTCGACGTATTTTCCGAAAGCTGCCGCCGCCGTGGCAAAGTCCTTCCCGAGGGCATGGATGAGACCGAGGTTGAAGTAGGCGTTCGCGTATGTGGGTCGAATTTCAATCGCCATGTCAAAATGGATCTTCGCGAGCTTGAAATCTCCGGCCTCAAAATACAAGTTCCCGAGATTGTAGTGCGATTCCAGGTGGCGGGGATCTACCTTGAGTGATTTGGTAAAGCAGTCAAAAGCCTCAGCCGTTCTCCCTTGGGACGATTCGATGATCCCGAGGTTGCAGTAGGCGTCGGAAGGCGAATCGCCCTCCTCGATGGCATTGAGATATCCCTGACGGGCGCGGGCATCTCCGCGTTCGTCGAGAAGGAGTGCTTCATCGAAGAGGCTTGTTGTACGGGGGAGGTGCAGGATTCGCCCCTGCTGTTCCGCGAAAAGGTCGAGCTGGTTCTCGGGCCGAGCAGGCTTCTTCCGCCTTCGGACCTTCTGAAAGCCGATCTTTGCCAGCGGTTTGGGGGAGAATTGCAGAATCTGTCCCATAGGCGCGAATCACCCTATTTGAAGGCGATACGTTCTCTTACCCCGCTTTCACTTTCCGAAGCTTTGTCGTCTTGACCTCTCCCTTTTTCTTCCCTGTGGCTTTTTCCATCGGTTTGCGTTGAGACTTTGCCTGTTCAATGCTCTGCTTCAGGGCTGCCATAATGTCGACGACGGGCTTTGGCTCTTCGGTAACTGTCACGATCTCTTTGCCTGAGACTTTCGCCTCGATCAGCTCCTTCACGGCTTCATGATACGTATCCTGCAGATCCAGCTTCTTGTACGTGGTCGCCATGGAATCAACGAGATTACGGGCGAGCTTCAACTGGTCTTTGTCGATCTTTTGCTCCTCCAGCTGAGGAACATCTTTCATCGCCCTGACCTCGTTGGCATAGCGGAGTTTGTACAACACGATGCCGTTTTCCATCGGCCCGATGAGAACCACGTCTTCGCGGTCTCTCAGAACCACCTTGCCGATTCCGACCTTCCCGGTCTCCTTCAGGGTCTGGCTCAGGAGTGCAAATGCCTTCCCGGCCACGGGTCCGTCCGGCCCGGCGAAATACGGAGACTCAAAAAGGAGCGGTGAAACCTCCTTTGCACTGATGAAGCCCTCAATCTCGATGATCTTCGTGCTCTTCAACTTGATCTTCTCCAGATCTGTCGGCTCGACGATCACAAATTGATCGGGTTCATACTGGTAGCCCTTGACGATGTCATCTTTGGTCACCACTTTGCTGCACTTCTTGCACCGCTTGTCGTACCCCACGGGGCCGTTGCATTCGCGGTGAAGCTGATTGAAACTGATCTTGAGGTCGTTGTCTACGGCGTTATAGACTCTGACCGGAATCGTCACAAGCGAGAAGCGGATGTGACCTTTCCAAATGGCTCTCATGCTGCACCTTTGAGTTGTTGTCCTGGAAAAACTAAGAAATATCTGGCCTCATTCGAACAAACACCGGTTCCCGAAGCATTCCGTCCTTCGTCAGCGATGCATACTGAATCTCGCAAAAAAGCACCGGTTCCACCCATATCGTCTGCGCATCATCGATCGGCTTCTCGTCGACCGGTCGTTTAATCCGTTCAAGCTTCTCCACCTCGCCCAGAACTGATTTCAACATCCGATCGTCAAATCCGGTTCCGACTTTCCCCACGTATCGTAATCTGTTCTCTTCCCGTTGGGCAATGTGAAGTGCACCGAATGACGAGGATCGGTCCCCTTTCCCTTTCGTGTAGCCTACAATCACGCATTCCACGCTGTGCCGGGTCTTGATCTTGAGCCATTGGGGCGATCGCCTGCCGGCCTGATACGTACTCTCTTTCTCTTTGGCCATCACTCCTTCGAGTCCCATTGCCGCCGCGGCCTGGAAGAGCTGTGTTCCGTCTTCAACCGCCTCGCTGAACCTGTATGCGGACTCGGGTTTGATCACGTCGCTGAGCCACGCGCGGCGCCGCGTCAATGGCTCATTGACAATAGGACGGCCGTCGAGCCACAGACAATCGAAAATATAGCAAAAAGCCGGATGCTTTGCACGCGCTCTTGCCACAGCGTTTTCCGATGTCTGCTGCATGCGATGGATGACGTCCTTGAATACCGGCTTGCCCGAGGAATCGAGACAGACGATCTCTGCGTCAAAGAGGCCCGATGTGGCGCGAAACGATTGCTCCGGGATAAGAAGCTCGGGAAAGCTCTTTGTAATGTCCTTCCGGTTGCGCGAATGGATCTTGACGACTCCTTCATCAAGCGAAATCATCGCGCGGATCCCGTCCCATTTGACTTCATAGAGGTAATTCGAGGAAGGGGGGACGTCGCTTCTGCTTTCCGACAGCATCGGTTCAATGGGATCGAGAATGTAATCAACTTGAGGTTTGTCAACACGCTCACAGAGCCAGTTCTTGTCACCCGTGGCATAAATGCGATATTCCCCGTTCAGCTCACGACTTTGGAGTCGAAAATAGAAGCCGTCCTTCTTCTCTTTGGTAATCTCATATGTTCCGAGGGCAAACACCCACACGTCTCCGCCTCCGTATTCCCCCTTGGGGATCTTTCCTTCAAAAGTCAGATAACTCAGCGGATGATCCTCCACCTGTACCGCCAGCCTCTTGATCCCCGGCCGGGGCGGCAGGCCCTTTGGCACCGCCCAGGATTTCAGTGTCCCCTTCTGTTCGAGTCTGAGGTCGTAATGAAGTCTCGATGCGTGATGCCGATGAATGACAAACGCGGTTCCTCGTCCGGCTTTCACGGAGGGAGGCGGCTCCGGCGTCTTCTTAAACGCCCGTTTCTTGTCGTAACTCTGAAGGGACTCCTTTGTCTCTTTTCGTATCGGTGTCGGAACCCGGGCCGGTGTTTTTCTTTTTGTATGGAGCGGCACTGCATACGCTGCAAGCCCTTCCCACGCGTCCCCGTTCTTGAGAAGAAGATCGGGAACTGTCTGGATATTAAGTTCGGAAGGGGATTTGATCCCCTCAAGCTGGTCCCAGTGGAGGGGCATGGAGACATGTGCACCCTTGCTTCCCCGCACACTGTAGGGCGAGATGATTGTCTGAAAGGTCCGGTTTCGATAGATGTCGATCAGCACTTTCCCTTTGCGATACTCCTTCTTGATATGGAGGGTTGTGCTCGTCTTGTTCCTGTCAACGAAAGGCTGGGCAATCGCCTTCGCAGCCTCAAAGACTTCGTCGAATGACCATTTCGGTTCGATAGGAGCAAGAACATGAAGGCCTTTCTTTCCCGTTGTCTTGACAAATGCATGGTACCCGAACTGTTCGAGGTGCTCCTTGTATTCAAATGCCAGCTCCTTGGTGTTGGCAAACAGGAAGTCCTCGGGAGGATCAAAATCGACAACGAAATAATCGGGCTTGTCGAAACGCGGCGACCGGGAGTGCATCTGATGAAGTTCGATACAGGCGAGATTGGCCAGGAAGACGAGCGATGCATCTTCGGTCGCAATCATATAGTCGATCTTCTTCACCTTGTCGCCCAGTTCGGCGTGGTCCATCCATTTGGGCGCCCAATCCGGACGATTCTTCTGAAAAAAAGACTCTCCGTTTACTCCATTGGGATAGCGGACGACCGAGAGCGGTCTTCCCTTGATGTGGGAGAGGATCGTTGGGGCGAGTTTCAGGTAATACTGAATAAGCTCGGCTTTGACGAACTCGTCCTCGGGCCAAAGGACTTTCTTGAGGTTCGTGAGCTCGACCGTCCTTTTACCCACTTTGACATATTGTGAACTTCGCGCCATGGGAACACAAGGTAACCAGAAAGTGGATAGAGAATCAACCAGCGGGACGTTCTTTCCCTCTGTGCTCTCCGTGTCTTCTCCGTGCTCTCTGTGTCATAGCTTTTGCAGGAGGAGTGTCACACAGAAAACGGCCGATTGATTCGCTTTTAGAGGAATCTTATATTATGCCCCATGATCATCTATCCGGGCACAAGCGGCTATAGCTACAAAGAATGGAAGGGTTTCTTCTACCCCGAAGATCTTCCGAATGATCAGATGCTGAAGTATTATGGCGAGCGGCTCCCTTCGGTGGAGATCAACAACACGTTCTACAGGTCACCGAAGAAGGAAATGGTTGAATCGTGGGCAGCCGCCGTCCCGGAGAACTTCCGCTTTTCCCTCAAAGCCCCACAGAAGATCACCCACATCAAGCGCCTGAGCAATGCCGGCGACGAAACCGATTATTTCATGAACACCGCCCGGACGATGGGCGGGAAGTTGGGCGTTGTTCTGTTTCAGTGTCCTCCGAATTTCCGCAAAGATCTCACACGGCTCCAGGTCTTTCTGAAAGCTCTTCCCGCAGATGTCCGTTGCGCGTTTGAATTCCGTCATGAAACATGGTTTGATGACGATGTGTTTTCTCTCCTGAGAGAGACGAACTGTGCATTGTGCGTTGCAGACACCGACGAAGAGCTGAAGGTCCCTTTTGTCGGCACAGCAGACTGGGGATACATGCGCCTTCGGAGGCCCGAATACTCAAAAGCCGATTTGCGCAACTGGATCAAGAAGATCTTGGACCAGAAATGGGACACTGCTTTTGTCTTCTTTAAGCATGAGGAAGGGGGAGTGGGAGCGAAGATGGCGGTCGATTTCTTAAAGCTTGCTCCGGGGGCTCCGCAGAAGAAGGCCGGGAGTCAAAAGCTTCAGGAATGATTTAACCTTCCGATGACCTCTCTGGAAAAGTCAATCTCGGTTGAAGTCGAAGAGGGCGGTGCCCTCGTGAGCGGACTCTTCCTGCGACCTGAGAATGCCCGTTCCCTCCTTGTCTTCGGCCATGGCGCAGGTGCCGGAATGAAGCATCCCTTCATGACGGAGATTGCACACGGGCTCGCCGAGAGGGGAGTTGCGACTCTCCGATATCAGTTTCCCTACATGGAGGCAGGGAGGAAAAGACCCGACCCAAAACCCGTGCTTCTTGCGACCGTGCGAGCTGCAGTCTCTCGAGCAAAGGATCTCGATAAGAAGCTCCCGTTGTTCGTGGGCGGAAAATCGATGGGAGGACGAATGAGTTCGACGGCGATGGCCCAGAATCCGATATCAGGCGTGAAAGGAATCGTCTTCTTTGGCTTTCCGCTCCACCCGCCGGGAATGCCATCCGTCGATCGGGCAGCGCACCTTGCAGACGTGAAGGTTCCAATGTTGTTTTTGCAGGGAACCCGCGATAAGCTGGCCGACCTCATGCTTTTGAAGCCTGTTATCAAAACCCTCGGTAAGCATGCACACCTGCACATTATAGAAGGCGGTGACCATTCGTTTCATCTCCCCAAGTCGCAGGGGAAGACGGATGCCGCTGTGCTTGACGATCTCTCGGAAACTGCGGTGCAATGGATGTCGCTCATCGTGCATTAGGTCACTCTTTTCAACTCTGATGATGACTTTAAGTTCTCGCGTAAAGGATTACCTTGGGTTGAACCGGAACGTGGGGATCCTGGCTGCGAGCACGCTTGTACTCGCCCTTGGAGAAGAACTTTGGCTGGCTTTCTTGCCGAAATACCTTGTGGCGCTTGGTGCCTCGGCTTTTGTCGTGGGTCTCTTCGGGTCAACAAAAGACCTGCTTGATGGTGTCTACCAGTATCCGGGCGGTTGGTTTGCCGATCGGTTCGGCAGGAAATCGGCGTTGATGACCTTCACGGTTGTTGCAATGGGAGGATATGTCCTTGCGGCGATCGCGCCGTCGTGGTGGCTTTTGTTCCCCGCGCTTGTGTTGATCATGGCATGGAAATCCGGCGCGTTTCCCGTCTCGTTCGCGGTCATAGGCGATGCCCTGCCGAAGGGAAAACGGGGAACAGCATTCAGTGTTCAATCGGTCATGCAGAGGCTCCCAAGAGTCGTTGGAGCACCGCTTGGAGGCCTCCTCATTATGGTCTTTGGCATTGGAGTGGGAGTGCGGGCGGCCCTTGTGGCGACTATCCTGCTGGGAATGGGGACGCTGGTGATGCAGAGGTTTGGATTTGTTGAGAATCCGCCCTTCGAGTATCACGACGATCAAGGAGCCCTGGGGTCTTCCCTCAGGCGGTTACCTCTCGTACTCAAGCGGCTTCTCTTCGTGGAATGCGTCGTACGCACGGGAGAGGCGGTCGCGGCGTCGTTCATCATTCTCTACGTAACGGATGTCCTGAACGTTGGAATAGAATCCTACGGACTGCTCTACGCACTTCAGCAGATGATCGCGATTGTCATGTATCTCCCGGCGGGAAAACTTGCCGATCTTGCGGGCCGTCGATCCCTGATCGCTCTGACCTTTCTCTTCTTTGGGCTGTTTCCCTTCTCCGTCTACATCGCTCATTCGCCCCTCCTTCTTGTCATAGCATTTGTCATCGGGGGATTGAAGGAGTTCGGCGAACCCGCGCGTAAATCCTTCATCGTGGATCATGTTCCGTCATCTGAGAGGGGGCGGGCGGTAGGAGCCTATTATACAATTCGCAATCTCGCGATCGTTCCCGGGGGCCTCATAGGCGGACTCTTGTGGGGAGTGTCGGCGGAACTGACGTTCCTCTCAGCGCTCGCCCTGGGGCTTGCCGGCTTCGCGGCCTTCCTCCTGCTTCCGGGGAAGGAATTTCACTGAGTGATCCCAACCTTTTGCCTCAGTTGTCTCTTCTCTGGTCGCGCCGCGGGGCGTCGTTTTGATTCTGACCGCCAACCCTGTCTTCCCCTGTCCTCACGGGTCCGGATTCCCTATGCTCAAATGTCGGAGTCGGAGGGTAATAAGGGACATGCACCGGTCCTCGTGGCGGTAGAGGAGGCGGCGGAGGAGGGGGTGGGGGAGGCGGTGGCCACGGATCGTCGATGATCACGTACGTGGGGTGGTCGATGTACGCCTGCGTATAACAGCCCGAAAACGAAAGCGCAGCAATCAGAAGAAATGCCGTGGTTCTCATTGTCATCCCTCCATAGTCCTGAGAAAATAATCCTCAAAAAGGATACCAGCAGGTGGTTTTGACCAAATAGCTTATTACCAGCCGGTTTCTGAATATCAATCACCGGGGCCTCCTACCTTCCTGTCTACTGGAGGCCATCAATGCCCTCCTTTGTGGACACCCGGCGGGGAATCTTACGATTCTTTCATTTTCCTCTTGACAATGTGATATTAATATGATATCATTGCGATATCACAGTCTAGGAGATTGCCATGCAAACTGTCACTGAAACGTCTGCCCGAAGGATGAACGGCTATTTGTTCCTTGTCGCCCAGTTTGTTCTCGTTGCCCTCAATGCCTATCTGATCTATTGGATAGCCCTCAATGAGGAGGTGCAGGGACTCTGGGTCGAAATTCCCCTCTTCCTCTACACCGTCCTTCATATGGTTGGATTCTTCGTCGTTCAGCCGAATGAAGGGCGTGTTCTGGTTCTCTTCGGCAAGTACATAGGTTCTGTGCGGGATTCCGGATTCCACTGGGCCAATCCATTTGCCATCAAGAAACATATCTCGCTGAGAATCCGCAATTTCAACAGTGAGAAGATAAAAGTGAACGACAAGCACGGTAATCCGATCGAAATAGCTGCAGTCGTGGTTTGGCGCGTTGTTGACACTTCGCGGGCTCTCTTCGACGTTGAAGATTTCGAAGAGTTCGTGGGAATACAGAGTGAGACCGCAATCAGGGGTCTTGCAACCAGCTATCCGTACGATTCCCAAACCGAAGAGGTGGCCTCTCTGCGCGGAAATCCCCAGCTCATCGCTGAACAGCTCCAGAAAGAGCTGCAAACGCGCCTTCAGGTTGCCGGTGTTGAAGTGACCGAATCGAGAATCAGCCACCTGGCCTACGCTCCTGAGATCGCTCAGGCTATGCTGCGGCGCCAGCAGGCACAGGCGATTATCGATGCGCGGAAGAAGATCGTTGAAGGAGCGGTAGGGATGGTCGATGATGCACTCCGCCTCCTGAGCGAGCATCACATCGTCGAGCTCGACGAAGAGAAGAAGGCGACAATGGTCAACAATCTCATGGTCGCTCTTGTCTCCGAAACTCAGGCTCAGCCGATCATTAACACCGGGACGCTGTATTCATGAGCGAAAAGAAGAAATTCCTTCTTCGCGTCGACGAAGATATCTACGCGGCCCTCGAAAAGTGGGCCGCCGACGACCTTCGCAGCGTCAATGCGCAGATCGAATTTCTTCTCACTGACGTATTGAAGCAGGCAGGCAGGGCGAAGCAAAGCGAAGAAAGAAAGAAAAAATCATGATTCCGTTTGTGGCGCTTCACGCAGGGTCATTCACGTTTGTTCAGAAAAGCATCTGGCACCGGCGTTATGAGCTGATGGAAGGCGAAAAGACGGTTGGAACGCTGTCGTTTCGTCGTCTTCTCAGCGACCAAACTGATGTCGAATGTGTCGAAGGACATTGGGTATTCAACACGAAGGGGGTATTCAATCCTGTGGCAATCATAAGCCCCCCGGATGCGAAGAAGCCCCTCGCGACGATTTCGCTGAAGCAATCGAGAGGAATGTTCGCTCTAAGGCTCCCTCGTTATAGGACACTGCGGCTGGCTACCAATATTTGGAAATCTGAGTATGTTCTGAAGACCTCCATGAATGCAACTCTCTGCACGCTCAAGATACGGCAGTTTCCGAAATTCGGAGGTGATCTCACCGTCGAACGCGATGCAGAGTTCCTTCGCGAATACCCCTGGCTCACGTATCTTGTTGCCTATGTAGCATTGCTCAACCAGCGGAGGCATTCGTAATTCCGCTGAAAGGAACAACATGAAACCAACGATCATCGCTTTTGCCGTCTTTGCGGCTCTGTTTCCGGAACCTCTTGCTGCTCAGGTCTCCCGAATTGAAGGAGACTGGCAGGGAACGCTGAAGATACAGCTATTTGAGCTCCGGATAGTATTTCATCTTCAATCGACGAAAGAAGGGAGTTGGAAAGCGACAATGGACAGTCCTGATCAGGGTGCGGCAGGGATCGCAGTCGATTCCGTACTCCCCACACGCGACACCGTACGGCTCGTTGTTACCAGGATCCGCGGGAAATATGAAGGGGTGTTCAGAGGTGATACACTCATGGCCGGTACATGGCAACAGGGAGGTATGACATTTCCTCTTGATCTCAGGAAAACCACGGCGCCGATTGTGGTCCGAAGGCCCCAGGAGCCCAAGCCTCCGTATCCCTACAACGAGGAAGAGGTCTCCTTCCCGAACACCCACGCGGGAATCACACTTGCGGGCACGCTGACGTACCCAACATCGGGCGGCCCCTTTGCGGCGGCGGTTCTCATCTCGGGATCCGGAGCGCAGGATCGCGACGAGAACATCTTCAACCACAAACCCTTTAAGGTCATAGCGGATCATCTTTCTAGGAATGGGATTGCAGTCTTGCGGTATGATGACAGAGGAAAAGCGGGTTCAAAGGGCGATTTCGCCTCCGCGACCACTGCGGATTTTGCCTCGGATACCAGGGCGGCCGTCGCCTATCTTCAAACGCGCAAGGAAGTGGATGGGAAAAAGATCGGGCTTATTGGGCACAGCGAAGGTGGTCTCATCGCCCCGATGGTGGCAGGCAACTCCAAAGACATTGCGTTCATTGTCTTACTTGCCGGCCCATCGTTGACCGGAAAGGGTATCATCCTCCTTCAGGATTCTCTCATTTCGCTGGCCAACGGAGTCGGGATTGACAAGATCCGAAAGGATCGTGAGGTGGCAAAGGAGATGTATGCGATCGTCGAATCAGAATCGGATACCTCGGTGTTGAAGGAAAAGCTGAGGGAATTCTTGCGCACCGCATCTGCCGAGTTGAATGATACGACTGGCAAGCGGGAACAGAACGAGGCCGCCATCGAAAGGTCCGTTCAGGTCCTCACATCACCCTGGTTCCGCTTTTTCCTTTCTTATGATCCGCTCCCTGCGTTGAAAAAGGCGCGATGTCCGGTGCTTGCCCTCAACGGAGAAAAGGATCTTCAGGTCCCTGCCCGCGTCAACCTCGAAGGGATCAAGCTTGCAGTGACAGAAGGACGCAACTCTCAAGTGACAACGACCATGATGCCCGGCCTCAATCACCTGTTTCAACACGCAACGACCGGTTCACCAACGGAATATGCCAGGATCGAGGAGACCTTTGCACCGGAGGCATTGTCGACGATTAACGACTGGATTCACTCTACGCTTCGTTTGAAATAGTGATAATGGTGTTTTTCTTTGTGTTCTCTGTGACTCCTCCGTGCCCTCTGTGTAATTCTTTTCTCTGAGGTCCGAGTAGAAAACAAAAAAGGACCGCTTTCTTAGAGCGGTCCTTGTCGTTTGTGCATCAGAATTGCGTCTTACTCTTCCATCTCCATCCTCATTCCACGCATCGGACGATTCATGTTTCTCTGAAAACCGCCTCTCATCATCCCCATTCGCCCCATCCGTCCCATTCGTTCACCCATCCTCATCTGCCCGTGACGTTGAAGTGTCTGCTTCCAAACTTTCTGTTGCTCGGGTGTAAGGAGCTTATTGATCGAGAACCAGACATTGAGTCTCTTTGACCGCGCCTGATTTTGAAGCGTGCCGATATCGTTCGACTTCTTCTCAATTGCAGACTGGCTCGGGTTGTCCGCCTTCAGAAGATCCTGAAGTTCTACATGCGCTTTGGCAATTTCGGAGAACCTGTCGATTTGCTCCTTTTTTGCGTCGCTGTGTATTTTCTCGATATCCTTCTTCTGTTGGTCCGTGAGCTTCAGTTCGTCCATGACGTTCTGGTGCATTGGCATCTGCATCCCCATACCGGGTTGAGCAGAAAGAGTGAAAGTAACGCTCAACAATGCTACAAGAGCTCCAAATAAGATTCTGCTTTTCATCGTCTCTCCTTGTGTTTGATTCTTTTGTCTATTAGACACGATGGGATGATGGGGGTTTAACTCTGCGGGAGGAAAATCTGTCTTTTCGTTTGAAATACGGAACAATTCCATTCCCGGATGTGTTCTACCTGACATCTTCCATCCAATCCTGACCTTATAGAGGAGGCTTCATGAATCATCGTTTCTTACTCACTGTCGGCCTTGTTTTTGGCATGGTTGCCGGAGCTGTGGCACAAGAGGCAAAAGGGCTGCAGGCGGATCTTGTTGGCCAGATCAAAAGTGCGGAACGGAAGTTTCTGGCGCTTGCAGAAACCATGTCCCAGGAGCAATACAACTGGCGGCCGATGGAGGGAGTTCGTTCCGTGGGCGAAGTCTATGTTCACATTGCCGTTTCCAATATCGCCTTTCTGGAGATGGT